>Ga0209342_10002195_pt1 | contig 21258 bp, 26 predicted proteins | sample RifCSP16_2_FD_184023 | JGI IMG/M metagenome (GOLD analysis project Ga0209342, IMG submission 184023) | Soil microbial communities from Rifle, Colorado - Rifle CSP2_sed 16_2 (SPAdes) (version 2) | ecosystem: Environmental > Terrestrial > Deep subsurface > Rock core/Sediment | place: Rifle... | reverse complement strand
GCCAGATGATCCGGGAGCTGCTCCCGACCATCCCCATGTTCATTTGCGCGGTGAACTGGTACAAGGTGGTAGATCCTTCGCCCCACTTCACGGAGCCGGGAGACCATGCGGGCGAAATGGAAACCAGCCTCACGATGCACCTCGTCCCCGAACTCGTGCTGCCGCTCTCGCAAGCAGGCCCCGGGGAGGCGCGCTCATTCCGCCTATCGGCCTTCCGGGAAGGGTGGGCCTGGGCGCCCCGGCGCTGGAGCGAGGTGACCAAGGATACCGGCGTCGGGAATCCGTCACAGGCCAGCGCCGAGAAGGGCCGGCGCTACGTCAACCTGGTGACGGGCAAGATCGCGGAGTTTCTGGTGGAGCTGGCTCGGGCGGACCTCGGCGATCTCTACGCCTAGTGCCGCTAGTCCGTGTTCCCTAAGAGGCCGGCCACCAGGGCGCGACGCTCCTCTGAGTACCAGTCGGCTGCGAAGGCCTTCTTCCGAATCACGCCGCCCCGGTCAATCAGGAACGTCTCCGGCACGCCGATCATCTGGTAGGTCTGGAGGATGCGTCCGGTGGGATCGTGCAAGACGTCGAAGGTGAGTCCCAATTCCCTGACGAACTCCCGGATGTCGGCCTCGGCGCCGGCGTCGTCCACGCTCACGGCGACGACCCGCAGCCCCTTCGGACCCAGCTCCCGGTAGAGCCGCTCGATGCTGGGCATCTCCTCTCGACAGGGCAGACACCAGGTGGCCCACACGTTGAGCAGCACGACGCTCCCGTCGTAGTCCCCGAGGCGCGCGACCCGCGTGGGGTCATCAAGCCGCTTGGCCTGAAAGTCGGGTGCCCGAAATCCCAGGCCCACGGGATCGGGAACCGCCAGCCGGCCGGCGGCCACAACCGCCGCCCCGGATCCGGCGAGTACGATCCCGCCCACCACCAGCCATTGCTGCCGCCGGGTCATGGGACGGCCCGCAACGCGTCGAGAATCATCTCGTTGGTGGGCCGGATCTTGTAGTTCACCTCGGTGAACTTCCAGCGGACCACACCCTGGCGGTCAATCACGTAGGTCGTGGGGTGCGGGATCCCCCGCTGATCGTTGGGATTGAGTAGGCCGTACCGATTGATGACCCGATGGCCCGGATCGGACAGGAAAGCAAAGTCCGGTAGCTTGCCGTCTTCCTTGGAGATGCGGTCCACCATCTTCTGGAGGTCGGCCTTGGGATCGACCGAGACCGCCAGCAACTCGGTGGTCCGCTTCTCTTCCTCGCTCAACAACCCTTTCAGCTCCCCGAGCTGTTTGGCGCAGTAGGGTCACCAGTGTCCCCGGTAGAACACCAGCACCACGTTCTTCTCGCCGCGGGAGTTCGAGAGCGTGAGGCGCCGGCCGTCGAGCGCCTCGAGCGTGAAGTCCGGCGCGACGTCGCCCACCTTGACGCGGTCGAGGTCCGTGGGCGGGCCCGTGGGACCGTCCCTCGGCCCCAATGGCGGCGTGCCCTGGGCCTGGGCGGCGCGCAGGCCGGACAGCGAGAGCATCAACCCCAGTGAGAGCAAGGTGAGCTTCATGGCTGGCTCGTCGGGTCAGAGAGGGTCAAAGGTCCTGCCATATAATCGCCTCCGGCGGCTGGCGGTTCAAGGCTTGAATCGCCTGCGCCGACCGGTGGCGCCGAATCCAGCGAATAGTCAGGCGGCCGCACGCTCCAACTCTTGGAGCAGCTCGACCAGCTCAAACGGCTTGGCCAGGTGCCGGGCACCCGTGGCCGCGAAGAATTCCTGCAGCTCCAGGCTGAGAATGTCGCCGGTCATAAAGATGAACTAGTCGTGGAACGCCGGGTACCGGCGACCGGCCGCGTGAAACAAGTCGATGCTGCTTCGAGGGCCGAGGTGGACGTCACAGACGACGAGATCATAGGTGCCGCCGTCGAGCTCGCGCAGCGCCGCACTGGTCCAGCGCCCGGAATCCAGACACCGTCCTGCGCAGCCTGGTGGTTGAGGCCAGCTTGGATTCATCGCGCTTCGAGCACTGCTATCGCGACCGAGCCACCACGAGGCAGATCAGCCAGTTCACCAAGCCGGCCAAGAGGTTTTCAGTGTCCCCCCAACCCCTTGACTCTATACCTTGGTATAGGGTGTAGACTCATGGGATTGTGACGAGGTCCACCAATGTTGCCGAGCATGAGCATCGGTCAGGTCGCCGCGGCGGCCGCCGTGAATATCCAGACGGTCCGGTACTACGAACGCCGTGGGCTATTGTCGCCGGCACGCCGCACACCGTCGGGGTACAGGCAATACAATGAGGATGCGGTAGCCCGCCTACGGTTCATCAAGCACGCCCAGGAGCTCGGGTTCTCGCTTAAAGAGATTGACGAGCTGCTCGCCCTCCGGGTTCGGCGCGGCTCCGCCTGCGACGCCGTGGAGCGCAAGACTCGGCAGAAGATCGACTTGGTCGAACAGAGGATTCGAGACCTCGAGCGCATCAAGCGAACGCTCCAGAAGCTGGCCGACGCCTGTGCGGCACGGGAGCTTACGCAGGAATGCCCCATCCTGGAGGCCTTGGAGGACCGTGCCGTCGTTCGTGGGTAAGGCCGCCCTCGCGGCCACCGGAGGCGTCGTAGCGGCCATTGGGTCGGCTATGTGTTGCGCGGGCCCGTTGGTCGCGGTGTTCTTGGGGCTGAGCGGAGCTGGGCTCGCCACCACGTTCGAGCCGCTACGGCCGTATTTCGCGGGTGCCACGGTGCTGTTCCTGGGCACAGGCTTCGCGGCCGTCCGCCGCGAGGAGCGCAAGGCGTGTGAGCCGGGTACCCTCTGCGCGTCCCCCGCCTGGCGACGCCGGATGACATGGGCATCGTGGATCGCGACGATCCTCGCGGTACCACTCGTGACATTCCCTTGGTGGGTTGGCTTGGTCTTGTCGTAGGAGGTTGGACATGTCTCAACCGTCGAAGCTGCTCTCTGTAGCACTGGTTGGCCTGGCCGGAGCAGGTGCGATCTGTCCCCTGTGCGACCGAGGCGCGGCCACGGCTCGGGCCGACCAATCGGTAGAAGCGCAGGTGTCGGACACGGCGATCGTCCGGCTGCACATCTCCAAGATGATCTGTGGCGGCTGCGCGACCACGGCGCGGCTGGCGCTCGAGCGACTGAGCGGTGTGTACAGTGCGCAGGTCACGTTGGATGACAGCCTGGGCGTCGTGCGCTACGATCCGCGGCGGTTGAGCCCCCAGCAGATCGCCGCACATCTCAGCGAGCTTACCGGCTTCGGCGCGACCGTTCTGCCCGACCCGAAGGCCTCGCCGCGGGACGAGCGTCGAGGGTCAGGACAGGGAGACTCATGAAAGACGTGCGCGAGCTCACCCTAGAAGTCCGCGGCATGACGTGCGATCACTGCGAGCGCTCCGTTGCCCGCGTGCTCGGGTCGGTCCCGGGCATCCAGGAGGTCCTCGAAGTCAGCCAATCCGAGGCCCGCGCCCGAGTCACGGCGGGGCCGGAGGCGACGGCCCGCCGCATCGAGCAGGCCGTAGCCGTGGCAGGGTATCGTGCGCGGGTCCTGGATCCGTCACCGGTGGTCGGGCCGACGATCGGCACGCACCAAGACGGCGGCGCCTTCGACCTGGTGATCATAGGTGGCGGCTCCGCGGGGTTCGCCGCAGCCATCAAGGCCGCAGAGCTTGGTGCGCGGGTCGCGATGGTCGAGGGCGGCACCCTTGGTGGCACGTGCGTCAACGTCGGCTGCGTGCCGTCCAAGACGCTCATTCGTGCGGCCGAGGCGCAGTGGCGGCGGGCCCACCATGGATTCCAGGGAATCTCCACCACCGACGGTCGCCCCGACTGGCCCACGGTGCGCGCCCAGAAGGACCAGCTCGTGGCGGAGCTGCGCGAGGCCAAGTACTGGAACGTCCTCCGCTCCTACTCGGCGATCACCCTGATCCAGGAACGCGCCGTGCTCAGCCCGGGTAACGCCATCCGGCTCGCCAGCGGCCGCACGCTCAAGGCCAGCAAGATCCTGGTGGCTACCGGCGCATCTTCCTGGGCTCCACCCATCCCAGGACTGGCGGAGGCTGGTTACCTCGATAACGCCTCCGCCATGGCGCTGGAGCAGCTGCCCGCGTCATTGATCGTCATGGGCGGGAGCGCCGTGGGACTCGAACTGGCCCAGCTGTTCTCCCGGCTGGGCGTCCGTGTCACCGTGCTCGAAGCCCTGCCCCGCCTGGTCCCGGCCGAGGATCCGGACGTCGGCGATGCCCTGGGTGACTACCTGCGCCAGGAAGGCTTGGACGTCCAGGTCGGCGTGCAAATCAACCGCGTGACCCGAGATCCCAAGGGGTCTGAGATCGTGTTGCGGAGCGGGAACGCGGGGGGAACGATCCGCGCGGAGCAGTTGTTGGTGGCTACAGGCCGCAGAGCCAACACCCGAGGCCTGGGGCTCGACGCGGCCGGCGTCACGTTGGGAAACAAGGGCGAGATCGTTGTCAACGATCACTTGCAGACCACGAATCCAAGGGTCTACGCCGCGGGCGACGTGATCGGGGATCCCATGTTCGTGTACGTGGCCGCGTATGCCGGCTCGCTGGCGGCAGAGAACGCCCTGTCCGGCCACCTGCGCCGCTACGATCTCACCGCGCTCCCGAAGGTCACGTTTACCGACCCGGCCGTGGCGAGCGTCGGTGTCACCGAGACCCAAGCACGCGCCCAAGGAATTGAGCCGCTGGTTGCGAAGCTGCCGCTGGTGCACGTCCCGCGTGCCTTGGCGGCACGCGATACACGGGGCTTCATCAAGCTCGTGGCGGACGCGGCGAGGCGCCGGATCATCGGGGCCCATATCCTGGCCGCCGAGGCGGGCGAGATGATCACCGAGCCGACGCTGGCCATCAAATCGGGGCTCACCATCGAGGACCTCGCCTCGACGTTCCACCCCTACCTCACGCTGTCGGAGGGCATCAAGCTCGCGGCGCAGACGTTCACCAAGGATGTGGCCAAGTTGTCCTGTTGCGCGGCATGACCCAACCGGTTCAGCAGGCCGGTGATTCGCCCGGCCGCTGGCTTGGCGCTTTGTCGCTGTTCACGTCGGTCGGCACACTGCTCTGCTGCGCGCTGCCGACATTGCTCGTGTTTCTGGGCCTGGGCGCTACGGTAGCATCGGTGGTTGCGAGCGTGCCGTTCCTGGTGCCGTTGTCGCGGCAAAAAGCCTGGATGTTCGCCGTTGCCGGGGCCCTCATCGCTGCGGGATTCGCGTATCGCCGCTGGCTGGCACCGCGGGTGCTGGCCCGGCGGCTTGCCTGTTCGCCGGACGATCCGCGCTGCCGCACGCTGGACCGGTTGAGCGGTGCGCTGCTCTGGATGGCCACGGGGTTCTATCTCGTGGGAGCCGCGGTGGCATACGGTCTACCGCAGATGCTGGCGTGGCTGGAAGCGTGAACCGGGGCTCGACCCTCCGCGCAACCGCGTGGCTGCTTGCGACGCCCGTGGCCGCCCACGCCCAGGGGCACGGCCCGGTGTTCGGGCTCTCGACGCCCACGCTCGCCGCGGGCGGCTGGAGCGTGGACGTAACGACTATGGGCCGGATTACCGACGGCGGCGACCTGGTGATGCTGAGGCCCATGGTGAGCTACGGCCTGACCGAGGACCTCCAGGTCGCTGCGTCGTTCCCCATGCCGCTGTACCGGTCCGAAGGCGTGCGTCCGGTGCGCGCCGCGTCTCGCATGCCCGCCACACCCGACGTCGAGCTGATGCTGGGCTGGCGGTTCCACCGAAGGGGGACGGCGGTCGGTAGGCGCTTCGAGGCCACGGCGTACGTAGGGTTCGACTATCCGACCGACGCGGTCCGCAGCGGCGTCCCCACCGCTCCCGGGCTCACCGCGGCCGCCGTGACGGGGTACGCCTCGCGCAGCGTGTACCTGTGGGGTGGCGGGTTATACCGGCGCTACATGACCCCCACCGGCCCGACGGCGAGTCATCCCGGTGACCTCGTGATGTATAGCATGGTCCTTGGATACCGCCCGGCGTTTTTCCGTGAGGACTACCCGCGCCCCGATTGGCGGCTGTTTCTGGAGGCCGTCGGCGAGTGGTCGGCCACGGATCAGGCGGCAGGCAGTGAGGTGCCCAACACCGGCGGTCACCAGATTTTTATGGGCCCCACGGTGCTGGGCCTGTACGGCGGTTGGGGCATAGCCACCGGACCAGTGTTTCCGGTGTATAAGCGGCTCAACGGGACGCAACCCGAGGACCGCGTGCGGTGGGTCTTCAACATGGTGGCGTGGTTCTGAGCCACATGGTGGCGTGGTTCTGAGCCACGCGGGAGGCTTCGATGCGACGCGTGATGATCACGCTGGCGCTGGTGAGCGGCCTGGGGGTTTCCCCGGCGGCGGCACAGCTCCAGGAAGTACGGCAGACCATCTTCGGGATGGACTGAGCGGTCTGCGCCCACGCCGTGCGCGTGGCCGTGCGGAAGCTCGATGGCGTACGCTCCGTCACCGTGAGCCTCAACGACGGATACGCCGACATCCTCCTGGCATCTCAGAACACCGTCACCGTGGAGCGGATCCGTGAGGCCATCCGCCGAAACGGCTTCAGCCCGCGGGAGGCCCTGGTGCGCGTGAGCGGCACGGTCGTCCGGCAGGGTGAGCAACTAGTACTGGAAGTAGCGGGTTCAGGGACGACCTTTCTGTTGGCGGGGGCTCCGGAGGCACTGGAGCGCCTGGCGCGCGCGACCGGTGGGTCACCGGTGACGCTAGACGGCTCCGTGCCAGAGAGCCAGCGTGGGAGCAGGACGCCGTTGGTCTTTCACCTGGCTGGCGGGCCGGGGCGCCGACTGCTCGAGGAACGCGCGGCGCCCACCGCCCAGCGCCTGCTCAGGTGGCGCTGACCAACCGGTGCAACCGCTCCACTAGTTCCTTGGGGGGCCGCGGCGCGGTTTGGGGCTCGCGCGCCAGGGCCTCGAGAAACTCGAATTCGAACTGATACTGCGGGTTGCAACGCCCGCATTCGGCAAGGTGCTCGGCAATGTGCTCCATGCGGTCGGCCGGCAGCTCTCCGTCTAGGTAGTCCCACAGCTGCTCGATTACTTCGCGACACGAGAGCATCACGTAGTCTCCTTCCGCCGGGCGAGCAGGCCGGCATCCTCCGCGTACGCCAGCAGGTCCGCCTGGAGCAACCGCCGCCCACGAAACAGGCGGGACCGCACCGTGCCCACCGGCACGCCCAGCACCCGCGCCGCCTCCGCGTACGACTGATCTTCGATGTCCACCAGCACCACCGCCGTCCGAAACTCTTCCGGCAGTTTATCCAGGGCGCGCCGGATCGCCTCGGCCAGTTCGGGCCGCTCGAACACCGACCCCATGGGATCGGTACCCGCCATGCCGGCGTGAATCCCGGCCGCGGCCACGGCCTCCAGCGCCGCGTCCTCGGTGGCGACTTCACGGTCCGAGTGCCTCGCCCCCTTGAGGAAGGCGTTGCGACAGATGGTGAACAGCCACGCCCGGCAGTTGGTCCCCGGCTGGTACTGATCCCGGTGGGCCAGGGCCCGGAGGTAGGTCTCCTGGGCCAGGTCCTCCGCCCGCGAGGGATCCCGGGTGAGATGTAGCGCGAAGCGGTGCACTGCTTCAATGGCCGACAACAGCTCCTGCTCGAACGTGGCCCGAGGCGGTTCTGGGTTCTGCCCCATGGCTATCCAGTCAATCCCGGACGGAGTCGAATGGTTCCCGCTCTGGGCCGCAGGGACCCACGGTGTAGCGCGCTACCTGACGTTGTCCATTAACGCAAAGAATCCCTCGGTCATGGTGGGATGGATATAGACCGTCCGGTAGAGGAGCTTCCAGGACGCGTCGGCCATCATCAGCGCCATGAGGGTTTGCACCAGCTCCCCGCCCCCGGTTCCCAGGACCGCGGCGCCGAGAATCCGGTCCGTGGTCGCGTCCACCACCACCTTCATGAGTCCCGCTGTCTCATCCCGCTCGATGGCTCGGGCCACGCGGCTCATGGGAATGACGCCCACCTTCACGGGCCGCCCGGTGGCGCGTGCTTCTTTTTCGGTGAGCCCCACCCGCCCCAACTCGGGATCGGTGAACAGCGCGTACGGGACCAGCCGACCCCTGGTCGAGAGCTTGGGCTGCTCGAACAGGTTGTGATAGGCAATCTGGAAATCGTTGTAGCTGATGTGCGTGAACCCAGGTCCGCCGGTCACATCGCCCAGCGCATACACACCGGCGACGTTGGTCTCGAGGAGCTCGTTCACCTTGATCCAACCGCGATTCGTCTCCACGCCCGCCGCGTCGAGCCCCAGATCGTCCGTGTTCGGTTTGCGGCCCACGGCCAGGAGGATATGGGAGCCTTCGATAACAGGCCCCGGTTGTCCATCGCGGAGCCGCGTGGCGGCACGGAGCCCTGCCCCTGCCTTGGTGACCTCCGTGACCTGGGCGGCTTTGAGAAAGCTGATTCCCTCGGCGACCAGGGCCTGCTCGAGCGCCTCCGCCACGTCCGCATCCTCACGCGGCACGATCTGGTCGCCGAATTCGACCATCGTGACGCGACTTCCGAATCGGCGGAACATCTGCCCGAACTCCAGGCCGACGTAGCTCGCTCCCACCACCAGCAGGTGCTCGGGCAGTTCCGTGAGATCCAAGATGTTCCGGTTGGTGAGATAGGGGACGTGCCCGATACCGGCGATGGGTGGAATGCGCGGGCTGGTACCCGTATTGATAAACACGTGCTTGGCCGAGAGCGCCTGACCGCCGACGTCCACCGCGTGCGGACCGGTGAAACGCGCCGCCCCTCGGACTAACGTGATCGTTGGGCGCTTCGCGGCGTGCCGCTCCTGGCCGCTCCGCCACTGTTGGACGATGGCGTTCTTGCGGGCGACGATCTTTGGGAGGTCGATCGAGACCTCTCCCACCCGCACCCCGAACTCCTGGGCCCGCCGCGCGTAGTGGGCGATCTGCGCGCTGGCCAGCATGGTTTTGGTCGGCGTGCACCCGTAGTTGATGCACGACCCGCCCAGGTGCTCGCGTTCGATCAGCGCGACCGTCCATCCGCGGTCCGCCAGCCGATGCGCCAGCGGGTTTCCGGCCTGGCCAGACCCAATGACAATGGCGTCGAACAGCTTCACATCCCACCTCCAGCCCGGTTAGACGGTCTGGGCCACAAACGGCTTGGCGCAGCAATTAGTTCCCAACCCCCGGGCACGCGGCCGTTTTTCTGAGAGGGAACCTTTCAGCCTGCCTGCGGATTCGTACACCGATCCTAAGCAACGATACCAGTAACGGAGGAGCAAGCATGCCGAACCTGAACATCGGCCGCAGCATCCTGGCCGGTCTCACCGGCACCGCGGTCATGACCATGTTGATGCTGGCCGCCCCGCTGATGGGGATGCCCAAGATGTCCATCGGGGAGATGCTGGGGAGCTTCCTGCAGATCGGCGCCGTGGCCGGCTGGGGCGTACATGTGCTGATTGGCCTCACGCTGGCGCTGATCTATGCCGGCGTCGCCGCGGCGATCCTTCCGGGCGCGCCGGCGCTTCGCGGGGCGCTCTACGGGTTCACGGTGTTCCTGGTCGCCCAGATCGTCGTCACGCCGATGATGGGCGGCGGCATCTTCTCCGGCGGAGACGTCCGGATGATCATGGGAAGCCTGTTAGGCCACCTGGTGTACGGCGGCCTGGTGGGGGCCATCTACGGCCCGGTGGCGGCACGAGAGCTGGGTCGCGCGTAAGAAGCGGCGGCGACCTTCTCGTCCCTACCGTTCGAACCGTTCCTCCAGCTCGACGCCCAAACCGTCCGCGATCCGATTCACGAAAGCGTAGTACGCGGTGACGGCGCAGATGTCGTGGATGGCCCGATCGTCAAACCCGGCATCACGCAGACGGGCGATCGCCTCGGCCGTGATCGTGTGCGGCGCCCGCGTGAGCTGGAGCGCATAGTCGAGCATCGCTCGATCGGCCGGTGGGACGACCGCGGCGCCGGGATCCTCAGCCAGCGCGGTGACCAACGCCTCGGCCTCATCCGCAGACCTTCGCTCGGCGCGCAACAGCTGACGGAGACCCGCTCCGTGATGGACCACTCAGTAGTGACAGTGGTTCGCCGCCGACACGGCCACCGCGATCATCTCCCGCTGGATGCGGCTGAGCGGGCTTGGGCCCCGCATCAACTCCAGGTAGAGGTCGTAGTGCTGCCGCATGCTCCGCGGATGCACCCCGTGAATGCGGATGATGTGGTCCCGGTCCGGGACCCGGTCGACCTCGGGAATCTGGTCCTCCGGAACGTAGGGGATGAAAGCCATCAGCGCGCCGGTTCGACCCCAAACACGAAGACCGTTCGCGAACGGTACTCCTGCCCGGGCCGGAGAATCGTCGAGGGGAACTGCGGTTTGTTGGGCGAGTCCGGGAAGTGCTGCGTCTCGAGGCAGAAGCCGTACCGACGGCGGTAGACCTGACCGCCTTTCCCCGTGATGCTCCCGTCCAGAAAGTTGCCGGAATAGAACTGGAGACCGGGCTCGGTGGTGTAGATGTCGAGCGTGCGGCCGGTGGTAGGCTCGATCACGCGGGCGGCACGGCCGATCGCGGCGTCCTCCTGACGAAGCACGAAGTTGTGGTCGTATCCGCCACCGACCCGCAATTGTGCGTGGTCCGCCGAGATCCTCGCGCCGATCGCCGCCGGCGTGCGGAAATCGAACGGCGTGCCCTCCACGGACGCGATCTCCCCGGTTGGGATCAGGGTCGAGTCTACCGGGGTGAAGGAATCCGCGTTGACCCACAGCTCATGGCCCAGGATGTCGCGCCGCCCATCGCCCGCCAGGTTGAAGTAGCTGTGCTGGGTCAGATTGACCGGGGTCGCCTTGTCGGTCGTGGCATGGTAGTCCACGATGAGTTCGTCGCGGTCGGTGAGCGTGTAGGTGACCCGCGCGGCAAGCGTGCCAGGATACCCTTCGTCGCCGTCCGGGCTGGTGTGCGTGAAGACCACCCCCACGCCGCTGTCGTTCCGGAACGGCTCCGCCTGCCAGACCACCTTGTCGAGTCCTTTGACGCCGCCGTGCAGGTGGTTGGGTCCGTCGTTCGTAGCCAGCCGGTAGGTCTTGCCATCGAGCGTGAACCGCCCCTTGGCGATCCGGTTGCCGTACCGCCCCACGATCGCCCCGAAGTAGGGCGAATCACGCAGGTAGCCTGCCAGGGAATCGTACCCCAACACCACGTCGTCCAGCTGTCCCGTTCGATCCGGCACCCGGAGCGAGACGATGATGGCGCCGTAGGTGATCACCTGGAGCTCTACGCCGTGAGCGTTGGTGAGCGTGAACCCCTCCACGGCGGCTCTCTCGGGCGTCCTACCAAATGGCGCTCGGCTGATGCTGGCCTCCCGATCCCGGGCGCATGCCGCTGCCAGGAGCAGCAACGCCGCGGTCATCGCGTGCCTCATGGAATCTCGTCCCACACCACTAGCTCGGTCACCCCGCTCACCGCGGGGAGGTCATGCTCGAAGACGACTCGGATCTTCTCGGTCTGCACCGGCTGGATCCGCACCGTGTTCACCGCCCACGTCGCCGGTGTCTCGGGGAACCGGCGCTCGACTCGAGCGTCCCCCCACCGCGTCCCGTCCCAGACTTGCACCGTGAAGCGCCGGGGCGCGCGAACTCTGGTGCCGTCGCCCCAAAGGTACAGCTCCACCTGCCGAACCGTGCGCCGCCGGCCCAAGTCCAGCTGGACCCAATCCCGCTGATTGGGCGAGCCTAAGGCCGTCCAGCGGTTGCGCGAGTAATAGGTGAACGCGATCCGCATGTCGTTCACCTCGGTAGCGCTATCCCCCGGCGCGCTGAACGACGCCGAGGCCACGGCGCCGTAGGCGACGTTGCGCACCGGAGCCGTGGGCGGCGCCAGGGGCACCGGTACGTCGGCCCACGCTTCGATTTCCGAGAGCCCGCTCGACGCCCCCGGCCGGTGGGTCAAGACCACCCGCATCTTGGACGTGGTGATCGGCTGGAACGCCACGACGTTGGCCCGGCGTCCCTCGGGTTGTTCCGGGCTGCGGCGTTGGCCGGGTGCCTCTACCCAGGTGCCGGCCTTCCAAAACTGGACCTCGTAGCGCGCCGGCGGTTTGACGTCCGTGGTGTCTTCCAGGAAGTACAGCTTCAGGGTTTCCACCGGTCGCTCGACGCCGAAGTCCAGTACCAGCCAATCCTGCTGGTTGCCGGACCCTACAGCCGTCCAGCGATTGGACGGCGACTGGTGATACCAGTAGTTGCCGTCAATCGCGTAGAACGCGGGATGCTCCGGCGCGCTGTAGGAAGCGGTCACCCAGGGATACGCGCCGGGCCCGTTGTTGACCGCCAGATTGCGCACGCGCTTCGGCGGCTCCGATCGGCGACGGGACGACATCTTCGCCGTCAATCTCCCCAGCACCGCGCCCTGGGCCACTCGGCGGCCGTCCAGGTATAGCGACAGGCCCGCCCCGCGGCCGTATCGCGAGCCGTCTCGATCCCAGATGACGGAGACGCGATGGCCGCGGTAGTACACGTCCTCCAGGGCGAAGTAGGGCCAGTCATCCGGCGCCAGCGGATTCACTTCCAGCGTATCGTCGGACCGCGGGCGCAGGCCCACCAGGCCGGTGATGACCAGGTCCACGTACCCCGAGTGGAAGTAGTGCTCGCTGTGATAGAACGTGTTGTGTCCGTCCCACGAACCCGTGAAGGGGTCCGCTGCCTCGGCGATGTAGGGCCGGCCCTCACGCCGCTGGGTGCGGCTATACGTCTGGAGCAGGCGGAAGTAATCGGCCTTGGTCACGTACGACTGGCGGTAGTTGCTGAGCAGGTTGGCCAGGGCGACCAGCGTCTGGGTGGTGGCGTAGGGCCACGAATTCCCGCTCCACACGCAACACCGAGGGGAGACGTAGAACTGCGGGTCGTTCCGTTCGACCGTGGGCGGGCCGAACGGAGCGAAGAAGTATTCCGGGTCCATGAGGAACCGCCAGGCGGCCTCGTACCCGGGGTCCGGGAGATTGAACTGCCAGGGGACAAACCCAATCTCCTCTCGGCCGTGGGGACTGCCGGCGTACCTCCCGGTCTCGTACGTGAGCGATTTGGCGTGGATGCCACCGCGCTCGTCGTGCGCAAATTGGTGCAGGAAGAACTCCCGGCGCGCATCCCACAGCTCGGCCTGCACCCGCCGTTTCAGCGTGGCCGCGCGTGCGGCGTAGCCCTCCGCCGTGGCGGAGTCTCCCAGGAGGGCCGCCGCCCGGGAGATGGCCAGCGCGTCGGCGTACAGGTAGCTGTTGAGCGTGGGACGGTACCCCTCGGCGCCGGTCTGCTCGTCATCGGTCAACCGGCTGTTGATGTTGACCTCCATGCCGTCGTGCAGGCCGTCCCAGAAGAACATGCCGTGCGCCGGATCGTAGTGTTCCGCCAGCCAGCCGGCGTACTGGGCTTTCATGTGCGGCAGCACGGTCCGGATGAACCCGGTGTCGCCCAGCACCAGGTAGGTGGCCCACATCGCGTCGCCGTACCAATTGCTGTAGCTGCGGGGTTCTGCCCCGGGCGTCTCGAACCAGTAGCGAGCGAAGTCCTCGATGATCCGGCGGTCCTTGAGCCAGCGCACCTCGTAGAACTGGTGCCCTAAGGGACAGCTGATGGCGCCGTATGCCCCGGACCAGAACGGGCGGTCAATGAATTCGGTGAAGGTGTAGCCGGTCTCCGGTGCGCCGTAGGTGAGGTGCTTGGTGACCAGCTCCCATCGATAGTAGTAGGTCGCGTCGATCGCGGTATCGGGCGACTCGAAGAACGGGATGTGCTCCTGGTACCACGCCCAATCGCGATTGTCCCACCAGGTCTGGCGGGCGAGGACCGCCTGCTTGTCGAGGACGAGCGCACGCGGCGTGCAGGCGGCCAACCCCACCAGTGACGCCCAAGCAGCAAGCGCGGGTCTCATGGGACAGGTAAGAAACCGCCAGGCGCGGTCTGGTGCAACCGTTCCTGGCCCATCATCTTGGTGCCGCATGACTCCCCTCAAGTGGATCGACTACCTCGTGATGGCACGCCGGCCCTTCGTGCTCGCGGCGCTCTGGGTCGGCTTGGGTCTCCCAGCGCTCCACGCCCAGTCCCGCTCCGCGCCGCTGGCGGCCGAGATCGACGCCAGAGCCGCCGCCGTCCTGCCCAAAGTGGTGGCGTGGCGCCGAGACATTCACCAGCACCCGGAGCTGTCGTTCTCCGAAGTCCGCACGGCGAAGTTGGTGGCGGAGCATCTCGCCGCCCTTGGCCTCGAGGTGCGGAACGGCGTGGCCCGGACCGGGGTGGTGGGCGTGCTGCGAGGCGCGCGCCCCGGTCCGGTCGTGGCGCTCCGTGCCGACATGGACGGGCTCCCGGTGACCGAGCTGGTAGACTTGCCGTTCAAGTCCACCGTCCGGACCCAGTACCAGGGGCAGGACGTGGGCGTCATGCACGCCTGCGGCCACGATAACCACGTGGCCATCCTGCTGGGCACCGCCGAGGTGCTGGCGGGGATGCGCGAGCGGCTGCCGGGAACCGTCAAGTTCATTTTCCAGCCCGCCGAGGAATCCGTGAGCGGCGCACACCTGATGATCACGGAAGGCGTGCTGGAGGATCCCGCGCCACAGGCGATTTTTGGGCTCCATGTTTGGCCCGCGCCGGTCGGGACCATCAGTTACCGAGCCGGACCATTCATGGCCGCTTCCGACGGCCTCAACATCGTGGTGCGAGGCCGCCAGACGCACGGCGCGCTGCCCTGGGGCGGCGTGGACCCCATAGTCGTCGCGTCGCAGATCGTCCTGGCGCTCCAGACCATCCCCAGCCGCCAGCTGGACGTGACCAAGGCGCCGGCGATCGTCACCGTGGGCGTGATCCAGGGAGGGACGCGGGGCAACATCATTCCCGACAGCGTGATCCTTCAGGGAACCGTCCGCACCTTCGACGAAGGGATGCGGGCGGACGTCAAGGAGCGGATTCGCCGCACCGCTGTGCAGATCGCCCAGAGCGCGGGGGCCACGGCGGTGGTGGACTTCGGCAGCGCGAACGCGCCCGTCACCGTCAACGACTCCGCCCTCACCCAACGCATGCTCCCCACGCTCCGGCGCGTGGCCGGGCCGGAGAAGGTTCTGCTTTCTGGGCTCTCCATGCCCTCCGAGGACTTCGCCTACTACCAGCAGCGCATCCCGGGCCTCTTCGTCTTTCTGGGCGTGGCACCGGCGGGGCAGGATCCACGAACCGTGGCGCCCAATCACTCACCGTACTTCTTTGCGGACGAGAGTGCGCTGCCGGTGGGGGTGCGGGCGCTGGCCAGCCTCGCGGTGGACTACCTGACGACCTCTTCCACCGGGAGGCGGTAGGCGTCAGTCACCTCGGGCTGTACTCCGCTCCCGCGACCATCTCAATGTAGCCACGTGTAGCTACATCGAGATGGCATGTGAGCCGTTGGCGTCCGAGAGCTGAAGAACCGGCTGAGCGAGTACCTGCGGGCGGTGCGGCAGGGGGAGCAGGTCCTGGTCACCGACCGAGGCCAGGTGGTGGCCGAATTGCGACCCCCGGGGCCGTCTGCGGCCGAGCTGCCGTACCCCGGGCTCCTCGAGTTAGCGCGCCGCGGCTCGGCGCGCCTCGGCGCAGAGAACGCACCCGACCTCTATCCCCGCCTTCCACTTGCCCTGCCCGAGGGGGCGGCGCTGCAGCTCCTGACCGAGGAGCGCGGCGAGGGGTGATTCTCTACGCCGAATCGAGCGCCGTCCTCTCGTGGCTCTTGGGGCAAAGCGAGGGGGAGCCGGGCGCACAGGCTTCAGCGCGCCGGCGGTTCGACGTAGTGCCGGAGGCGCTGGTCCTCGGATTCGCGTCGCCGCCGGCGGGCTTCCAGCACGCGACCGAGATGCGCAATCGAGGAGAGCACGACGATCGCCAGGGCCGCGGCGACCGCCGTCCAGGCCAGCGGACGCAGCCGGGCCAGGCCGACTCCGGAGCCGAGGACCACGAGTGCACCCACCGCCACCTCTGCCACTGCCAGGGCTGACGCCCCGTGCCGCCGCGACCGCGCCTTGAGCTTCACCGCGCCCGAGGCCGCGGCCAGCCCACCGATCAAGAAAAGGAGGATCCCCACCGGACCTCCACGAGGCTACCAGCCGGCCTCTTCCTCAAACCGCCAGGTGAGACAGGCCAGCCGCGAGGCGAACTCGCATACGCTCGCCAAGCTAGGCCCAGCCCGTAGCCCCGGTCAACCTCTTGGAGGTCCGCCTGCGCGCCCGATAGGAGGTGAGCTTCAACCCTGCCGCGCCTTCATCTCGTAGAGCAGGCGATCCGCCCGGTCCACCAACTCCTCCACGGTGGTCCCGTCCCGGGGATAGACCGCCACGCCCACGCTCACCGTAATGCGTGGCTCCTCGGCATCCTGCGCCAGTCGATCGCGAATACGGTTCGCGACCTGCCACGCCGCCGCCTCGTCGGCCTCGGGCAGGACCACCGCGAATTCGTCGCCGCCGAACCGCGCCGAGGTATCTACCGCCCGGCTCGCCTTCCGAACGGCCTCGGCCACGCGGCACAAGGCGCGGCTCCCCACCAGATGGCCGTGCCGGTCGTTGACCTGCTTGAGCTTGTCGAGGTCCAGAAACACGATCGCGAAGGGACGCGCAGTCCGGTCCGTCCTCCGAATCTCTCCCTGGAGCACAGTCATCAACTGCCGGTAGTTCGCCAGACCGGTGAGCGGGTCGCTCACGGACAGCTGCAGCAGTTGGGCCTCGGCCGCGCGTCGTTCATCCACCAGCGCGCCGAACGCCAGGGTCGTCACCGAGGAGACGGCCAGGAACACCTGGAGCAATAGCAAGGACTCGTTGGGCGTGTCCCGCACAAACGGCCCCATTTGGTGCAGCGTACCGCCGATCGCCATCCCGGCCAGAAGCACCAACGCCGCGGCCGCCTCTCGCGTGCCCAGCCGAAAGGCGGTCCACAGGAGGATCGGCACAAACACGAAGCCCAGCGGGTAGTTCGCCAGGCCCCACCCGAACGGCCCGCCGAACACCGTCTCACTGGCCAGCACCAGGAGAATGAGGAGCACCGCCGCTTCAATGCGCTGCTCCCGACTCCACCGAATCCGCGGATCCGCGATCCACAGAAGCAACAGCGGCGCTACCACCAACGCGCCGCCCATATCACCCAGCCACCAGGTGAGCCAGATGGATCCGTACTCCCGCCAGGGCACGAACCCGCCCAGCGCAAGGCTCGCGGCTCCCACGCCGGGGCTGATGACGGTGGCGACCACGGCGGCGAGGAGCGCGAACGACGCGACCGTCAGCGCCCGCTTGAACGCCCGCCGCCCGGCAGCCCACCGCTCCACCAGCGCGGCGCCCACCAGCCCCTCCAGCGTGTTACCGGTCGCGATCCCGAGCGTCGTGGCCACTGTGCCCGCTGTGGTCAGACTCACCAGGAACGCACCGGCGAAGATCGCGGGCCACACCCGGCGGCCGTACAAAAGGAAGGCCGCGAGCGCGATCCCGGTGGGCGGCCACACCGCGGTGGCCCTGGGATGGGCGATCGCCAGCTGCAGCCCCAGCTTGCCCGCTAGGAAGTACAGCGCTGCGAGCCCGAGGAAGAGGACTGGGTCCTTCAGCGTCCGTGGCACTGTCATACGTTATCCTGCTTCGCCCAAACCCTGCACAGTCTCAGGCAGAGGCTGGGTCGACAGTAAGCCAGGTCACCAGTCACGAACGCAGGGTGAATCGTGAGCGAGGCACGGTCTACGCCATAGTGGGTGAACCCGACGCGGCACTGGAATCCGACGCGCCACCGGCCTCGGTTCCAGGCGTTGCTTCGCAACTGGCGAGCCGTTACGAGCCGGCCTCTTCCCCAAACCGCCAGGTGAGATAGACCAGCCGCGACGCGAACTCGCAGTGACTGGGCTCGGCGAGCGCGGGGCCCAACTTGCCCAGCAGCTCGGCCAGGCCGGCACTGGAGAACGAAAACCCCTTGCGGACCAGGTGTGGCGCGACCAGCGTGGCGGGAGGCGGCCAGTGCCGGATCTGCATGTTCAGCAACCGGCGGTCCACCTGCCCAGCGGGAAAGCGCTCCTCGCACAGCTGCGCGAAGCGCGCCACGCGCCCCGCGGGGCTCAACGTCCCCGACTCCCCCAGTCCGGCGAACTCCGTGAGGTTCGCCAGTGCGGCGAACCGGCCGAGAGCATCTCCGCCCGGAACGAACAGGTCAAAGAACGGCGCGTCGCAGGCTGCGCCTCGCTCCCGGACCCCGCGGCTCGGTTGCTCCTTGGCCCCACCACCCGCTCGTGGGGTGTAGTACACCCCCAGGAGCCGCGCATCCCAGGCCAATTCCACGCGCCGGCCCTCGGCCAGCAGGACCACGCCGAGCTCCGTGACCGAGACGCTCTGCACCGGATCGTGGGGCGGGATGTCTGCCAGGGCCTGCCCCGATGCGAGAGCCAGCTTGATGCCGGCTTCCCCAATGGCGCTCGCCAGCGTGCGGGCTCGAGCCTCGTCTTCCTCGGCCGCCCAGATCTCCGGAATGGGGTAGTTGGCTTTGACCGCGAGGTCCGGGGCGGACAGCCCCAAGTGCGATGCCGCCCGCGCCGCGTCCACCTGCCCGTGAGGCGGGTGGGAGATCAGCAAGGTGCAGGCAAACACGGCTGCCAAGGTAGGGCCATCCCGGCACCCTGTCCATACGACCTACTGCGCCGGCCCTACTCGGAGCATGACCACACCGTGGGCCGGCACCGTGGCGCGCACCCGGTCGCTTACGGCGGGGCGGTCGGCATGAGCCCACAGATCGCGCACTGCGGCCGGCCGCGCCAGGAGGCCCAGCCGCTTGAGCGTCACTCCGACCTCGGCCGGCGCCGCCGACCGGTTGAGCAGGGCCACCGCCCGGGACCCGTCCGCCAGCGGCTTCATCCACACCTGGAGCGCGCCGCCTTGCTGCCAGATGAGGGTTCCCTGCACGCCCAGCGAGTCCTGGTCCACCGCGATCACCTCGCGGTTCAGCAGCACCGCGCGGGTGGAGTCGTCCAGGCGGCGCAGGTCGTTCCCCGCCATGAGCGGCGCCGCCATGATGGCCCAAAGACTGAAGTGGGCCCGGTACTCATCCCAGCTCATCCCCCCGTTCCCGACCTCGAGCATGTCGGGATCGTTCCAGTGCCCCGGACCTGCGGCGTCTGCGTATTGGCTGTTGATGTCCAGGTTATCGAGGACGCTGGTCCACTTGTCCTCGATGTCGGTCGTGGTGCGCCACAGGTTGCCGACCTCCGGAGCCCAGTGCCATGGGTGGTTCTGGCCCCACTCGCAAATGCTGAATACGATGGGCCGGCCGGCGGCACGGAGCGCCTCGCGCACCCTGGTGTACTGGGTCACCGCATCGAGCGTGTCGGCGTAGCACCAGTCCACCTTGACGTAGTCCACGCCCCACGCCGCGAATGTCCGCGCGTCCTGCGCTTCGTAACCATAGCTCCCCGGCCGGCCCTGGCAGGTCTTGAGACCGGCGTCCGTGTAGATGCCGAACTTGAGTCCCTGCCCGTGTACGTAGTCCGCCAGCGCCTTGATGCCGCTGGGGAAACGCTCGGGGTCTGCCACCAGCGTGCCATCGGAGTCGCGGGCTACCTGCCAGCAATCGTCAATAACCACGTGCTCATACCCGGCCTCACGCATACCGCTGGCAGCCATGGCATCGGCCGTTTCTTTGATGAGCTGCTCGCTCACGTCGCAGCCGAAGTGGTTCCAGCTGTTCCAGCCCATGGGGGGCGTGCGCGCGAGCCCATCGCCGGACGGGCTGGGGGGCCGGCATCCAGGGAGCAGCAGCGCGGTCGTGCAGGCGGCGAGAAGAACGGTCAGGGCGTGCGGGGGACGGATCATGGCGGGGTACCTCCCACCCGCAAACATACCTCCGGTCAACCTTTTGGGAGCCCATCCTATCCAACCTGACGCCAACCGTTCGGAGGCCAGTCAGATGTCCCGGTTCCACTTGCTGGTAGTTTCGGCCCTCGCCGCGTCGGCGAGCGGCCTCGCCGCCCAGGAGCGGCATGAGATCTCGGGAACGCGGATCGCCATCTACAACCTCGCCGGCCAGGTCACCCTGGAGCCGGGGAGGGGGTCGGCCGTCGTGGTCGAGGTAACCCGGGGCGGCAGGGACGCGGGCGAGCTCACGGTCGAGCGCGGGCCGATTCGCGACCGGGAGACGCTGCGCGTCATCTACCCGGCGGATGACATCCGCTACCCGACCCTCGGATGGCGGAGCAACACCGAGATTCGAGTGCGGGACGACGGCACGTTCGGCCACTCCAACGACTGGCCGGAGGGTCGCCGGAGCGGTCGCCGAGTGCGAATCTCGGACCGGGGCGACTTCGAGGCCTTCGCAGACTTGAAGATCGCGGTGCCGCAGGGACAGCAAGTCGAGGTCTACCTGGCCGTAGGTAAGCTGTCCGCCACCAACGTGCGGGGCGATCTGCGGCTGGATGCCGCGGGGGCCGATGTCGCGGCCACGGGAACCGTGGGACCGCTGGCGGTGGACGTAGGCTCGGGCACCGTGACCGTGCGCGACATCCAAGGGGAGGTGAGCCTCGACACCGGCTCGGGCCGCGTGGACGCGACCAACGTGCGCGGCGACGTGCTGCGGATCGACACCGGGTCCGGCTCGGCCACCGTGTCGCAGGCGCAGAGCCGCGTGCTCGACATTGACACCGGGTCCGGCGACATCGACGTCAGCGACGCCGCGGCGCAGCAGGTCCGCCTGGACACCGGGAGCGGATCGGTCCGCTGTGAGCTGACCTCCAACCCCACCAACCTCGACGTGGACACCGGATCGGGTAGCGTGACGCTGACCCTGCCCCCGTCCTACAGCGCGACGCTGGAGGTCGAAACCGGCTCCGGCGGGATCGAGGTGGACTTCCCCGTCGAGGCGCGGCGCTTCGGGTCCGATCATCTGACGGGCCGCATCGGCGACGGACGCGGGACGCTGCGAGTAGACACCGGCTCCGGGAGCGTCCGGATTCTGAGGGGCGCGAGCTAGAGAGCGGGAGGGGCGGGAGGGGCGGGAGAAGGGGCAGAGGCGGCAGAAGCCGGGGTGCGTCTCTTCGCGCGCTGCAGTTCCGCGCGCGCCTCAGACGAAAAGGTTCACGGCGCGCGCTCCACTGACGCACGCTCCGAGACGCACCCCTGCCCTCCTGCTGCTCCTGCCGCCCCTGCCGCTTCTCCGGCTTCGCCCTCCCTCCTAGATTGGAGCCGATGCCTCTCCGATCGCTGTGGCTCTCCTCTATTCTCGTCGCACTGGCCGCGGCGGCCGCAGCCGGTGCCCAGGACCTGGGCGACCGGCGGGGCTGGGGAT
>Ga0209342_10002193_pt1 | contig 21266 bp, 19 predicted proteins | sample RifCSP16_2_FD_184023 | JGI IMG/M metagenome (GOLD analysis project Ga0209342, IMG submission 184023) | Soil microbial communities from Rifle, Colorado - Rifle CSP2_sed 16_2 (SPAdes) (version 2) | ecosystem: Environmental > Terrestrial > Deep subsurface > Rock core/Sediment | place: Rifle... | reverse complement strand
ATGTCCGGTCTTTGAGAGCATCTTGAAGGAAGAGAGCCGGTGAAAGCAATGCCCCATGCAAAATGCAGAATGCATAAGACTGCAAGCGCGCAGCGAAAGATTCTTTTTCCATTGCGCATTGTGAATCGCGAATTTAAGCGTTTTGGACCTTGGCTTTTGGGATTTGGGATTTCGCTTGTCGCCGCCTGCGCCGGCCTCGCGCCCGCGCCGACTCTCACGCCCGCGCCGCCGACTCCCACCCTGATCACCCCCGACCCGGAAGGCACGGCGACGACGTTCCTCGCGGCGTGGGAAAAGGGCGATTACGCGGCGATGTATTCCCTGCTTTCGCCGCTGAGCCGGGATGCCATCAGCCTGCCTGACTTTCAGGCGCGCTACGAATCCATCGCCCGCGCGGCCACACTCAAACAGGTCGAGACTCGGCTCCTCAACGTCTTCAAGTCCGGCCCCAGGGCGCAGGCCGCGTACACGGTCACCTTCCACACCGCCGTCGTCGGCGACATCACCCGCCAGACAGAGATGCAACTCCTGTACGAGGGCGGGCGCTGGATGATCTCGTGGACCGACGGGATGATCCTGCCCGAACTGAACAGCGGTAACACGCTGGTCATGCACTATTCCAAACCGGCGCGCGCCAACATTTACGACCGCGACGGGCTGGGGCTGGCCGTGCAGGGGCAGGGCAAAATCGTCACCGTCGGCGTGCAGCCCGCGCAGATCACCGACGAGCCGACCGTGTTGAACGCGCTTTCCAACCTGCTTGGCCTGCAGCCTGGAAGCATCAAAGAGAAATACACCGCCGTCCCCGCCGACTGGTACGTGCCCCTCGGCGAAGTCTCCGCCGCCGACGTGCAGGCCAACTACGCGACGCTCTCGGCCTTGAGCGGCGTCTTCCTATCCTCGTTCAACACGCGTGATTATCCCTTCGGCGGCGTCGCGCCGCACGTGGTCGGGTACATGTCCTCCATCCCGGCGGAGAAACTCGTCGAATACGAGCGCAACGGCTATAGCGGCGATGAGCGCGTGGGCGTGGCGGGGCTGGAAGCGTGGGGTGAACCGTATCTCGCCGGGGTGCGCGGAGGCAAGTTGGACGTGGCGACCCCGAGCGGCCAGGTCTTCGGCCTCGCGGAGAGCCAGCCCCGACCGGCGCAGGCCATCTACACCACCCTCGCGCGGCCGCTCCAGATCGCGGCGCAGGAAGCGCTGGGGAATTTCAAAGGCGCGGTGGTCGTCCTCAACCCGGAGACGGGCGAGGTGCTGGCGATGGCCTCCAACCCGACCTTCGACTCGAACGTGTTCGAGTCGGCCAGCCGGGACAACCCTGCCCTGACCGGCATCCTGAATGATCCGGGCAAGCCGCTGCTCAATCGCGCCACGCAGGGCCAGTATCCGCCCGGCTCAGTTTTCAAGGTGCCCATGCTGGGCGCAGCGCTCATGTCCGGCCTCTACACGCGCAACACCACGTACACCTGCACCGGCAAGTGGGATTTGCTCGGCCCGAGCGCCGTCAAGTATGACTGGACGGTGACGTTTGGCGTGCCGCCGCACGGCAAGGTTGACCTGGTGCAGGCGCTGGCCTTTTCGTGCGACCCCTACTTTTACACCGTCGCGTATAACCTCTATCAATACAACCCGGATTATATGGCGCAAGTGGCCCGGCAGTTTGGGCTGGGCGAGTTCACACAAATCGGGCAGGTCGCCGAAGCCAAAGGGCTGATGCCCGACCCCGCCTGGAAACTCAGCGCCTACGGCGAGCCGTGGACGCCTGGCGACAGCGTGAATATGGGGATCGGGCAGGGCTACCTGCTCGTCACGCCCCTGCAAATTGCGCAGATGATGGCGGCCGTCCGTAACGGGGGCGTGCTGTACCGCCCGCAGATCGTCCATCACATCGCCCCGCCCGGCGGCGCGCCGACGTACCAGTTCGAGCCAATCGTGAACGGCCGGCTGCCGGTCACCGCCGAGCAGCTCGCGCTGATCCAGGAGGGGCTGCGGGCCGTGACGACGCTCCCCGGCGGGACGGCGCGGTTCGTGTTCCCGAACTTTGAAATCCCGGTCGCCGGGAAAACCGGGACCTCCGAGGACCCGGCCTCGGGCGGCGGCCCGCACGCGTGGTTCGCGGGCTACACCGAGGCCAGGCGCGCCGACAAAGCGGACATCGTCATCGTCGTCGTGGTCGAAAATATCGGCGAAGGCTCCGAGTTCGCGGCGCCAATCTTCCGCCGCATCGTCGAGGTCTATTTCAAAGGCCGGCCGTATACGTTGTACCCGTGGGAAACGGAGTTCGGCGGCGCCGCCACGCCGACCCCGGCTCCATAGTCCTCTTCCCATATGCATCCGTTGAAGACCCTCCCCGGCATCATCCTCAAGGCGCACAGCGGTTTCTTCACCGTCCACACCGAGGCGGGCGCTTTCATCTGCCAGCTGCGCGGGCGGCTCAAAAAAGTGCGGCGGAGCGACGACCTGGCCGCCATCGGCGACCGGGTGGAGATTTCCACACAGCCCGACGGCGCGGGGATGATCGAGGCAGTCCTCCCGCGCCGCAGCGCGCTTCTGCGCCGCGCGCCGTTTGGCGGCAAGCGCGTGAAGGAAGAAAAGGACAAGGCGCAGGTCATCATCGCCAACGCCGATCAGGCCGTCTTCGTCTTCGCCTGCGCGGAACCCGGCCCCCACCTGCGGATGCTCGACCGCTTTCTGGTGCTGGCGGAGGCCGAGCATCTGCCCGCCGTCATCTGCGCGAACAAGCGCGACCTGGTCACCCCCGAGGTCGCGCAGGAGCTTTTTGGGCTGTATCCCCTCCTGGGTTACTGGGTGATCTACACCTCAGCCGCCACCGGCGCGGGGGTCGCCGAGCTGCGCCAGGCGCTGAAAGGCAAGATTTCGGTCTTCGCCGGGCCGTCGGGCGTAGGCAAATCGAGCCTGCTCAACGCCGTGCAGCCCGGCCTGGGGCTGAGGACCCGCGAGGTTTCGCAGGCGACGACCAAAGGTCTCCACACGACGGTGTATCCAGAATTGTTCCCACTGGACGAGGGAGGGTTCGTGGCCGACACGCCCGGCCTGCGCGCCCTCACGCTGTGGGATATCGAGCCGGAAGAATTGGACGGATATTTTGTAGAATTACGCAGTCTCGTCTCGCAATGCGGGTTCAGCGACTGCACCCACATACACGAGCCGGGGTGCGCCGTGCGTCGCGCCGTAGAAACCGGACAGGTTTCGTCCTCTCGCTACGACAGCTACTGCCGTCTCCGGGCCGGAGATTTTTAACTTTCCGAAGATTTAGTTATAAAATGCGCTTTCCTGGGCCAATGGTCTTGCTTCTATGAATTTCGGCTATATAATAGACAGAGTAAGAAAATAGTTAGTTCAGCGGGGCTATGAAGCTATGAACAGCATGCGCCGTCCAATCCATCTCACTTTCATCCTGTGCCTCGTCCTCAGCTTCGTCGCCGCGCCATTCGCGTTGGCGCAGTCGGGTGACGAGTCGAAGTATTTTCCCCAGACGGGGCACAATGTCACAGAACCTTTTATTCAGTTCTTTAACGCCACGGGGGGCATCGGGCGCTACGGTTACCCCATAACCGAGGCCTACGTTGATCCGCAAACTAAATTGCTGGTCCAGTATTTCCAGCGGGCGCGGCTCGAATGGCACCCCAATAACCCTGACCCCTATAAGATTCAACTGGGCCTCTTGGGAGACGAACTGGACAAGCGCACACCACCCATCCCGGTCCCCCAGATTCCATCCGCCTCCGATCCCAACTGCCAATACTTCCCGGAGACCAGCCACACAGCCTGCCTGAAATTCATGGAACATTGGCAAAAGACCGGCGGGCTGGATATGTACGGCTACCCCATCACCGAGTACGCGATTGAAAATGGCCGCATCGTCCAGTACTTCCAACGCGCCAGGATGGAATGGCACCCCGAAAAACCGGCGGGCCAGCGCATTCAGCTCGCGCTGTTGGGCCAGATCTATTACGATTACGCCAAGCTGGACCGCGGCCGCCTGGAGGCGACGGTGGACAGCGCCAGCCCGCCCACGAAGCCCAGCGTCACCGCCCTCAGCGCCCGGGCCACCGTCCTCAACCCGATCGCGCCGCGCAATGGCGCCCAGACCGGCATGGTGCAGGTGTCTGACCAGTTCGGCAAGCCGCTCAGCCAGGCCGCAGTCATCCTGGTCGTCCACTTCCCCGCCGGCGCTCAATCCTTCACCCTGGCGCCGACCAACGCCAATGGCGCGACCTCCTTCTCGTTCGGCGTCGGCCCGGATCGGCCAGGATCGGTGGTGGCAATGGAGTTCATCGTCAGCTACCCCGGCCTCCCGACGATCCGCACGCGCACGAGTTATATGGTCTGGTTCTACTAACGCCCCTCCCAGAGGACAAAAAGCCCGCCTGGCAGGCGGGCTTTTTTCATGCCAGCTGGCCGAGGCTCACTTCTTAGCCTCCGCCGGTTTTTCGGCGGGTTGGTCAGCCGAGGGCGCTTCTTCGTCGTCGTCTTCCCAGCCGATAATCCACACGCACAATCCCGCGACCAGCGTGGTGGCGACGATCAGGGCGATCCACTGCCCCGCCAGCAGCCCCACATCCCGCGCCTCGTACGCCACCATGGCGTCCATGCCCAATCCCAGAACGATCCACGCGGCCAGGCGCGGGTGGGCTTTGGCCCAATCAATCACACGCTTCATATACAGGGTCTCCTCGAAACCGGGTGTCTCGGCTAGTTTCTGTCGGAGAACTCGCAGCAGAAACCCGTTTTCTGCGAGAAAAGGGGTTTCTCGACCCGCCAGGGTAGAATTTCCCGACAGGAGCTCGGCTAGATCGGTTTCATCACGCGGTCTTCGCGCAATTTCTTGAACAGTAACGCCGTGCCAAGCGGCATGGACTCTTTCGCTGCATCCTTCCAGGCGGACACGCCGAGTTTCTCCGGCAGTTGGGGAAAGTAGCCCGAACCGGAGAGCGCCTGCGCGGCGGACTGAGCGATGGGCAACGGCACGAACACCAGCGCCGCTTCGCTCTGCAATTCTTGAGCGGCTTTTTCCACGGCCTCGAGCAGGGGCGGGCTTAATTTCTCCAGCGGCGCACTCGCGGCGATGTAAAACTCGTCCACGCGCGCGACAAGGTTCTCCACCTTCCAACCCACCAGCCCGGAGAGTTCCTCGCCGTACTCCGCCAGCATATACGCCTTGTCGCCGAACGCCTCCATAATGTCGGCGCGCGTGAGGTCCTTCTGGCCCTGCGTCACCTGCTTGATGAGCGCGGCAATGGCGTTCGCATCCCTGGGGTTGCCGCGCCGGACTTTGACCTGCTTCTCCCCGGGCGGCGCGGCCGCCGGCCTGGCCGGCGCAGGGGCCGCGGCGGGCTGACTGATTTTGCTGAAGGCGGCCTGCACCTGCACCCAGGTTTCCTCGAACGAGCCGGCGTTCTGGATGACCACCGCCGCCGCTTTTAATTTATCGGCTTGCGGGTTCTGCACGCTGATGCGTTGCACCGCCTCGTCCTCGGGCATCTTGCGCTTGTTGATCAGCCGCAAGACTTGCACGGCCTCGGGGGTGTTGACGACCCACACCGCGTCGCAGTCCTTCGCGAGCCCGGACTCGATCAGTTTGATCGCTTCGATCACGACCACCTGGGCCTGCGACCGCTTGACGAGAAAGTCCAGCGCCTGGCCCACGATGGGATGGATGATCGCTTCCAGCTTGGCGAGCGCCTTGGCGTCGGCAAAGACGACCTTGCCCAGCGCCGCCCGGCTGATCTCGCCCTCCGGCCCAAGCAGCCATTCGCCGAAGGTCTTCAGCGCCTGGGCATACGCCGGGCCGCCTTTGGCGAGCGCCTGATGCGAGAGCGCATCGGCGTCAACACCCATCGCCCCCAGGTGCTCCAGCATCCTGCGCACCACGCTTTTGCCGGTGGCGATATTGCCGGTGAGGCCAATCACATATTTGCCGGGCCAACGATTGTTCATGAGGAATCAGTGTCTCTAGGGGAGGGGCCGCTATGCGCCGTATTCTAGTCTTCGCCCTAAGGAACGTCAAGCAAGATGAGCGTCAGGATAACACGGCTGAGTTTTCCAGTCGTCGCAGGATCGTCAGAAGGATGATCGAGATCGCCAGCAGCAGCGCCGAGAGCGCTAACGCCACACCCAGGTCCCGCTCGAGGCCGAGGTAAATCGCCAGCGGCATCGTCTGCGTCCGGCCTTCGAGGTTGCCGGCGAACAAGATCGTTGCGCCGAATTCGCCCAGCGCGCGTGTCCAGCACAGGACGAGGCCGCCGAGGATGGCGCGGCCCGTCACCGGCAGCATGACGTAGCGGAACAATTGCCACTGGTTCGCGCCCTCCGCGTAAGCGGCTTCTTCGAGCTGCGGGTCAACGCTCGCGAACCCGATGCGGGCGGCGCGCACGTACAGCGGCGCGGCGACGAACGCCTGGGCGACGACCACCGCCGCCGTGGTGAACGGCAGGCTGATCCCGGCCGCGCTCAGCGCCCCGCCGAAAACCCCGCGCCGTCCAAAGGCCATGAGCAGTGCGAGGCCAGCCACGGCGGGCGGCAGGACGACCGGCAAGTCAATCAGCAGTTCGAGCCAGGCGCGCCCGCGAAACGGCCAGCGCGCGAGCGCGAAAGCCAGGGGCGTCCCGGTGAGCGCAGCGGCGAGGGTGGCGAGCGTGCTGGTGAGCAGGCTGAGCCGGAGCGCGCTGAGGGCGGTCGGCTCGAGCATTTGTCCCATGAGGCCTGCCTCCACCGCGCGCCACAGGAGCGCGAACAGCGGCAGGGCGAACAGGCACACGAGCGCACTGGCCGGAACGACGAACAGCCAGACGGATTTGCCGCGGATGGAGATGTGGGATGAGGAATGGTCGGTCAGGGTAATGTTCCCGGTCAATCAATCGCTCGATCTCGTCCACAATGCCGCACAGGGTCTCCAGCCAGCATTGAACGAAAACCGCGGGATGAGCCTATTTTCCAAACCCCCACTTCCCCATCATTCCCTGCCCCTCGGCTGAAAGCACATACTCCACAAACGCTTTAGCCAGCGCGGAGTGCGGCGAGGCGGCAAGCACAGCGATGGGATAGGCAGCGGTCACATTATATTCAGCGGGAATGGAAATAGTTTTTAGTTCCGGCGCAGCCACCGCATCGGAAGTATAGACAATCCCCGCGTCGGCCTCGCCCAACTGCACTTTGACTACGACCTGTTTCACATTGTCCTCGCTGGAGACGACGTTGGCGAGCACGCTGGCCTTGAACCTTACGCCGAACTGGTTCTCAAGTTTATCCAGCATGTCCCGCGAATACTTGCCCACCGGCACTTCTTCGGCGGCGAGCACCAGCTTGAGACCGGGGCGGGCGAGGTCCTCCAAGCGCTCCACTCTCGCCGGATTGTCTTGTGGAAGGATGACGATCAGCCGATTAGTAGCGAAAATCTGCACATCCTCGCCATTAATCAAGCCCGAGGCGACGGCCGCCTGTATTTCTTCTTCGTTGGCCGAGGCAAACACGTCGGCGACCGCCCCCTGCTCCAGTTGCGTGCGGAGGCTCTGCGACCCGCCGAAATTGAAGGCGACGTTCACGCCGGGATGCGCGACTTCAAAGCCTTTACCCAACTCGGCGAAGGCGCCGGTGAGCGAGGCGGCGGCGAAGACGGTGAGGGTTTGGGAAGCGGGAGTCGGTGGGACGGAGGTCGGCGCGGCGCAGGCGGTCAAGAAAAAGAACAACAGGGCAAAAGTCAGAACCCAAAATTTTTTCATGGCCTGAATCTCTTCTCACTCCTGCAAGCCAAGCGCCACCCGACAATCGGCTATCCAGTCGAGGAGCGAAGACAACTGGCGGATACGCAACTCCAGACCGAGCCGGTTGAAAACTTTTTCCGGGGGAATCTCCGTCAACATTGTCCGGAGTTGAGCAAGGCCGGATTGGATTTCATTTGTCTGCCATTTAATCAGGTCGGGCAGGAGGTCACGGTCGAGGGCGTGGGCAAAGTAGAGGCGGGTCGTAAACTCCACGCGGACGGCGCGCAGACTGTACGAAGCGAAGGAGTGGAGCCAATTGTTGAAGCGGCGGCGACCAGCCGGGGTGAGATGAAACTGGCGACGGGAAGGGAGTTTTTCCTGTTCCTGAACTGTGCCAGTGATATACCCTTGCTCTTCGAGGCGCTTGAGGATGTTGTAAGTCTGGCTCAGGCTGACGCGCCAGATTTGGCTCAGATCGGCGACGAGCCGCTGGTGCAGTTCGTACCCGTGGGCGGGTTGTTGAGCCAAGAAACCCAGCAGAGGGTATTCGGGTGAGAGGTCGCTGGCGTAAGCGGCGCAGGGAGGCATAGGGGTCTATATACTCACTCAGTGAGTATATAGACCCGGAGCGAATTTGTCCAGTGATAAGCGGGGAGAGGAGAGTTGGCATTCCTCGACGGAACCGCTATGCGGCTTCGCCCAAGACACTTGGCTGGCCAGCTTCTCTTGATTAGGGGCGAGGCGCGAAGTAAACGTTGTCGCCCGCGCTGACGAAGATTTGCTTGGCCGGGTCAATTGCCACGGAAGTGATCGGCGCGCCGAGGGGCGCGCGCGCGCGATATTGCCGGACAAACGCCAATTTCAGGCTGAGCTGGTAGAGGCCCGAGGCGCCCGCGTCAATCAGGTAGAGCGAAGGCTCCGGCGGAGGATCGTAGAACAGCCGCACGGGGAGAGTCACCTCGGCCAGGCGGTCGCCGGGGGCGCGGCCCTCGCGTTGATCAGAGAACTGCATGCTCTCGGTGCAGGCGGGAGGCTGGCCGCTGCCCGGGCGGGTGCAGCCCATCACGCGCCCGTCCCGGCGGAGCAGGAACAGGTCGCCGCCCGCAATCGAAAAGTCAATCACCGACTGCAAGTCGTAGGGCAGGCCCGTGAAATAGCGCGTGGGGGCCTGGTTGAACGCCCCGCCCGCGGCGAGGAACTGCCACACCTCGTTCCCGCCGGGGTCGAGCACGTACAGCCGGTCGGCGTAGACCTCCAGCGCCGCAGGGCGAATCCAGCTCGACTCGGGCGTGGGCAGGTAAGTCGCCAGGGGCGTCGATTCCGGCGCGCAGTACAGCAGGCCGCCCGTCGTATCCAGCGCGACCACGGCGTCGCTGCCCATCACGTTCGGGCCGGGCAGCAGGCCGATATCCACCAGCGAGCCGATGGTGAAGTCGCCGATCACGCCGCTGGCGCACTGGAACTCGGCGTCGAGTGCATAGCCGCTGTTGTTGCTCCCGGGCGTGAGGCGCAAGACGCGGTTGTGCGGCTCGTCGAGCGCGTACACATCCTGGCCCACGAGCAGGATGTGCTTCACATTCACCTCGCGGCCCAGCCCGCCCACCACGAGCGGTTGGTAGTCGAGGCGCGCAACGCCGTCGAGCGCGTCGAGCTTCTCCTGCGCCTCGCGGCGGAACTGCGCCACCTTCTCGTCGCCGGGGCGCAGCAGTTCAGCCTGCGCGAGCCATTCCAGCGCGCGTTCCCAGTGCGGGCGCGCGGCGAGGGCGTTGGGCGAGGCCCGCCCCGTGGCGATCTCGAGCTGCGCCTGCGCGAGCGTGTCGTTGAACTGCTCGGCGCGCCCCCGCTGGATGTACACGAGCGCGACCACGGCGACCACGACCAGCGGGATGACTACCGCGATGCCGATCTGCACGGGGGTCGGGATGGCGAACAGGCCATCCTGCTGCAGGCGCGTGCCTTCCGGCAGCATCCGGGCGACGAGCGTGCGCCAGGCGCGATTGAATTCGGTGAGTGTGACGCCGAGCGCGCGGCCCAGCGATTGGAACCCGCGACTGAACGCCGCCCGTGCGGCCGCAGCGGCGACCCCGCCCCTGGGCTTCGCCTCGGCCGCGTTGCGGCGAATCGGCGGTATCTCTTCGATCACCGGGATGGAGGGCATAGGCCCGGCGCTGCCCAACCGCTCGGCGCGGTGAAGCAGGGAAGGCCAGTCGGTCTCGGAGGCGGGCGTGGAGGCGTGAGGCGCAGGCTCATGCGCGATTGGGCTGGCGCTCGCCAGTTCAGGCGCGGGCGCTTCAGCCTGGGGGTGCGCCTCGCTCACCACAGCCGGTTGCGCTTCCGGGTGGGAGGCAGGCGCAGACTCGATGGGTGGGGGCGAGACGGGTTCAGGCATCCGCGCGGAAGCGTCGGGGCGAGGCTGAGGCTCGACCGCCCGGACCGGCTCGGCTTCGGCCGGCGGCCTCAGCCGCGTGGCGAGCGAACTCAAGTCAATCTTCGGCAACCCCACCGAGGGAACGGCGAGGACAGGTTTGACCGTCGAGGGAGAAGCGGCGGGCGCGGGCTTCATGGGGGTCAACGTGCCGCCCGGCTCGAAACGCCCCACGAGAGCGACGATGTCCTCGGTCGTCGCGGCCTTCAGCCGGTCCACGACGTGCGTGAGGGTCGCAAGCCCGCCGAGGCCCGCGAGCGCGTTTTCGTTCCAGCCGGAATGCGCGCCGCCGCTGAGGGCGAAGTATTCGCTTTCGTTGACGGCGGCGTGAAAGTAATGCGCGTCGAGGGCGTTGCTCAAACCGAGCGGGCGGCTGGGGAGCGTGGGGAAGCGCTCGACGATCGCGCCGTGCGCGACGAGGAGCAGGCCCGGCCCGCACTGCACGGCGTAGAAATCGCCTCCGCGCAGAGCCGCGCCGACGAGGCCGCCCTGCATGGGCGCGGCCCCGGCGCTCTCCCGTAAATTGTGGTCGAGCAAATTCTGATTGACGGCGGCGAGCGCCTGGCGTAGCGCGGCCGTGACCGAGCCGGGGCTGCCATAGAACGTGGCGGCGGCGAGGTCGAGCAGTTCGGTATAACGATGAGGCTGAATAGACTGCGGCGTGCGCGCCCGCAGCGTCAGGCAGAGGAAGAGCAGATCGCGCTCACGCCCGCGCGCCGCGCGGCGCGGCGGCGCAAACGCGGCCAGGCCCAACGGATCTTCCGAGAGCGGTTGCCCGCCCGCGATATTCAGGAAGACGGTGTCGGCGTCGAGGCGATCGGGCATGGCAGGGATTATAAATGACGACGTAGCAGATAGCTAATGGCGATGGGCAGATAGCCAATGGCTGACAACAGATCGCCAATCGCAGGTGAGGCAACGGTATTAAGCCGTACGCCATCAGCGATACGCGATGTGCTATCTACGATACGCTATAATGGCATCACTCTTGCATCCATCTGCCCGCAAGGAGGTTGTTGCATGAATCCTGCCAAACCCAGCAAGCCTATCGGAACGGGAAGCCTGCGCCGGAGCGACTCGCCGGAGGAAAACGCGGCCTGGGACAAGTATTTCGACTATTTGCTCAAATCCCTGCGCGACCCGGAGCCGAACGCGCGCATCAGAGCGGCGCAGATACTGGGCGACAACCGCGACCCGCGCGCGGTGGAGGCGCTCGGCGAGGCGCTCGGCGACCCGGACGCGGGCGTCCGCCAAAACGCGACGATCGCGCTGGGCAAGATCGGCGCCCCGGCCCTCGACGCGCTCATCGCCGCGCTGCAAGACCCGGACAGAGACGTGCGCCAGTTCGCGGCCAAAGCCCTCGGCCAGATCGGCGACCCGCGCGGCATCGCGGGGCTGGTGATCGCGCTGCACGACACGCAGATGGACGTGCGGAGCCAGGCCGCCTTCGCGTTGAGCCGCATCGGCGCCCCGGCGGTGGACGCGCTGATCACCGCGCTCCAAGACCCGGACGCGAACGTGCGCGCCAACGCGGCTCGCATCCTCGGGCAGATCGGCGACGCGCGCGCCCTGCCCGCGCTCGAGCGCGTGGCGCAGTCGGACCGTGGCACAGCGCGAGTCACCGGCTCTTTGATTAATGTCGCCGAGGCGGCCAGGCAGGCCGTGGAGAAGATAAAGAGTAAAAAGTGAAAGTCACCCTCCTCGGCGCGGGCGGAGTCCGCACGCCGTTCATCGTGCGCAGTTTCATCCTCCGGCAGGAGCGGCTGGGCCTGGAGGAGCTGGCGCTGATGGATATTCACGGCGGGCGGCTCGAACTGATGGCCTGCCTCACCGCGCCGCTTGAGCCGCTGCGCGAGAATAAGCTGCGCTTCAAAATCACCCGCACCACCGACGCGCGGCAGGCCCTGGCCGGAGCAGATTTCGTCATCACCACCTTCCGCGTCGGGGACATGGCCGGGCGCGCGATTGACGAGCGGGTCGCGCTCAATCACGGCGTGCTGGGGCAGGAGACGACCGGGCCGGGCGGGTATGCGATGGGCCTGCGCACCATCCCCGTCCTATTTCAATATCTCGATCTGATGCGCGAGGTCTGCCCGGCGGCCTGGCTGATCAACTTCGCCAACCCCGCCGGGATGCTGGCCGAGGCGGTGGCCAATCACGGCGGCTGGCCGCGCGCCGTCGGCATCTGCGACGCCCCGGCCTCGATGCTGCGCGGCGCGGCGGCGTTTCTGGGCGCGCCCGCGCAGGAAGTGTTCCTCGAATACTTCGGGCTGAACCACCTCGGCTGGGCGCGCGGGGTCTGGCACAAGGGGCGGAACCGGCTGCCTGAGTTGCTGGAGATATTCGCCCGGCAGGGTGGCCCCATCCCGGAATACCCGTTTGAGTTGGGCTTGATCCAGGCGCTGGGGATGCTCCCGAACGAGTACCTCTACTATTACTACGCCGACGACGCCGTGCCAAACCTGCTGAAGGCCGGGCGCTCGCGCGGCGAGCAGCTGCTGGAAATGAACACCCGGCTGTTCGCCGACCTCGAACGCGCGCGGGCCGAGGAAGATTTCGAGCAAATGCAGAAAATCTTCGCGGCTTACCATCGCCGACGGGGCGAGACATACTTTGTTTCAGAAACCGGCGGCAAGACGGCCCCTTCGAGCGACCTGGGCCGCGCGGAGGGCCAGGCGTTGGAGGCGATGTCCGACGAGGGTTACGCGGGCGTGGCGCTGAACGTGATGGAGGCGCTGACGGGGCGCGAGCCGAGCGTGTTGATCTTGAACGCGCCCAACCGGGGCGCGGTGAGCGGGATGCGCGAGGACGACGTGGTGGAGGTCCCCTGCTGGGTGGGGCAAGGCCTCATCCGCCCGCTCGCGATTGGCGCCGTGCCTGATCACGCGCTGGGGTTGATGAAACAGGTGAAAGCCTACGAGCGCCTGACGATTGAAGCCGCGCTCACGGGCCGTTACGCCACCGCCCTGGCGGCGCTGGCGCTGCATCCGCTCGTGCCCTCGCACAGCGCGGCGAAAGCGATCCTCGACGAGTACATTCAAAAGCACGGGGACTACTTTCCCAAACTGAGTTGAGGCGCCTGCCTCTGCTTCCCGGCCCTACAGCGCCCCTGCCGCGTTGCAGGGGGGCCAGGGTGCGGGGAGATTGCCCCAATGCATTTCGACGTATTGCTCTTCGGCGACTATTGGTACGACCTGATCTTCACCGACCTGCCGGGCCTGCCGAAGCTTGGGCGCGAGGTGTTCGCGGGCAGTTTCGACAACGTGCCGGGCGGGCCGTTCATCAACGCCGTCGCCATGCACCGCATGGGCCTGCGCGTGGGTTGGGCCGCCGATTTCGGCGACGACGCGTTCAGCCGTTTCGTCGTCGAAGCCGCGCGGCGGGAGGGGCTGGACGACGCGCTCTTTCAATATCACGACCGGCCTTATCGCCGGGTCACCGCCTCCGCCTCGTTCCCGACGGACCGCGCTTTCCTGTCGTACACCGATCCGGAGCCGGAGGTCGGAGCGCCGGTCAAAGCCTTGGCCGAGCACACCGCGCGGGCGGTGATGCTTCCCGGCTTCGGCTTCGGGCCGCGGTTCGAAAACGGCGCGGCGCTGGCCCACGCGCGCCAGATGAAGATCGTGATGGACTGCCAGAGCAACGATCATACTCTGGATCACGCCGAGGTCCGCCGCGCCATCCAGCAAGTGGACGTGTTCATCCCCAACTCGCCCGAAGCGCAGCAACTCACCGGGACGCAGACCACGCTCGAAGCCCTGCGCTGCCTCGGCGAGGTGTGCCCACTCGTCGTGATCAAGGACGGGCCGGACGGCGCGCACGCCATCTGCGGCGGTGAAACGTTTTACGCCCCGGCCATGCCGGTTAAAGTCGTGGACACGACTGGCGCAGGCGATGCGTTCGACGCCGGTTTCGTGAAGGCCTGGCTGGATGGCCGGCCGCTCCAGGAGTGTCTGCGCTGGGGGAACATCTGCGGCGGGCTTTCGACCACGGCGCGCGGCGGCGCAACCGCCGCGCCCACTTTGGAACAAGTGCAGGAATGGCTGGATGAAGATTGAGTTACATCGTGAGCCGGTCATCTTTGAAACCTTGCGCGACGAGTGGAATGCGCTGCTCGAAAAGAGCGTGAGCCGCGTGCCGTTTCTGCGCGCGGAATACCAGCGGGCGTGGTGGCTGCACCGGGGCGGCGGCGAGTGGCCGGAGGCGGAACTGCTGGTCGTGACCGGCCGCACGCAGAACGGCGAACTGGCCGGGGTCGCGCCCTTGTTTTTTTCCCGGAACCGTGATGGCCGCCCGGCGCTGCTCTTGATCGGCAGCATCGAAATCTCGGACTATCTCGACTTCGTCGTCCCCCGCGCGCAGGCCGAAGCCTTTTGCGCCGCCGTGCTGGAGCGGTTGTCTGAACCCGATGCGCCGGATTGGGAAGTGCTGGACATCTACAACCTCCCGCAAAGCTCGGCCACGCGGGCCGCGCTCGGCCGGGCGGCCGCCGCGCGTGGCTGGTGCGCCGCCGAGCGGGCGCTGGAGCCGGTCCCGGCCATCGCCCTGCCCGACGATTGGGAAAACTATCTCGCCACGATGGTGGAGAAGAAAGAGCGGCAGGAAATCAGGCGCAAGCTGCGGCGCGCGGAGGGCGGCGACGATCAGATGAGGTGGTATCTCGCCGGGCGTGAACACGATATCGCCGCCGAGACCGAGGCCTTTTTGCAGATGATGGCGCTCAACGAGGACAAGGCGCGCTTTCTCACTCCGGCCATGCGGGCGCAGTTCGTCGAGACGATCCGCGCCGCGTTCGAGAACGGCTGGCTGGGCCTGGCCTTTCTGGAGATCAACGGCGAGAAGGCCGCCGCGTACCTGGTCTTCGACTTCGCCGGGCGGCTGTGGGTTTACAACTCGGCGATTGACCCGCGCTTCAACGCGCTCTCGCCGGGGTGGGTGCTGCTCGGCTACCTGCTGCGCTGGGCGATTGAAAACAGACGCGCCGCGTTCGACTTCATGCGCGGCGACGAGGACTACAAGTTCCGCTTTGGCGCAGTCGCCGGAAAGATTTATCGCGTGCAGATCAGCCGCCGCCTGAGCCTGGAAGAGCTCGGCGGCCAGGCGGCGTGCCTGCTGAACGAATTCGAGGCGGACTTCTTCCCGCCCGGCCGTTAGAGCAAATTCCGAGTTCACTTACGATGGCGCATCCTTCGACTACGCGGCAAAGAACGCCGCTCTCCTGAGCGAAGCCGAAGGATCAGGATGCTATCGTAAACTAAACCGGAAACCGCTCTAAAACAAGAAACCCGCTTTCTGCGAGAAGCGGGTTTCTGATTCGATCAGGCGGGCACTGCACCCAGGCGGCGGGCCGGGCGGCCAATGACTTTCCGCAGCTGCTGCGCGAAGTCCTGATGCGAAATCGGTTTCGCCAGGAACCCGTCGGCCAGCATCGCGTCCGCACGCTGGCGGTTTTCCCCCGTGCGCCAGGCGGTGATGAACACGATCGGCGAGGCGGTGATCGGGGTCAGACGCTTGTAGACCGCCCAGCCGTCGGTGTCTTCCAGCATCACGTCGAGGACGATGACATCCGGGGACCGGCTGCGACACCGTTCAACCGCCTCATCCCCGGTCGGCACGTAGTCGTGCTCGAAGCCGAGGATGTCGGCCATGTGTCCCAGCAGTTCGGCCATGTCCGGATCGTCGTCTACGATGAGGATGCGCGTCATAGCCCTAAGGATAACATCAAACAAAACCGCCGACAATAGTCGGCGGCGAATTTTAAACAAACCTTTGCAAAAAATGGTTAGAGACTATCCGTAAGAGAATCGCTGTTCTTTCCACACGTCGGCTTCGTTGTGGTAGCCGGCCTGCTCCCAGAAGCCGAGCCGGTCCTGCGCCAGGAACTCGAGGCCGCGAACCCACTTGCCGCCTTTCCAGAAGTATGGCGTCTTATGCTCGGCGCTGGTGATGTGGCCGATGACGCCGCGCAGGGGGTAGCCGTGATCCGGTTCGAGCGGCTGGCCGTCGTAATGCGTGGCGAGCAGGAAGTTCGGCGCGAGCGCGACCTCCAGCGGGACGTTCACCGTGAACCCATACTCGCAGTGCTGGAGCAGGAATTTGGCCGCCGGCTTGAGCCTGACGATCCCCTCGTCCACGAGGGTTTTGATCGAGACCCCTTCCCACTCGGTGTCGAACTTGCTCCAGCGCGTCACGCAGTGGATGTCCATCTTCACTTTGGCGCGCGGGAGCTTCTGGAACTCGTCCCACGTCCAGCGTTTCTCTTCTTCGACTTCGCCGAACACGCGCAGGTCCCACGTCGCGGGGTTGAAGCGCGGCACCGGGCCGTAATGCAGGACCGGGAAACGGTTGGTGAGCGCCTGGCCGGGGGGCAGGCGGCCCTCCCGCTTGACCCGCTCCTCCTCGTCCTTGCGCGCGAACACACTCTTCAACATCGTGTCCTCCTTCTTTGTCTCTACAGTCTACCTTAGCCTGGAATTATTACATTTGTAGAAACAGGATTACCCTGTAAACACCGGCAGGTGGCCGAGCGCGATGATCTTCTCCCACTGCGCCCGCTCGCCTTCGGTCAAGATAGCGGCCTCGGCCGCGACCTCCGCGCCGGCCTTCGTCAGCACCAGCCGCATCCCCTGCAGCGTCGAGCCGGTCGAGATCACGTCGTCCACCAGCACCACCTGCTTGCCTTCGACCAGGGCGCGGTCTTTCTCGTCGAGGTGGAGCGTCTGGGGCGCGCCGGTGGTGATGGAGAGCGTCTCGGCCTGGATGGTCTCGCCCATGTAAGGCTTGTAGGTCTTGCGGAGGACGACGTAGGGCTTATTGACGCGCACGGAGAGCGCGTGGATGAGCGGGATGCTCTTGGCCTCAGCGGTCACGAGCAGATCGTAGTTGACCCCGCCCAGTTTTTGGGCCAGCGCCCCCGCCGCCGCCTCGACGAGCGGCGTGTCTCCGAGGATGTTGAGGACGGCGATGCGCAGCCCGGGCTTGACCTCGAACAGCGGCAGGTTGCGTTTGACCCCGGCGATCTCGACGGCGTAAGTCTCGCGTGGTTGCGGCATGGCGTGTGTCCCGAATGAGCGTTAGCGCGGCGAGTCAGGGTTTGACTGTCGGCGCGGGGGTGATTCTACCCTCAGAGGGCGAGGTTTGCCAACGGGCGGTATAACCCGGCCTCGTTTTGAATCGGGCTACGATGGTGAGCAAGGGTACGACAGGGAGTTCCTCCGCGGGCGGCGGGCAGTACAATTCAGGGGCGGGCAACGCGCTGACGCTCGTCAACACCACCGTCAGCGGCAAGCGGCCACCAGCAACGGCGGCGCCGACCGCCGCGCTTGCCGTTTGGGCAGTAACGCAGTAACCGCCCTCATTTGCGCCTGCTAAATATAGGTCTATAATCCCCATCGTTCAGGCACACCAGACACCGCCTGAGAAGCCTGCGCAATAAGGGCGCGTGGCATGGGGAATGGCAACATACTCCGGGCCGCTCGCGTTCGTCGTGGGCGGCCCGGTTTGGTTTATGTACATCGGAGCCGGTCTGTTGTGGTCATTGAGTCAAAAAACCGCGCGTTTTTTGCACCAAATACCGCGCGGTCCAAACGGTGGCTAAACCGTTAACGGGTGAAAATATAATTGGGCGGCCTTCCATCGCCAGATGCCGGGACGCTGACAGAATACCCCAGTAAGGGAGAGAAGGATCATGACTACTCCAACACTCCAGCCCAATGGGTGGTATCGCCTCAATGTGCGCATCGCTTCGACGCCAGCGGGAGCCTGGTTCTATGCGCGTACCCTCCATCTCTTTGACCGTATCGTAAGGCGTCTCTTTGGCGAGCGTGCCTCGCTGACGAAACTCTTTGCCGGTGTTGAACCAGTCTGGTTGACCACGCTAGGCGCCAAGAGCGGTCTCGCCCGAACGGTGCCGGTCCTCGGCCTCGAAGAAGGAGGAAACATCATTCTGATTGCTTCCAATTGGGGGCAAAACCATCACCCGGCTTGGTATCGAAACCTGCGCGCTCATCCAGAAGTTACGGTCTCGATGCGCGGGCGTGCGGCGGTGTATGTGGCCCGCGAGGCGACCGAGGCAGAACGTGACGCGTATTGGCAAAAAGCAACGGCCTACTACTCAGGCTACGCCGCTTACCAGCGTCGCGTTCGCGGACGACAAATACCCGTTGTAATATTGACTCCCAAGCGTCCATGAGCAGCGACGACGATAAGCGCAGGCTTATCGTCTAAAAGTATGCCGCCCAACACGTGTTGCACCCGACCGCGCTGTGCGCGTGACTCGCGACAGCTCAGGCAATTTCAGGTTCGTTCAGTCGTTCAGGCACTTGCGATGCGCCGCGGGGCGGGCACAGGACTGTTTTCATCTCTCAAGGGTGTCCGGGCTGGGGTGGCGGTGGGCAGCGCGCCGCAACTGTTTCAAGTTGGTTCGGTCCAGCGCGGTGTCCGAATGGCCGTAGAGATCTATCCCAAGCGCGCGCGAACCCGTCATTGCAGCAGACGGGCGCGCTCCAGCGCCACAAAGTCAAAGCGGCTCAGTGACACGCCCGCTGCTGAATTCCACCGTTCGCGCGACGCTACGCGCGCCTGTTAGACGCTTCGCAACTCTAGACGCTCATCGCTATGCAAGGATCAAGTCATGGCAGAAGTTGCAGGTTGGATAAGCCTCATCTTCAAGGACATACTCGTAAACCTCGTCGCCGGTGGCATTATTCGCTTGTTCCGGGGTGACGTGATTTTCTTTCGCGGCTGGCGACGCAGAAAAGCCCTGATTGAGCCTGCCCTGCTCTACCAGAGTCATAGAAAGCATGCAAGCGAGGACAGTTTTTGGAGAGCCTTTACCTCGAATCGTGACGTAACACTGGTCACGGTTAAATCCCTCCACACCCGCAATCGTCTGAAAGAGATGCTAGAGAAGGGAAAGGTGTCCGTCCGGTCGCTAAGAATACTCACCCTAAATCCAGATATGCCGCCTCCCATCTTCGATGCATTGGCGGAACTTCTGAACGAACCTGCTGCAAACTGCAAGACCGACTGCCGGGAAGCATATGAAACCTTTAGAGACTTGGCGGCCAAGTATGAGTTTGTCAGTGTCCAACGATATGATAGCCTGCCAACCATTCAGGGCGTCATCGTGGCTGACGAATATGCTTTTGTCGAGTTATTGACTTACCACTCCAATCCAGACGAGAGAACCGCACTGATGATACTTATGAAGGATAGCCCCAGCTCGTACAAGCTCATCGCTGAGAGATTTGACAGGCTTTGGCAAGACACAAAACGCAAATCAGCCAAGCCGACCAAAAACAAAAAACGCGCCTAACCCTTCGCCAGACTGTGTAAAAACTAAGCGTGCGCCCCACTTTGGCTGCCCAATTTAGGTCCAGCGGGCGTTTTGGGGCAAACAGGGCGCTCTAGACGTCAATTTCTAGGGTCCTACACTCCACTACTTCGAGTTTTCACACAGTCTGTCGCTGCAGGCGACGCTTCGCCGCTCCGCGGCTGCGCCAACGACCCGGGCCGCTTGGCGGCTCGCGCGCCTGAGCGCTGACGTTGGGCCGCCTCCGCAAACCACCAACACCAGATAACCGTGCAGGATTCTGGGTTTTGAGTATCATAGAGATATGGAAGTCAACTACCACGTGGTGCTTAGAGTCCGGATTGAAGGGCCGGCAGTCGAAGCGGGGACGATAGCTCTGCGCGACCTTGCTCTTTTTGGCCAAGAATTACAGTCTGCTTTTGAGGGCGTAGCTCGACTGAGTGCCGGTGAAAAAGTAGCGAGACGCGGGGCACTTCCCGAGTTCTTGCGCGCTGCCACAGCAGTGGAGATTACAGCGGTTGAGCGTGGTAGTTTTTCGCTCACCTTGAGTCTTCCGCAAAGTCAATATGCTGATCTAGGGGGGCAGGCCCTGGCGAGCCTTATTGATGGTCTAGTGGAATTCCGCGAGCAAAAACGACGCTTGCCGCGTCGATATGACAATCGCGTGTTGAAGGCATGGCACAATATTGGAAGACTATTTAATGACGGTATCGATAAGATCACTTTTGACCTTAGGACGAATCAGCATCAAACACAAGCGGAGTATGATCGCGAGCTCTACTCGCTGATCAACAAGCGGATTGCCAGAATAGTCGGTGAAGCCGGAGTCTTTGAAGGCTATCTTCAAATGGCAGATTTTACCCGCCTACGATGCCGACTACATTTGCCTTCTGGGGAGACCGTTCCGTGCGAGTTCAGCGCGCATTTGATGGATAAGGTAGATGGCGCATTAAGGAAGTACGCGCGTGTCGAAGGCACAGTATATAGGGAGACTACCACTGGCAAAGTTCGTAGATTTCTAATTCGCAATATTTCCATGTTTGATAAGGCAGAGCTCGAGTATCCGCTAGCCGAAGACATCGATGAGCAATTGTGGCTTAAGGCTACAGCCCACAACCCAGTCTTCGACTACCTACACGATCCGGAAGAAGACATTTACTCGCTTGACGATGGGAAGCCTTTCCATGACTAAGCACAAAATCGTGCTAGTAGAATTTCCGTTTGACGATCTTTCGGCGACTAAGGTGCGTCCAGCAGTTTGCTTGACGGAACCGATTGGTCCGCACAAGCATGTGGTTCTGGCGTTCATTACAAGCCATGTTGGTTCAACCGCCTTGCCAACTGATGTCGTCATTTCGAATACAGATTCCGACTTCTCGGTAACGGGCCTTCGCGTTTCCTCTACGATTCAGCTGCACCGGCTGACGACACTAACAACCTCCAAGATACAGCGCGAGCTAGGTCAACTTTCCTCAAAGATGCATCTGCACGTTCGGTCCTGTATTCTCCAGCTCTTCTCCTGAAGATCTGTGAGGCCGCCGACCGATGAAATGCAGGTGCGACGTGAAGTCGCTTGAGTAATTGTCGCGCATAGCCCCATTATGACACGACCTGCTGTCCCATCAGCAGTATCCTACCTGGTCACGGGAGAACGGAAACGCTCTTTTGTAAAGCGCCAGGCAGAATGTAGCCGCTGGAGAACGAAGAAGTGCATTGCGGGACTATATGCTATTCGGTGCGGGTGTTGTAGTCAGCACTGTGATTGCAATTATTCTCAAATTGGCTGGCCTGGGATAGACCG
>Ga0209342_10002191_pt1 | contig 21287 bp, 14 predicted proteins | sample RifCSP16_2_FD_184023 | JGI IMG/M metagenome (GOLD analysis project Ga0209342, IMG submission 184023) | Soil microbial communities from Rifle, Colorado - Rifle CSP2_sed 16_2 (SPAdes) (version 2) | ecosystem: Environmental > Terrestrial > Deep subsurface > Rock core/Sediment | place: Rifle... | reverse complement strand
TTCCGCGGCTGAAAAGCCGCGGCCCCATTGAAGCGCCTCGACGTTCGGCGTTCCCGGCGTGTTTTCCTCGGCTTTCCGCGGCTGAAAAGCCGCGGCCCCATTGAAGCGGCACGTCCGAGCCCGCGACTGAGGCCCCACCCAACAGACTTTCCGCGGCTGAAAAGCCGCGGCCCCATTGAAGCCGTTAGGAGTTCGGTTCGCTGACCCGAGTCCAAGGCGCTTTCCGCGGCTGAAAAGCCGCGGCCCCATTGAAGCGCCGAGTTCGTCCGGTTCTTAGCACCAGACCGCGTTCTTTCCGCGGCTGAAAAGCCGCGGCCCCATTGAAGCGGTACTGCACCCAGAGATATTGCCAGCCGATTTTCGCTTTCCGCGGCTGAAAAGCCGCGGCCCCATTGAAGCCGGACGCCACGGGGGCCAAGTAGGCGGGTTGTGGAGCTTTCCGCGGCTGAAAAGCCGCGGCCCCATTGAAGCAAAGTTGTGTTGATGGGATTGTCGGCGGTCGCAACTGCTTTCCGCGGCTGAAAAGCCGCGGCCCCATTGAAGCCCGGCAAATTCGGATGATGTCGAACGCCGGCCGCGATGCTTTCCGCGGCTGAAAAGCCGCGGCCCCATTGAAGCATCGCGGAGCGTCTTCTCTTGCAGCCGGGTGATCCGGCTTTCCGCGGCTGAAAAGCCGCGGCCCCATTGAAGCTGCGGTGTTGCCGCCCAATTCGATGTAGAGTTTGTCCTTTCCGCGGCTGAAAAGCCGCGGCCCCATTGAAGCTAGCCCACTCGCGTTGCCCTTCATAGATATACGCGAGTCTTTCCGCGGCTGAAAAGCCGCGGCCCCATTGAAGCTGGTGAGCCCCAAAATCGAGTTGTCGCCGTTAAAGGCCTTTCCGCGGCTGAAAAGCCGCGGCCCCATTGAAGCGGACGTTCCGCGTGTTCGTGAGCCCGAGAATCGCAGTCTTTCCGCGGCTGAAAAGCCGCGGCCCCATTGAAGCCTTCTCATGCGTTTTCGAGGGTGCGGATTTTTGGGGCTTTCCGCGGCTGAAAAGCCGCGGCCCCATTGTGTCTCGGAGGAGTCGCCAATGAAAAAGGCCCCGTAGGCGGGGCAGGAACCTACGGAGCCAAAGAAGATTGCGAGGCCGAAACCTCGCTAAAAGCATTTTCTCTGAAGGATAGAGAAACACAACCCCCCTTCGGCGAGACGAGGTGCCATCCTCCACGATTCGGGAAGCGTCTATCGTGGTTTCCCCGGATGCACGATACATGGTGGCCGCGCGGAGGAACTCTGGTAAGCCAATTTCCCACCGTTGCGAGACGGCCGACGCATCTTTGGGTGCTTCCCGTGGTGCTCTGAGCCTTCCGAGGTGAGCGTCATGGTGTCATACTATCTGCCGCTCACGGGCGCAGATTTCCTCGATCTGCACTGTGATCGCCAACCGAGAGGCTCAACGTCTCGGTCCACCCGAATCGCCACAAGTCGCAACTCGGCCCAGAGTTCGGGTCAAAAGACAAGACGCCGCAAGCGGTTACGGCTTGCGGCGTCTGGAGTTGGGGCGATGAATGTTGAGTATCCCCGACAGGATTCGAACCTGTAACCTTCGGCTCCGGAGGCCGACGCTCTATCCAATTGAGCCACGGGGACTTCGGTCGAAACTTCAACGGCGGCCTAGCTTAAGGAGAGGAGACAGGAAACCTCGCCCCCCATACCCCTGAAGGATTGGGCTGCTTGTCTACTTTTAATAAGTGTATCAGCTAACAGCCTGGGCGAGAAGGGGTGCCCGTGTGGGAGCGTCGCATCAACCACCGCGTCATCGACCTGGCCGATCGGGGCGGTTTCCCGCGCGGACGATCGACCTTTCCGTAGGCCGGTCACGGTGGTCAACGCCTGATAGATGGTCACGTGGACCAGTTCCTCCGAAACGCCCCACTTGAACGCCTGCCGGATCAGATTCACTTGTTGATTGACGTAGCCTCGACAACATCCTTCCGCGATGATCGTCTTCCGAATCGTCTTCATGGCCTTGGGCGAGAATTCGGCCGCCGGGGTGTCGCCATACAAACCTTTCATCCGGCGAAGCGCAACCCGGATACCGTCCAGGTGATGGGTCGGCCGCCCGTGCTTCCGATAGTAACCTTCGGCAAACTGCCAGTAAGCGACTATCAGTTCCGTGACGGTAATCCCCGGCGTCGATGGTGCCGGGAGGGGCTGAGGGCAGACCGCCAACTCCGCAATGAAGCGGGCCTAGGCTTCCTTGCACTTGGGAGAATCCCATTTCCCCAGATAGATGCGACGGCCGTTGACTTGCACGAAGGCTTGGCCAGGGCCTTTGTGGTGCCGATACTTCGACACAAACCCGGGTCGAGTAGACATGGCAGAACGTCCTTAACGTCCTTTCGGTCACGGGGGTAGTGCTACCCCTTTTCCACATGACTTTCAGGCCGCGCTGCCGACCGTCGGCAGGTAATCTAACTACTGATTTCGGTTGGGTTTACGTAAAGAGCGGGAGACGGGATTCGAACCCGCGACGTCCAGCTTGGGAAGCTAGCACTCTACCACTGAGTTACTCCCGCTTTAATTCGATCAGTCCTTTCCGTGCCGTGGATTGCGATGTGACGACTTTATTGTTTATTGCGCGACCACTCCGGGAACTCGCGGAACGGCCGCCGGTGTTTGGGGCGATCTCTTTTTCAATTATGCCTCAATCTTATCCTCGAATGGAATTCTGTCCAAGGTAGTCGCCATGAATCGGCTCCGACCATTGCTTCGCGGTGGCCAAGCTACCTTTATTCCGGCTTTCGGCCCCCCACTCCCGCGTCCCCCCCTAACCCCGCCATTCAGTATTCCGGCGTTAACCTGACCCGGCGGCCGACGACTTCCACGCGGCCGGCGGCGATCCAGCGCAAGGCTTCGGGATAGGCTTCGCATTCCGTCTCGAACACACGGGCCGCCAGCGTGTCGGCCGTGTCGTCGTCGAGCACGGGCACGGTTTTCTGCACGAGCACCGGGCCGTGGTCGTATTCGTTATCGACGAAATGGACCGTGCAGCCGCTTACCTTGGCGCCGTAGGCGAGCACCGCCTCGTGGACGTGGTGGCCGTAGTAGCCCTTGCCGCAAAACGCGGGCATCAGGGCGGGGTGGATGTTGGTCACGCGATTGGTAAAGTCGTCGGGCACGACGAGCCGCTTCAGAAATCCGCCGAGTACGACCAATTCGGCCCCCGCGTCGCGGCAGTGATCGAAGATCGCGTCGCTAAACTGTTTGTCATCGTCGAATGCGGCGCGATCGACGACCCGGATCGGAATGCTCGCCTTCTCGGCGAACTGCAATCCGCGGGCCGAGGGCGTGCTGGCCACCACCAGGCGGACCGCCAGGGGCAACTCGCCGGCGTCGATTTTTTTCAGAATGTTTCGGAGCGTTCGGCCTCCGCCGGAAATGAGCACGGCGGTTGGCAGGGGCGAGGGATTAGGCACTGGGGATTGGGGATTAAAGGTAGACATGATGTCTGTTTGATCAAGGTAGGGTGGGCATCGCCCACCGAAATAGTTACCAAAATCGAGGACGCCGATATACTCCTAAGACGTAGGTCAGGCTGTGCCTGACAAAAATGAGAATGCTTCGCTGGATTTTTCCCGCGGGCTTCCGCCGGCGGCTATCAAGACGTGTGTCAGACACAGCCTGATCTACGATTGTTTTTCGATCTTCACGTAGAGTTTCATTTCGAAACCGGCCACCTTTAGTTCCAGCGGGTCGACGGCGTCGATCGGCTGGCCGTCCAGGGCGACGGCCAGCGTTTCGCCGCGGATATAATCGGCGAACGCCTGGGCCGCCTCGAGCAGCTCGGCCGATTCGGTCACGACACCGACGCGAATCCGATCGGTGTATTCGCAGCCGATTTCCTTCCGCCGGTCCTGGATCACGCGAACCAATTCGCGGGCACGACCCTCGGCCACCAACTCCGGCGTCAATTCGGTCGAGAGCACCACGACGCATTGGCGTCCTTGGGCCGCCGCCCAGCCCGGTTTCGCTTGAAGCCGGATTTGAATGTCGTCGCGGTCGAGCGTCACCGGGCCATCGGGCAGTTCGAGCGCGATTTGACCGTCGGCCTCCAGACTCGCAAGCAACGCTCCAGCGTCGGCCTGGGCGAGTGCCTGGCGAAGCGACGGAAGGCGTTTGCCCAATTTCGGCCCGAGACGCTTCAAGTCGGGCAGCACGGTGTAGTCGATGTACTTCTCCGCCTGGTCCGAGATTTCGACTTTCTTCACGTTCAATTCGTCTCGAATGAGCGATTCGTGCTGTTCGAGCCACTCGCGATGCTGCGCATCGGCCAGAATAATCTCGACCCGGGCCAGCGGCTGGCGTACCTTGAGTCGGGCCGTCATCCGCGCGCTGCGGCCCAGCGAAACAATTTCGCGGGCCAGCGACATTTGCTCGGAGAGCCGCTTGTCGATCACGGCCGTGTCGGGCGTGGGATAGTCGCACAAATGAACGCTCGCCGCCACGCGCCGACCGAACGGCCGCGCCGCGAGATTCTGCCAGAGTTCCTCGGCCAGAAACGGCATGAACGGGGCGATCAGCTTCGTCGTGGTCAACAACGACTCGTAGAGCGTCCAATAGGCGTCGGCCTTGTCGGCGGTCATCTCGCCGCTCCAGAATCGATCGCGGCAGCTTCGCACGTACCAGTTGCTCAGCGCGTCGACAAAGTCGATCAGCCGGGCGCACGCGCCGTAATTGTCGTAGGCGTCCATCGCCCGCGTCACCGCGTTGGCCGTCCGGTGCAGCTCGCTGAGGATCCAGCGGTCAATCTCCGACCGCTCGCGCGCGGAGCGGTAGTCCTGGGCGGCGGCCAACACGTCGGGCGTGAGTTGCGAGGCCGTCGGGCGTTTACTCTTCTGGCCCGCGGGCGATTTACTTTTCTTGACGGCACGGACGCGAGGGGCCTCTTCCACGTCTTCATCAAAATCGTCGAACTCTTCCTCGACCTTGGCTCGGCCGCGGCCCTTGGTCACCAGTTCAGGCAGTCGCGCCGCCGGATCGAACTGGTCAATGTTGGCGTAGATCACGAAGAAACTGTAGCAGTTCCACAGACGCAACAGAAACTCGGGAATGCACTCCTTGATCGCCTGCTCGCTAAAGCGGATCGTGGTCCACGGCGGCTGGTTCGAGAATAGATACCACCGCAAGGCGTCGGCCCCGTAGCGGTCGAAAATCTCGTTCGGCTGGCGGTAGTTCCGCTTCTGCTTCGACATTTTCTGGCCGTCTTCGCCCAGCATCAGGCCCAGCACGATGCAGTTGCGGAACGGATGGGGGAACGGCACGATCGGCGTCTCCGGCGAACGCTCGGCGATGGGAGCGGCCGGCGCGACGGGCGCCGGAAGGGGATTTTCCGGGTCGGCCTCGCGCTCGTCGGGCAGCGGCATGTCTTCTGCAAACTCGCCGTCGAACAACAGCGTGCTGATGGCCAAAAGGCTATAGAACCAGCCTCGCGTCTGGTCGAGCGCCTCGCTGATGAAGTCGGCGGGAAACTGCGTGGCGAACGGGCGGCCCGAGCCCGACTTGCCGGGATAGCCCCATTGGGCAAACGGCATCGCGCCCGAGTCGAACCAGCAGTCGATTACCTCCGTCACGCGGCGCATCCGGGCGTCAGGCGACTTCGGCGAATCATAGGTGATCTGGTCGATATACGGCTTGTGGACCTTCAGATCGTCGGGCAGATTGGGATTGGCCTGCTTGGCCGCCGTCCAGGCTTCCGCGCCGCGGGCGCCCGGCTTGGCGAGCAGTTCGTCGTAACTAGCGACCGCTTCCATGTAGCCGGTCGCCTCGCACACCCAAATCGGCAGCGGGGTGCCCCAGTAGCGCTCGCGCGACAAGGCCCAATCGACGTTCGTTTCCAGGAAGTTGCCCATCCGGCCGTCGCGGATGTGCTCGGGCAGCCAGTTGATCCGCTGATTGTTCTCCAACATCCGGTCCTTGAACTCGGTGGTGCGGATGAACCAGCTTTTGCGCGGATACTGGATCAACGGATCCTCGTCGGCCCGCCAGCAGAACGGATAGTCGTGCAGGTATTGCTCCTGGTGGAACAGCTTGTCTTCGTCGCGCAACTGGCGGCAGATGTCGCGGTCGGCCTCCTTGACCCAGCGGCCTTGGTACTCGGGCGTTTCGTCGGTGAATCGGCCGTCGGGGCCCACGGAGCAGATCAACGTCGGTCCCTCGCCGGCGACGAATCGCGATTGCTCGTCCAGCAGCAAGTCGTAGTCCACCTCGCCGAAGGCCGGCGCCTGGTGGACGAGGCCCGTGCCGCTGTCGGTGGTGACGAACTCGGCCGGCACGACGCGCCACGCAACGTGCTCGGCCGTCGGAGTTTCTTCCGTCGGCGTCCTATCCGCCGGCGCGGTTTCGTCGTCCGCCTCGGGTTCATCCGTTTTAGCCTCGACCGGTTTGGGCCGCGCCAGCGTGCCTTGGACGTCGCCCAGCGAGGAATAATAGAACTCGAACGGAGGCACGTAACGCAGACCGACGAGTTCCGCGCCACGCATGGTCGCCTTGACGGTGAACTGCTTGCCGACCTTCGCGGCGATCGCGTCGACCAAGGCGGCGACCATGACGAGTCGGCGGGGCTCGTCCTCGATCTCGACCACCGCGTAGTCGAAATACGGCTTTACGGCCACGAATTGATTGCTCGGCAGCGTCCAGGGTGTGGTGGTCCACACCAGCAGATCGGCCCCGGCCAATGCCTCGGGCGGATCGACCAGCGGGAAACGCACGTAGACGCTCGGGTCGGCCACCTCGCGGTAGCCCTGGCCCACCTCGCCGCTCGACAGGGCCGTTCCGCCCTGGGCCCACCACCAGACGATTTTGTGGCCTTGGTAGAGCAGCCCCCGGTCGAACAGGTTTTTCAGGGCCCACCAGACGCTTTCGACGTAGCTCTGTCGATAGGTGACGTAGGCCTCGTCCAGATGAATCCAGAAGCCGAGCCGCTCGGTCAGCTCTTCCCACTGCTTGGTGTAACGAAAGACGCTTTCGATGCACTTGTGGATGAACGGCTCGACGCCGTAGGACTCGATTTCCTCTTTGCTATGGATGCCCAGCTCCTTGCAGACCTCGACCTCGACCGGCAGCCCGTGGGTGTCCCAGCCCGCCTTGCGACGGCACAACTCGCCGCGCATCGTCCGATAGCGGGGGAAAAGATCCTTGATCGCCCGGGTCAGGCAGTGGCCTGGATGGGGAAGCCCGTTGGCTGTGGGCGGGCCTTCGTAAAAAACGAACTCCGGGCAGCCCTCGCGCTGGGCGAGCGATTTTTCATAGATGCGGTTTTTCTTCCAGAATTCGATGATCCGCCGTTCGAGTTCGGGAAACGAGACGTTGCTTTCAACGGGACGGAACATGGTGAGTGCAATTATGCCGGAATCCTTGCCAATGTTAACGCCACAAAAACGAAACAAAGTAGTAGACCACGATTTAGGTGGGGAATCAAGAGGGGTGGTTTCGAGCCCACCCGGCTCCGCGAGGCTGGAGATTACCACGCTGGGGTGGTAGCCAAGGCAGGTTGCACCGATCACCAGCGATCTCACCGGGGAAGAAATGCAAAACATCGCCGGCGCGCTAAATGCGGGATGTTTGCCGGCAGGCATCCGGAAAGTGCAGATCGACGGGACGGCGATTCCTTCAACCCATCCCTTCAGTTGCCTGGCTTGGGCGTGTCCGACGGCCGTCCCAACCGCGGCATCAACAGGTCGTACATCGCCATGGCCTTCGCCCCGTATGACTCATCGCCCGAAGCCACGGCGTATTCGGCCATGGCGATCGACCCGAACACCTCGGTGTAGGCGGACAATACTTCCGAGAGACTCCGCCCGTCGCGAGTCAGGCGGAAATGCATCTTCCCGTCGTCCCTGAAGGCGTGCCGGATCATGAATTCCGCGCCGAGCCGCGCGGCGTCCAGCCACTCGGGATTTTTCTGGTGGACGTTGTAGAGATGGCTCAGCATCCAAACCTGCCGGCCGGTCATCCACATGTACTTGTCGCCGGCCCAGGGTCGGCCGTCGCGTTCCAGAAGGCTGTAATACCCGCCGAATTTCGGGTCGAGCGAAAGTCGCATCCACCAGGGAACGACGTCGTCGAACAGGGCGTTGCGATAGTGTTCGCGGAGCTTGGCGGCCTGATCGGCTGGAATTCCTTCGTGCGAGATGGACACGTCAATCGGTGTCGTTTTCGGCGTCGTTTGGTGATTCACGGTTTATGCCCCTTGCCGGGCGCGTCCCTTTCGTCAGGATTGGTTGAGTCGCTCATACGCTCCGTTGCCGGCCAATCGTTCGGCCGAGAAATGCGGAGGAGCCGTCGTCGGTTTTTGATCCGCGGACGGCGTCATGGATATTGCCCAGTCGAAGAATCCGGCTTGCTCCAATTCTCCGCGAAGCGAGTCGATATCCTCGGGGCGGAGGCGTTTTTGAGGAAGGCGGCATTCCCCGAAGTCATGCCCTAGCATCTTCAAGATTTCTTTCATGGCGTAGTGGAAGGGGTAGCGAGCGATGAGACGCACCATGGCCACGGAACGGCCTTGCAGCCGGCGGGCGAGTTTGCCGTCGCCCGCCTCGAATGCTTCCATGATCCGCCGGTAAAGCGGCGCGGCAATGTTGTAGGTGCTGCCGACGGCGCCGCGAGCTCCGGTGGCCAGCGCGCCGAGCAACATTTCGTCGCAACCCCAGAGAACGTCGAACCGGCCGTCGTGAAGTTCCACGCAAGCCTGATACGTGGCCAGATCGGGTTGAGTGAATTTCAGTCCCACCAGGTTTGGAATTTGCCGCGAGCCCCGCTCCAGAAATTTGACCATGTCGACGACCGTCCCGTTCATCGACGGGATGTGATAATAGTAAAAAGGCAATTCCGGCGCCGCGCCGGCAATCGTGGCCATGCTCGCGACGAGGGTATCCAAATCGGCGCAGCGGAAATAGGAAGGCGCGTTCGCGGAGATCGCGTGAACGCCGAGACGTTGGGCATGCTCGGCCAGGCGGCACGAGTCGGCGAGGCAGTTGTGCCCAACCTGGATGACCACGGGAATCCGATCCTCGGCGGCATCCCAATAGGCCTGGGCGACATCCTGGCGTTCGTCGGTGGAAAGACTGGACCCCTCTCCAGTCGTGCCGCAGACGTAAATTCCTCCAACGCCTTCTTCCGTGAGACGTCGAACCATCCCCGCAATCGGGGTTAGATTCAATCGTCCTTCCCGGTCAAACGGGGTATAGACGGCGGCAATTAAACCGGTCAAGCGGCGATGCGACATCTGCTCTTCTCCTTGTTTTACCTTCTTCTTTCTTCCGGAACGCGCATACGTAATCCCATGCTGGTCAATATCGCGAAGTGAAGTTCTTTTTTAGCGGCAGGCCACCGCCGAGCAGCGGATCCGCTGGAGCGATCTGGACGGCGAGTTTCACGCCATTCTGGTGGCCGCGTCGCGCAATCGGTTGTTGGAGAAGATTATTTCCGAAAACCGGTTGTTGAGCACGGTTTTCAAAACCACCCGAAACGTGCCCGGGGTCACTTCGCTCCGCGCGGCGGCGTGGACGTGGCGAGAGCACGCACTGTTAATCCGCGCAATGCGGCGGCGCGATCCGGAGGCGGCGCGGGCGCTGATGGTTTGTCAGATTCGCAACGGACGCCGGCTTGTGTTGGAGTTCATTTGTCAAAAGGGCCATTAAGGATTCACGTCGGCGACGTCAAAAGGAACCGAATCCATGCGACAGATTACTTTTCTAGAGAAACGACACGAACAAGACTCGCGCCGCCTCCGGCACGGCGGGTTCACGTTGGTGGAATTGCTGGTGGTGATCGCCATTATCGGCGTTTTGATCGCGTTGTTGCTTCCGGCCGTTCAGGCGGCGCGCGAAGCGGCGCGGCGGATGTCGTGCAAGAATAATATGAGGCAGATCGGCGTGGGGCTGCTCAACTACGAGAACGCGATGGGTTGCTTTCCAAACTCGGACACCCACTACTACGACACGGTTATAGTCAATCCGCCGCCGCCCTCCACCAACAAAAAATGGGGATGGGGAGTCCTTATTCTTCCTTATCTGGAAAGCAAAGCCTGGGCGAAGTTGATCGACACGGACCGGCTGATCAACGCCCTATGCCTGGTATCGGACCGACGTGGAAGGGGCCATCGTCACGACAGACGATCCTTACTATCCCGGCAATCCCCAGACGCTCTATCTGGCCGACCAGACGACCAACGGCCGAACTCTGAGCGTAATCACGGGAAACCCGACGGTGACCACCAACTCGCCGAGCGGCGAGACGACGCTGACGTTTGACGGCGACGACGTCATGGCCTGTCTCCCGGAGGACTTCGGTCAAGCGGCTTCCGGAACGATCTTTGCCGTGTGGCGAGCAACGGACTATGCTCCCCGTCACCAATATGGCGTAACGTACGTTTATGACGGATGGAACGCCGACCCATTGCAGCGTGAGTTCCTCAGTTACAATTTCGGAACGACCGCGGAGCCGGACGTCCCGAAGGTATCGGCCGGTTCCGGGCCCATTCCAGAAACCAACCCAGCACAGTGGGCTACGGCCGCCGGCAAGCTCTATCTCAATAAATCTTCCGGCCCGGCCGTTACCGGACACCTGACGTACACCGGCAGCGCGAGCACCTACGTCTATACCATGCAATCCAATCAGATCAACCCTGCCGGCGTCTTGAACTTCAACGGCACCGGCGGAACGGCCCATTTCGTGGTCTACGGCACCAATCAAACCGTGGCCGGGATTTCGTGTACGACGGGGGGCGGCCTGGCCTGCATCGAAAACGTCCACGCGGAATCCTGCGTGTCCACGAATGGGGTTCTGACGGTCAACAATACGTCCAACTACACCTACAACGCCTACCTACGCGATCGCTACGCCGACAACAGCACGAGCCTGCTTGCCTTCGTCAAGGCGGGAACCGGTACGCAGACCCTGTCCGGCGCCAACATCTATTACACGGGCGGAACCACGGTGAGCGGCGGCCGGCTCGTGTTGCAAAACACCACGAACTCGACCTTCCTGACCAAAAACGTCACGAACAACGCCACGCTCGAGTTCGCCAACACCACGGCCCACGTGAACTACAGCGGCGTGGTCAGCGGCTCCGGAGCGTTGGTCAAATCGGGCAGCTACCGGTTGACGCTCTCCGGCAACAACACCTACACCGGCGCCACAACCGTGTCGGACGGCACGCTCGATCTGACGGTCAGTTCGCTGGCCGGCGCCGTGACGGTTCAGTCCGGCGCGACGTTCGCGCCCGGCGTCAATGCCCTCCGCGAAGTGACCACCGGCGCCGGCACGTGGAGTTCCGGAGGCGAGTACCTCTGGGAAATCAACGACGCCGACGGCGCGCCCGGCACGAACTGGGACGTCTGGAACGTCACCGGCAATCTGGCGATCGCCTCGACGTTCACGATCGACGTGGATACCTTGAGCGGCACGTCGGCCGGAGCGATGGCGGACTTCAACAATCAGTCCTCCTACTCGTGGCTCTTGGCCGAGACGACCGGCACGATCACCGGTTTCGCCAACCTGGCGCTGGACACCAGCGGCTTCAAGAACGCCTTGGATCCGGAGGGTTATCTGTACCTGTCGCAAAGCGGCAGCAACCAGTTGTACCTCAACTACGCGCCCACCGGCGGCGAAGGACTGATGGGCGGCGGAGACATGGCGTCGATGTCGGCTTTCTCCACCGTCAACAATCCCGTGCCCGAGCCGGGCAGCTTCGCCCTGCTGTTGGCCATGGGAATCTTTGGCCTGCTGCGTCGGCGAACTGTTTGAACCTACACGACTCGTTCGTGCCGATAGTAAAAACGAATCCTCGGAATTCTGGTGAATTCCGAGGGTCTTCTTCTTGTGTCAAGAACGCGTTGCGGTGCAGCCTGTTCTCCTCCTAATCCTTTGGAAATAGGCTTTACACGATTTTGGACGTTGACCATAATCAACCATCAAAAGTATGATTGGATCGCCGCTGCGGCCAACGAGAAAGTATTTTTGGCGTCTTGTCGCCTGACATTGCAAAGAGCATTAGCCCGGCAAGCGGATTTATCCCTTTTGGTCGCCTTTTATGGTGGGTTCCTCCAACTGTTCAACTATTCACCAGGTTTTTCATGCCACGGAAGAAATTAGCACTGCACTGGCGGATTCTCATCGGCTTGCTCGTCGGAGCATCGTTGGGATTGGCGGCGAATGGGCCGATTGCTCGATGGATTGCTCCGGAGGCGATCGACACCATGGCGGGAATTGCCGATCCGCTGGGAAAGATCTTCCTGCGATTGATCTTCATGGTGGTCGTCCCGCTGGTCTTCTCGGCCTTGGCGCTGGGCGTGGCGGGGCTGGGCGACACGCGACGATTGGGGCGCGTCGGATTTCGGGCTTTGCTTTTCACCTTGGGACTCTCCGCTTGCGCCGTGGTCCTGGGCGTGACGCTGGTCAACGTGATTCATCCGGGCCGGTATCTGTCGGAAGATCAGCGGAACGAGCTGAACGAGCGATACGGCGCCGACGCCCAGAAGGCCCTGATCGCCGCCAAGCAGGCCAAGCCGCTTCGCGACATCCTGCTGGACATCATCCCGGAGAACCCGTTGCAGGAGATGGTCGGCGCGGTCGACGGTTCCTCGAAGGGCAACGGGATGCTGGCGGTGATGTTCTTCTCGCTGGTGTTCGGCATCGCCATGATTTTCGTGCCGGAAAAGACCAAAACGCTCAAAAGCCTTTTGGAGGGGCTTTTCGCCGTGTGCATGACGATCATCGGGTTCGCGATGCGGCTGGCGCCCTATGGAGTGGCGTGCCTTGTGTTCGCCATGACGGCGCGGCTCGGATTAGCCCTTGCGGCGCCGCTGTTGGGTTTCATGGCCACGGTGCTCTTGGGCCTCGCGCTGCAGATGGCGGTCGTCTATCCCCTGGTGCTGTGGCTCTTTGCCCGACGGTCGCCCTGGTTGTTTTTTCGCGAGATTTCCGACGCGATCGTTACCGCCTTCGGCACGTCGTCGTCGAACGCCACCTTGCCGACGTCATTGCGCGTGGCCGAGGAAAATCTCCGACTGCCGCGCGACGTCTCGCATTTCGTGCTGACCGTCGGCGCCACGGGCAATCAGAACGGCACCGCGCTGTTTGAGGGCGTCGTCGTGTTGTTTCTCGCCCAGGTCTTTCACGTCGAGTTGACGATCGCCCAACAGATCACCGTGGTGCTAATGGCCATGTTGGCGGGCGTCGGCACGGCGGGCGTGCCCGGCGGTTCGCTGCCGCTGGTGGTCGTCGTGATGCAGTCGGTGGGCGTGCCGGGCGAAGGCATCGGCATCGTCCTCGGCGTCGACCGAATCCTGGACATGTGCCGCACGACCTTGAACGTCGCGGGCGATTTGACCATCGCCGCCTGCGTGGCGCCAAAGCAGTGACCCAAGGACGACGTCAGCGTTTCAAATGCACGGCCCGGCCGGATTCGGAGGACCGGTAGACGGCTTCGACCACCTGCAAGGCGCGGAGGGCGTCGTCCCCGGTGACATGGTGCGAACAGCGGTGGTGAACGTTGTTGGCGATCTCGGCCACGTACTCGCGTCCCAGCGGACCGCAGTAGCCCGGAACGTCCTCCAGCTCGAAGTGAACGGCCTCGTTGGATGCCGCGGACCGGCCCGTGGAACGAACGCACGTCAGCAGCGTTTGCCGCGTTCCCTCGAATGCCGGGGCGTAGCTCAGGCAACCTTCCGTGCCTCGAACCGCCAGGTAGAGATCGCGCCCGTTGGGGTATCCGTCGGGCACGGTATAGCTGATATCCAAGGAAAGAAGCGTTCCACCGGCGAACGTGCAAATGGCCATCGAATTGTCTTCGACGTCGTATCGGCGGTTGACGTGGATGTTCTTGCCCATCACCTCGACGATCTCGTCGCCGAGCATCCATCGAAACAGGTCGATCCAATGGACGCCCAGGTTGAACATGGGCCCGCCGCCGCTTCGCTTGCGGTCGAGCATCCAGGCGGCATGGCCTTCAACGTAGCGGTGCAATCCGCCGGCGGCGCAGCGGCCTTCGCAGCCAACAATGCGCCCCAGCTCGCCGGAGTCGACGATCGCTTTCATCCGCCGACACACTGGATGATAGCGCCAGAGGTAGGGCGTGCTGAACAGAACGCCATGCCGCCGGCACGCGGCCACCGCCCGCCGACACCCTCTCACCGACGAAGCGACCGGCTTTTCCACGACGATGTGGATTCCCTTGCTAGCGCAAGCCACCGCGGCGGCCGGGCACTGGTTGTGAGGGAGGAAGACATAGACCAGATCGAGTTTTTCCTCGTCCAACAAACGGCGCCAGTTCGCATAGACGCGAACGTCGAAATCTTTAGCAAAAGCCGCTCGCAGGGATTCGGAAGCGTCGCAGGCGGCGACTACCCGCGTGGCGCGGACCGCCTCGAAATGGGGCATGTAGGTCCGTGGATGCAAGTGCGCTAGGCCGAGAATGGCGACTCTCAACGGGGACACGCTCAAAATCTCCCGTCGCGGCACTCGAAATGGGTCGGCTTGGCCAGGCAATGTCCGTCGCGCATCACCCAGTCGGCAATCCACCGGATCATGCGTTCGTGGTCCACCTCGGGCCAGCCGAGCCGTTCATATCCCGACAGGCCGTTGCTCAACAGCGCGTCGGCGGCCTCCTCGCCGAGGAAGCGGACGGGCCGATCCATCAATTGGCCGAAACGTTTGGCGATGCCGCGCACGCTCAGCGTCTCCGGGCCGACGACGTTGACCACCGAGGCGGGCACGGTCGCATGCTCAAATGCGCGAAGGATCATCGCGCAGGCGTCGCCCTGCCAGATGACGTTGACGTAGCCCATCGTCACGTCGATCGGTTGCTCGTCCCGAACTTTTCGGGCCAGGTCGACCAACACGCCGTAACGCGGCTCGTTCGCGTAGTTCAGACGGGCAATGATCGTCGGCGAGTCGAGCGCGGAGGCGTAATACTGGAAGACTCGTTCGCGGCCAAGGCAGCTTGCTGCGTATTCGCCGACGGGGTCCGTCGGATCCGTTTCACGCGACCCGCCTTGATCGACCGGGGTCAGGGGATACACGTTGCCCGTCGAGAAAACGACAAACCGCGCCCCGGCGAATCGCCGCGCGACCATGCCGGGCAGCACCGTGTTGAGGATCCACGTCAAGGATTCCCGGCCGGTCGTGCCGAACTTGGTGCCGGCCATGAACACGATGTTCGGGGCGTCGGGCAGCCGCGCGAGCTGGTTGGGATCGAGCAAATCGCAGTGGATGGTCTCGACGCCGCCGCGCCGAAGACTCGCTTCCGCTTGGTCGTCGGAAAATCGCGATGCGCCGATCACCCGTCGCCGGACCCCCGCCTCGCGCAACGCTCGTACCGCCATGGTCGCCAGCGACGGCCCCATCTTACCGCCCGCGCCAAGAACGAGCAGGTCGCCGTCTAGTCTCGACAGGCTGTCGACCAGCGCCTCGGGCGGGGCGCTAAGCATCCGCTCCACATGTCCAATGTCGCGGATCGAATCACCGACTTCCAACGTTTCACTCACGGCGGTTCCTTTCGAGCTGGTCAATGCGAGGAGATAGTATCCTCGTTCAGGGCACACCGTACATATGGACGGTGTACCCGCCTCTCAAGTATTATCATGTTCCGTCCCCCCCGTACCATCAATCCACGATCTTGTAAAAAATGTCAGCTATTTCGCTTTGGGACTTGGCGAAAATCCGTACCGCATGTTAGATTTTATGGTATTGAGGGACACGCGGCACCCTGGCCTATTCCGGCGTCTATCATGCGAAAAGTCCGTCGCATCGCACTGTTGGTTGAAAGCTCGCGCAACTACGGACGCGGCCTGTTGCGGGGAATCTCGTCCTACGTTCGCGAACACGGCTATTGGTCCTTTTTCTTTCAGCCGCACGGGCTGGAAATCCATGCCCCCCAATGGCTGACCCGGTGGCAGGGCGACGGGATTATTGCGCGGGTCAACGACCACCACATGGCCGAGCTTCTTTCGAAGGTCAATGTGCCGGTGGTCGATCTGCGCAACTACGTCACGACCACGACGTTCCCGGGAATCGGCCCCGACAACCACCTAGTCGCCAATCAAGGCGTGGAGCATTTCCTGCGGCGTGGTTTTCGCAACTTCGGCTTCTGCGGCATGCCGCGCGGCACGTACCGCTACATGGATCATCGCATGGACGCGTTCATGGAGATCGTCCAAAAGGCGGGCCACGCGTGCCATTCGTTTCGGCTTTCGACCAACCCCCGCGGCCCGACGGGCTGGGATGACGCGCAAGATCGGCTTGCCCGATGGATCGCCAAGCTGCCGAAGCCATTGGCCGTTATGGCCTGCAACGATGATTACGGAATCCGCGTTTTGGACGCGTGCCAGCGGGCCGAGGTGTCGGTGCCGGAGGAAGTCGCCGTGCTCGGCGTGGACGACGACCAGACGCTTTGCACGTTGTCGACGCCGCCGCTTTCGAGCGTGAATCTCGATCTCGAAGGCATCGGTTACGCCGCGGCCGACTTGCTCGACCGGATGATCGGCGGAGAAACGGCCCCGGCGCGGACCATCGAGATTCCGCCTCGAGGGATTGTAACCCGACGATCCACGGACATCCTCGCCACCGACGACGTCGAGGTCGCCACAGCGTTGCGTTTCATCCGCGAGAACGCGTGCCGAGGCATCGGCGCCGGCGACGTGGTCCGTCACGTACTCCTCTCGCGCAGCTCGCTCGAACGCCGATTCAAGGCCGTTTTGGGCCGCACGCCGAGCGTCGAAATCCGCCGCATTCAACTCGACCGCGCCAAGGAACTGCTGACGGAAACGACTCTGACGTTGGCTTCGGTCGCCAAGCGATGCGGCTTCGAGTCGCGCAACTATTTCTCAGAGGTGTTCCACCGATCGGTCGGCATGACGCCCGGACAATACCGGCGGCACTACGCGGACCGGTAACGAGCGGTCATTGCCCGATCCTCCACGCCACCGAACGTAAAAGAACGCGGCGAGCTACCAGGCGATTTCCGGTTTGGCGTGGTCCGCCTTCATCGACGGCCGCTGCCAGAACGACCGCCGCCGCGGCCACGAGAACGCGAAACGTCGTTGAAGCGGGATTATTCATATCCTTCGGCCACCTCGCCGCCTTCGCGCGTGGAAAGCGCGCGGTACAGTCGCGGGTCGATATTCTCCGTGATAAAAACCACGTGGCCGTCGCCGAAGGCGAAGTTGGCGCCGCCCGGGTGACGGCTCGCGAAAGCCCCGTTCACTTTCAGGCCGTAAAGCGTGGAGTTGATGGGCTCGCCGGGCATGGTGTTCAAGGGATTCGAGGTGGAGCGGAGCGTGTCCATCTCGCGCAGCACGCGGCTCCAGATGTTCGTGGAGTCCGGCGTGTGTCCGTCGACCACTTCGCCGAGAAACAGGGTCTTGCTCAAGCCGTCCGGGATATCCTCGACCTTGAACGTCCGCAAATAAAAAAAGACGCCCGTGTTGTTGTATTTGGTGGTGCCGCCTTGACCGGCACCGGAAGTTCCCTCGACCAGGGCGTAGCTGCCGGTCGCGGCAGGGCGGCCGTAGGTGTCGTAAGTCGTATCGACCTTGGGTTGAATCGAGTAGGGTTCCGAGACGTCGCTTGGACAAACATAGGCGTCCGGCCGCTGAGCGATGGCCGCGCCGACCGCCAGCAGAACGATCGTCGTAGGCTCGGGCACGCCGACCGCCGACTCCGCGTTGTGGTTCCCCCAGTTAGCCGCGAGAACATAAATCGTGGCGGAGATTCGTTTTGACGTAATTTCTGACTTCTTTGACACAAACGCTTCTTGTTGCCGGCGCCGGCCCGAAGGACAATCAGGATAACCTTTCCAAGAAGGGCCTTTTCTTGTTGTTTGACGAGGACGCTATTGATGCGCGTATTACTGTTCGGATCGCTGTTGGTGTTGGCCGCGAGCGTTTCCCTGACGCGGGAACTGAGGGCCGATATCCTGGTCAACTTCGACGGGGGTAATTCCGGCGGCGTCGTGGACGCTTATCTCGGCACGGCGGGCGACGGGTGGCTGGGCGCATGGCGGACCGAAGCAACGCGTTCCAACATGACCTCGACTCAGATCCTCGGGAGCAATCCGCTCGTTTCCGGCGGGGGCAACTACCTGGACGTCGCCATCGACATGGACTCGACCGTCACCGACTTGAACTACGGCCAAGGCTGCGTCGCAAGGACCTATGACGACTACTATGGCGAGTTCGGCGCGACATCGCCTCACACAATCGAGTTTCAGGTGCGTACCGACGAGGACCTCGGCGCCGGCGGAACCTTCAGTAGCAGCAACGACCACTTCTACTTTTTTGACAATCCCACGGTAAGAAACGGAACCGCGGCGGAGAACTCCTGGGGCGTCTTCGCCTTCGGCGCCAATTATGAAACGGCCGTCGGCAATGAATGGGCCTTTTACAACGGGCATCAGGACGGCTGGGCTTTCGACGAGTACCGATTGATCAATACGGGCCTTACGCTCGCGGCGGGAACGACGTACGATTTCACGATCACCGTCGATCCGGCCAACCGTCGCTACGACGCCTCGGTTACGAATGGGTCGGTCACGAGTACGATCACGGGATTGGGATTTCGCACGGCCGTGGCGGAGGCGGGCCGGATCCTTCATTTCGGCGGCAAGGGAAACCAGCCGGCCGACGTACGCGCGTTCTCGCTCGATTCCATTCGCCTCGCCGACAACGGCGGCGGCGATCCGCCCGATCCGTCGGAATTGCCCACCGCCGACGGCTTTCGCGGCATTTGGTACTACAACCAGCACGTCGGACCGCCTACAACTACAAGTACTCCGGCGGATTCGGCACGTATCCCCAGCAGATCGCGCCGCACGCCTACTACTCGGAAGAGGCGAACAAAACGTTCTTCGTCCACGGCGGAACCAACACGGCGAACAGCACGATTTACCACATGATTTCGTACTACGACCACGCGACCGGCCAGGTCGCCGAAACGACCGGCGTGTCCGAACCTCGCGCCGCCGCGCTGCTTGTCGTCCTGGGCGTTGCCATTGTGGCCCGCCGCCGACGGCATATCCGAGCCGCGCTCCGTGAGGCAGCGGGTTAATCGGCAACGCGGAGGGACCGCTCCCCACGGAGCGAGGTTCGGATGGAAGCAACGAGGAACATCGCGTGAATTATCGTCCTAAAGTCGTCGTCACCGACTACATCGAGCCCGATCTCGACTTGGAAGCCGAGGAGATGAATCGCCGCGGCGTGGATTTTGTCGCGCATCAACTCAAATTCCGGTCGGAGGCCGACGTCATCGCCGCCGTGCGCGACGCCGACGTGATCGTGGTGAACATGGTGCGCATGACGGCCACGGTCATCGGCTCACTGGACCGGTGCCGGCGGATCATCCGCCACGGCGCCGGCTACGACAACGTCGACCAGGCGGCCTGCACGGCGCGCGGCATCCCGCTGGCCTATTGTCCCGATTATTGCATGGACGAGGTGGCCGAGCAGGCCATCGCGCTCATTTTTGCCTGTGCCCGGCAGATTCCTCAGAGCCGCATAATTCTCGACGACGCCGTGGTCCGACGGCAGTGGAATTTCACGCCGCTGGCCCGCTGTTGGCGCATGGCGGGCAAAACGCTTGGCATCGTCGGCTGCGGACGCATCGGCGGCATGGTGTTTCAAAAAATGCGACACTTCGGGTTCGGCCAAATACTTGTGTGCGATCCCTATCTGTCGCCGGCGTGGCGCGAGGAATTAGGCATCGCCGCCGTGCCGCTCGAACAGGTTTTCCGCGAATCGGATTACCTCACGATTCACACGCCCTTGAACGATGAAACACGTCATCTGGTCAACCGCGAGACGCTGGCGATGATGAAACCGACGGCCTACGTGGTCAACACGTCGCGCGGGCCGATGGTCGATCACGAAGCGTTGGCCGACGCCCTGCGGCGCAAAGCGATCGCCGGCGCGGCCGTCGACGTGTACAACAACGAGCCGCCCGAAAACACCTATCCCTTGTTGGACCTCGACAACGTCATTCTTACGCCCCATCTGGCGTGGTACAGCGAAGACGCGGCATGGGACATCCGCCGCAAGATCGTCGAGGACATCCACTTGGCGCTCGACGGAAAACCGCCGCGATTCTGCGTGAACGAAGAGGTCCTGGCTCGCGGACGAAACACGGGATGAAGGTGGAAAAAGGGGGATTGGCTCCGGGGCATGAGTCGGCTCGGCATGAAGAGAAACGTTGTTGTCACGGTGCCCGTCTCCCTTTTTCCGTCCGTGCGGGCATAATCCAAATACGAAAAAGTAGTTCCAGATGCAAACCACCAATACCATCCGAACAGCCAACGTCCGAACCTCCCTTCCCGGTCCGCGCTCGCGGGAGCTGATCGATCGCTGGCGTCGCGTCGAGGCCGACTCGACCGGCTATCAGGCGGCCGTTGTCTGGGACCGGGCTCGCGGATGCACGGTCACCGACGTCGACGGCAACATGTTTCTCGACTGGACCAGCGGCGTGCTGGTGGCCAACGTCGGCCACTGCCACCCGCACTTGGTCGCGGCCCTGTGCGAAGCGTCGGGCGAGCTGCTGAACAACTACGAATGCCCCAGCCGTCGCCGCGTCCTGGCGGCCGAAGCGCTGGTCGGCGCGTTGCCCAAGCACATGGACCGCTGCTTCTTCCTTTCGACCGGCAGCGAGACGACCGAGGCGGCCGTCCGGCTGATGAAACGCATGACGGGCAAGTTCGAGATTCTCGGTTTCGAGGGAGCGTTCCACGGACGGACCTATGCCGCGGCCTCCGTTGGCGGACTGGCCGGCCCGAAACGCGGCTACGGACCGCCCATGCCCGGCGTGGTCCGCGCGCCATATCCCTATTTCTACCGCTGCCCATTCGGTTCCAAGACGGAACAGGAGTGCGCCGATCGGCATCTCGACCAGCTCGACGCCACGGTTCGCGCCAATTCGACCGGGAGCCTTGCCGGTGTGCTCGTCGAGCCTTACCAGGGCGCCGCCGGCTTCATCTTTCCGCCCGAAGGATATCTGAAGCGTCTCGAAGACTGGGCGCGAGGCCGCGGGCTCTTGGTTGCCGTCGACGAGGTTCAATCGAGCTATGGACGGACCGGTTCTCAGTGGGCGCATACCCAGGAGGGAATGACACCCGACTTGATGTGCATCGGCAAAGGTATCGGCAGCGGCTATCCGGTTTCCGCCGTTGCCGGCCGCGGCGAGGTGTTCGCGTGCCTCGCCAAGGGCGAAATGAGCAGCACGGCCGGCGGCAACCCGGTCGGCAGCGCGGCGGTCGTCGCGG
>Ga0209342_10002190_pt1 | contig 21290 bp, 19 predicted proteins | sample RifCSP16_2_FD_184023 | JGI IMG/M metagenome (GOLD analysis project Ga0209342, IMG submission 184023) | Soil microbial communities from Rifle, Colorado - Rifle CSP2_sed 16_2 (SPAdes) (version 2) | ecosystem: Environmental > Terrestrial > Deep subsurface > Rock core/Sediment | place: Rifle... | reverse complement strand
TATTGCCGTAGGAGCGGCGCGAAGCGGGCACCCGCGATGGCCGCCTGTCAAGCCCGGTTATGTCGCGGCTACAAGCCGCTCCTACGACTTGGCAACAGCCCTGGGAGTACCGCCCTCAGTTGCGCCTGAAAAAGTAGAGGTCTATAATTTCTACCGCTCAAGCCAGGGTTTTTCCATTCTCGGCTCCTGCGGTTAGACGCTTCGCGCGCAGCAACGAAGGGCACAAAGCCCGCCTTCGCGGGCTAGAGCCAGTCACCGTAGGGTGACTTCGTGCTTTTTGTTGCCGCGATTTCAATCGCCGGGACTTTGGAAAAACCCTGCCGCTCAAGCACACCAGACGCCGCCCGATCAGTTGACCAATCGGGCGGGGCCTACGCGGTAGGGCATGTGGCGTGGGTATGAAAATACTCCGAGCCGTTCGCTGCTATCGCGGACGGCTCGGTTTGGTTTATGTATGGCGGAGCCAGTCTATCGTGGTAATCGCGTCAATAAACCGCGAGTTTTTTTGCAGCAATTACCATGTGGTCCAAAAGGTAGCTAAACCGTTAACGGTTGAAAATATAGTTAGCCACCCCGCGCAAACAGGAGGTATCAAGAGATATGAGCATTGAATTTCCGTTCCGCCTCAAATCCACACTGGATGAGTTTGTCGTCGCTGATGATCTGCATGTGCGCCGAATGGACGAGGATTCGCGAAAGCGCCTCCTCCGAATCAAAGAGGTAGAGTATGACGACCAAGGTCTTCTAAAGCGCTTTGTCGCGCTTCCCGGCTGCCTTTTGGCTGATTTTGCCACACCACACCTTGACGTAAATGATCAGTTCTGTTCAAGCAACTACGTTCTCACGGCGTCGAGTCGCGAACGCGCCATCGACTTCAATCTTGCGCTAAAGCTTTACGGTACCTCGTGTTCATCAATGTATTTGGGATATGGAATGGACGGATCAACGCACTTCATAACTCCGCCGTGCTACTTTGGAACAGAGGTCTTGTCGATTGATGAGGACGGCGTTCCTGAGCTAGTCAGACTCACCGACAGAGCAACGAGGGGACGAACTGATCCGAAGTTCGGCATCATGAGCGAGATGTACCTGTACGCGATGTCGCGCGAACCTCGCAAAGAGAGTCGATTCATCGAACTCGCGATCATTTTGGAGATGCTCCTACTTCCCCAAAGTTCTTCGGAGTTGACATATCGCTTTGCATTGCGTTTTGCAAAGCTTTTGAGCACGCGTTTCGGGCGCGAACTCACTCAAGCCTTCACTTTGGGGAAGGCCATCTACGCCACGCGGTCACGTCTCGTACATACAGGAAAGGACGATTCGCTCGACCAAATTGCCACAAGCGCCTTAGAAGCGACCCGGGCTCTTCTCACTGCCTACAGCGCCGACAAAGAAATCTTCAGCGAAGCAAGCCTTGATGCACTTTGTCTGGGTGGCTAACCCCGGCATGCAGTGGACGCGCTGCGCTCGGCCTGGCGGCCTCGCTTGCGTCCCTTCGGCCCGCTGGCGCGGGCCTCAGCGCCACTGATGCCGACCGTTAGCCGGCGTTGGAGATCACACCCATGGCGAATGACAGGCTATTCAGATGGTTCTTCATTGCCATCTTCATCGGCATGCTGTCTCTCTCGGCCTACTTTCGCTATAGGGCACGCCAGTCCGGCGAAGCCATTCCACGAGCGCGCGAAGGCAAACTCGTCCTGCTCACGCGCCTCCTCTTCGCTGCTCCCCTATACCTGCCTATCGCTGCCTACATGTTGAATCCCGGTTGGATGGCCTGGTCTGCATATTCTCTACCCCTATGGTTGCGCTGGCTGGGCGCTGCACTTGGCCTAGCGACGTTACCCTTGCTGTACTGGGTGTTCCGGAGCATCGGCAGCAATATCTCCGAGACGACTCTGACCAAAGACAAGCATGTACTTGTCAGTCACGGCCCTTACCGCTGGGTGCGTCATCCCCTGTACTCCGGGGCCACAACGGGCCTGATCGCGCTGAGCCTGCTCGCAGCGAATTGGTTCATGCTCGCCATGGCTTGTGTTGCCTTGGCGGGCATGGCCGTGCTGATCATTCCGAGAGAAGAAGCGGAGCTGTTACGAAAGTTCGGTGTCGAATATCACGAGTACATGCAGCGCACGGGCAGGTTTGTTCCGCGCTTGTTCCGGTAGAATGAAAATTGCGCCGGCTAACCACTCGCTGCAGTGGACGCGGCTGGCGCCGCGAAACTACTGGCGCTCGGGCTTCGCAAGGTGTATGGTAGGCCAGCGACTCGGCCTTCATCCGCCGCGCCACTGAGCTCGACCGTTGGGCCGGGCGGCGAAGTGCGGCGGCTGTATAAGATATTGCCGAAGCGCGTGACGACGTGGGATCCGTTTGGGTAATACTCTGTACCCAATGCTCAATCGAACGACGTTTATCAACCTCCTCTCCGCTCTCGCGACGATGCTCGCCCTCGCCGCCTGCCGCCCATCCTCGCCGTCCGCGACTACCACGCCGAAGCCGGCTGCCACGCAGACGAGCGCGCCAACATTCGACGCGCCCACCCTGCCTCCGGCCTGGACGCCCTCGTCGACTCTAACCTCTACGCCCGCAACCTCCGCGGGGACCGCCGCCCCCAGCGAGACGCTCGCCGCCTCGCCCCCATCCACCGCCGATACCGGGCTGACGGACCAAGCCGAGTTCGTCGCCGACGTGACCGTGCCGGACGGCACGCCGTTCACACCCGGAACGAAATTCACCAAAACGTGGCGTGTCAAAAACGTAGGCACGTCCACGTGGACTACCGATTACGCGCTTGTGTTTGTGAGAGGCGAAAGATTGGGCGGCCCGGACCGCCAGACTCTGCCCACCAGCGTGCCGCCGGGTCAAACCGTGGACATCTCCGTTGAACTCACCGCCCCGGCCAACTTCGGAACGCTCACAAGCTTCTGGATGTTCCGCAATCCCAGAGGAGAACTCTTTGGCCTTGGCCTGGACGCCAACCAGCCCCTGTACGCGCAAGTCAACATCGTCTCCGCCGCCGGAGAGAATCCTGTGCCCACCACGGCGGCCGGCTCCATCAAAGTCACCCTCACCGCCATCGAAGTGGACAACGCCGCCGCCGCCGGCCCGTGCCCGCACACTTTCCGCTTCATCGGCTCGTTCACCTCCGAGGGCGCGGGCGCGGTCACGTACAAAATCGAAGTCCAGCCCGACACGCCAGACTTCGAGATCACGCTCCCCCCGATGAACGAATCGGTCTTCGGCGGCGCCGGTCCACGCGGCTTCGCCGCCTCGTACGAGCTCGAATTTCGGAGTTCGGTGAGCGCGCAGGTCTGGCTCCATATCCTCTCGCCGACGGACATGATCTCGGACAAGCTGACCATCAGCCTCGCCTGCACCCCATAGGAGCGACATGTGACCCAACCTACACCTGGGTGGCCCGGCCCACCGATGAATTGCACGGTCAAGAGGGAATTTTAAAGGCCGGAACGCGCCGCACTTTAACAACATGAAACCGCCCGGCCGCCCGCGGGTGTCGGGGCGGGGGTGGAAACACACGCCTGTTGATTGTAGTGTTGAGCGATGTGTTGGCAGAGTTGCAAAAGAAGAGTTGAAAGGCGCGATGGTATAATGCGCGCAACGCGAAAGAAAACGCGACGGTGTTTGACCGTCGCGTTCTTGTGTGGAGTGCCGAGGGCGGGAGTCGAACCCGCACGCCCTTGCGGGCAACGGTTTTTGAGACCGTAATGTCTTCCATTCCATCACCTCGGCATGATGCAAATTATAGTCGAAGATTGAATGAATGTTTAGAGGCTATCCTCATCAATCAAAAACGGCGAGGCTTTATCGCGCTTGCGAGTGAGGCAAGGGACATCGGGAGAGTAGTAAACCCATCTACCGTCAACGCCCAGACACTCACGCAACACGTATCACGCATCACCTCACATGAAACTCGGAATCATCGGCCTCCCCCAATCCGGCAAAACCACCATCTTCAACGCCCTCACGCGCGGCGACCGGCCGGTTGGCCAGATGGTCGGCGGCGGGCGGTTTGAAGTGCACACCGCCGTCGTCAACGTCCCCGACCCGCGCGTGGACCGGCTCTCGGCGATATTCAAGCCGCGCAAGACGATTTACGCGCAGGTGACGTACGCCGACATTGCCGGGCTGGAGGCCGAGGCCCCTGCGGCCAAGACCGGCTTCTCCGGCCCGCTGTTGAACCAACTCGCCACGATGGATGGGTTCGTGCAGGTGGTGCGCGCTTTCGACAATCCGAGCGCGCCTCACCCCTCTGGCTCGGTTGACCCCCGGCGTGACCTGGCGACGGTGGATAGTGAGCTCCTGCTCAACGATATGCTCGCCGTCGAGCGCAAGCTGGAACGGCTGAACGAAGAGACTAAAAAGGGCATCGTCAAGGACAAGGGGCTGCACGCGCAGGAAATGGCGCTGTTCCAAAAGCTGCAGCAGGCGCTGGCCGCCGATCAGCCTCTGCGGGACGTCGCGCTTACCCCCCCCGAAGAGAAGCTGATCTCCAGTTATCAGCTGCTTACTGGCAAACCGATGCTGGTCGTATTCAATACGGGCGAGGAGAAAACCGACCCGGCGGCGCTTCCGGCCTATCCTCACGCTCACTCGGCCGTCGCGGTTTTGCAAGGAAAACTGGAGATGGAAATCGCTCAATTGCCTCCCGACGAGGCGGCGGAGTTCCTCAAGGAGTACGGGATCGAGGAGCCGAGCTTGAACCGCGTCATCAAACTGTCCTACGACCTGCTGGGGCTGCAAAGCTTCTTCACCGTGGGCGAGGACGAGGTGCGGGCGTGGACGGTGCGCCGCGGCGCGACCGCCCCCGAGGCCGCCGGGGGGATCCACACCGATTTCCGCGAGGGCTTCATCCGCGCCGAAGTGTACAGTTACGCCGACCTGATCGAAGCCGGAAACGTGCACGAAGTGAAAGCCAAAGGCCGCTTCCGATTGGAAGGCAAAGAATACGTGGTGCAAGAAGGAGATATTCTGAACATCCGCTTTAGCCCGCCGGGCAAGAAATGACAGGGCCCCTTCTCCCAAAACCCAGCGCCTCAAAGAGCCTTCGCTTCAAGGCAGAGGCTCTTTTGCTCGCGTTTGGGGTTTGGCCATGGATTGGGGGTTGGGATTTCTACTTCGTAGCGGCCTCTATCAGCGCTTGAATCCTCCCCACCATCTCCGCCGGGTTGGGATGCAGGCCCTCCAGCAGCAGGCCATTTTCGTACAACTGCTCAATACAGTCATTCACGAGACTATCCGAACCGCCGGCCGTCACCAGACCCGCTAGGTTTTTGATGATCGGGTGGCGGCGGTTGATCTCCACGACCTTTTGGGGAATGGTGAAGTCCTTTTCCAGCAGGCGGCGGATGCGGTCCATCTCCCGCCCCTTCGCATCGTCCGGCGAGACGAGGCGGAGAGGGTTATCCACCAGCCGGTCGGAGGCGCGCACGTCGGCGATGCGCTCGCCCAATTGTGCTTTGAATCGCGCCACGAGCGCCTCGAACTCCGCCGGCGGGACCCCTTCTTCTTCTCCTTCTTTCGCTTTCTCAGCGGGCAGGTCGAGCGTAGGGTCATCCACGTTCTTCAGCGGGAAGCCCTCGTACGGCTGCAGGCCGGCCAGCATGAAAGAGTCGAGCGGGTCAACCAGGTACAGCACTTCGAGGCCGGCTTGGCGGAAGTAGTCGAGGTGCGGGCTGCGCGCGGCGGATTTCACGTCGCCGCCAAGGATGTAATAGATCGCGCGCTGTTCGGGCTTCATGCGCCCGGCGTACTCGGCCAGCGAGGTCAGTTCGCTTCCAGCGTCGCGCGAGGAATAGAAGCGCAGGAGCGGCGTCAACTTCTCGCGCGCGGAGAAATCGGTCGCCAGGCCCTCTTTGATGAAAGAACTGTATTCCTGCCAGAACGCGCGGTATTGGTCGGCCTCCTTCGCCGCCAGGTCTTTGAGCGTGTCAATGACCTTGTGCGTGAGCGCGGTCTTGATGCGCTCCATCACCCTGCTGGCCTGCACCGTCTCGCGGCTCACGTTCAGCGGCAGATCTTCTGACTCCACCACGCCCTGCACAAACCGCCCGTAATGCGGGAGCAGGTCTTTGCAGTAGTCCTGGATCAAAATCTTGCGCGAGTAAAGCTTCAGCCCGTGATCTTTGCGCAGGCTGAAGATACCGCGATCGGCTTTAGCCGGGATAAACAGCAGGGCGTAAATCTGCGTCGGCGCGTCGGTGTTCAGGTGGATGCGTGCGAGCGGCTTCTCAAAGTCCAGCGTGAGCTGCTTGTAGAAATCGTCGGCCGCCTCGTCGGCGATCTTCGCAGCCGCCTCGCGCCACAGCGCCGTCTGGCGGTTGACCGCCTGCGCGTTATCGCCCACGTAAATCGGGAAGGACACAAAATCCGAATGCTTGTGGACGACCTCCTGCAGGCGATAGATCTCGGCAAATTCCTGCGCATCTTCTTTGAGCTTGACCTGGATGGTCGTGCCCCGGTCGGTTTTTTCGGCGGGTTCGAGGGTGTAAGTCTCGCCGCCGCTCGAAACCCAGGTCCAGGCCGCTGCCTCGGGCCGGTACGAGCGCGAGGTCACGCGCACCTCTTCGGCGACCATGAAGACGGAGTAGAACCCCACTCCGAACTGGCCGATCAGGTCCGCGACTTTTTGCCCTTCTTCGAGTGATTCCAGGAAGGCCACCGCGCCGGAGTGCGCGATCGTGCCCAGGTTTTCCACCAGCTCCTCGCGGGTCATCCCCATCCCCGTGTCGCGGATGGTCAGGGTCCGCTCCTTCGGGTCGCCGCTGAGGCGGATGGCAAGTTCGGCCTCCGGGTCGAGCACGTCCCGGTTGGTCAGCAGCTCGAATTGCAGGCGGTTCAATGCGTCGGAGGCGTTCGAGATGAGCTCGCGGAGGAAGATTTCGCGGTCGGTGTAGAGGGAGTGAACCAGGATGTGAAGGAGTTGTCTGATCTCGGCGCGAAATTGAACGGCTTCGGGAGCGGGTGCAGATGTCATGCTCATCACCTCTTGCGGGAAAGGTCAGGGCGGCCATCTGGCCGTCCCTACAGTTTATGCCGAGAACATTAGAAAAACGCAAACGCGGCAACGGATGGCGGACCATGGATGAAACGGACGGGATGGAAAAAAAATTTAGCGGATGAGCGCGCTCATCCGCTATCTCCATTACACCATCCGCTGCCAGGTTACTGGATAATGTACGTCACGCTGACCTGCAGGTTGACCTGGATTTGCCCGGTGGAGACCGGCACCGGCTCACCGCCGCCGACGCCGAGGGCGGGCGCGGCCTTGACCTCTGCCACGTACGGGATCGGGCCGGCAGTGTATTCGTTGATGCTCATCGGCTGGTCGAGCGTCACGCCGGCCGCCTTGGCCAACTGCTCGGCGCGGGCCTTGGCGTCGGCCATGGCTTTGTCGCGCGCCTCGGCTTCCAGCGCCGCCGTATCGCTCACGCTGAAGGTCACGCCGTTGATGCTGTTCGCCCCGGCCCCCACGGCTTTACCCAGCACATCACCCACCATCTTCAGGTCACGCACGGTCACGTTCAAGGTGTTGTTCACCACGTAGGTGTACGTCCCGGTGGGCCGGCCCGTCTCCGGCTCGAAGTCTTGCTGGGCATACACCGAGAAGTTGGTCGTCTGCAAATCCTTGTCCTCGACGCCCAGGCCCTTGATCGCGGACATGATGGAGGCCATCTTCTCGTTCGCTTTGTCCACCGCCGCCGCCGGGTCGGCGTCGCGCACTTCCACGCCGATCTGCGCCACGGCGATGTCAGGCGTGCCGTAGGCGATGCCATTGCCGGTGACTGAAATCGTGTGCGGCGGCTGCGTGGTATTGTCAGCCGCCAGGCCGCTGGCCGGGGCCCCGCAGGCGGATAAAGCCAGCGCCAGCAAGGCTGCCGCCGACAACACCGATGCGAATTTAATCTTGTTCATTCTTTGCTGCTCCTTGTCTGATCGAATTGTCACGCTACAGACGCTCAGGCAGGCGGTTTGGTTCCCAGTCGTTCCAGTGTGCTTTCCAGCTCGCCGAGCGTGCGGATGACCGGGCAGCCCGGGCTGTGGAAAATGCCCTTGGGGTCAATCAACACGGAATGCAGGCCGGCTCGGCGTGAGCCTTCGATGTCGGCATAGAAGTTGTCGCCGACGTATACCGCGTTTTCAGGTCGGCAACCGGCGAGTTCCACGGCCCTGAGGAAAATCCCTGGCGCGGGCTTCCAGCTTTGCGCCTGTCCCGCCGAGAGGGTGAAGTCAAAAGCCCCCTCCAGCCCTAGTTCCGTCGTCACTGAGTCGAGTGGTTCGGTGCGGTTCGAGACCAGCCCCAGCGTATAGCCATCGGCGCGCAAACACCCGAGGGTGGGCAGCACGTCGTCGGGGATGTGGTCGTCCGGCTCGTAGCGCTCATCGAAGAAACGATTGATGTTTACGGCGAGTTCCGTCAGGTCGTCGGGGGCTTCCAGCGCGCGCAATTGCCGCTCGGTCTGCCGCAGCCAGAAAGCCGCGTTTTCGCCGCCGAATTCCTGCAGGTCGGCCTGAAACTCAGGCGAGGCCGCCCAGTAATAATGCGTCCAGCGCTCGCCGTGCTGCAACTGTTCGAGCGTGAAGGTGCGGCCCAGTTCCTCGGCGTATTCGACGAGCGTCTCAAAACCGCCGGGACGGTTGTGCCGCAGCGTGCCGTCGAGGTCAAAGAGGACGGCGGTAATGTGATTGGAACGTGACATGCGGGGGATTATAACAGAGGCAAAATGGAGGCTGGATGTCAGAAGTCGGAGGTCAGAGAAGATCAATCTGGCTTCCGACCTCTGACTTCTAACTTCCGACTTCTACCCCCCGATCTCACTCATCACCCGGTTCATTGGCACGACATTGTGGGCGAGGCCATGGCCCCAGGGCTTGCGCCACACGGCTTTGGCGATGAGCGCCTTGAGGTCGTCCAACGTCGCGCCCGCGCGAAGCGGCGCGAGCAAGTCCACCTCGTACTCGCGCAGCAGGCACATGCGGAGCTTGCCGTCGGCGGTGAGGCGCGCACGGGTGCACGAGGCGCAGAAAGGCTCGGTGACCGAGCTGATGAAGCCAACATCCCCCAGGCCCTCCGGCAAATGGTAGAGCCGCGCCTCGCCGTCGAGTTTGCCGCCGTCCACCGGGGCGAGCGGCCCCAGTTTCGCCTCGATCCGGTCGCGCATCTCCTGCGCGGCGACGACCTGGGCCTGCTGAAATCCGGCGACCTCGCCGAAGGGCATCATCTCGATGAAGCGCATTTGCCAGTGGTGATCAAGCGTGAGGGCGGCGAGGTCCACCACGTCGTCTTCGTTGTAACCCCGCACGACGACGGCGTTGAGTTTCATAGGCGTCAGGCCGGCGGCCTCGGCCTCGACGATGCCCTCCCAGACGTCCTGCACGTCGCCCCAGCGGGTGAGGCGCTTGAACTTTACGGGATCGAGGGTGTCAATAGAGACGTTGACGCGCTGCAGGCCGGCCTCGGCGAGGGGGCGCGCAAGCTCCTTGAGCAGCAGGCCGTTGGTCGTCATCGAGAGCGAGCGCACGCCGGGCGTCTGGGCGATGCCGCGCACCAGCTCGACGATGTGCGCGCGCACCGTCGGCTCGCCGCCCGTCAGTCGGAATTTGTGGAAACCCAGTTCGGTGAACAGCCGGACGAGCAGGAGCAGCTCGTCGTCCTGCATCAATTCGGGGCGCGGGCGGAACTTGATGTCCTCCGGCATGCAGTAGACGCACCGCAGGTTGCAGCGGTCAGTGAGGCTGATGCGGAGGTAGTTGATGTCGCGACCAAAGCGATCGAGGGCCATGAGAGGCAAAAGAGAGAGAAAGAGAAAAAGATGAGCGTAATGTTATTCTAACATAGCGGTTAGTTTTGTCAAATAAACGTCTTCTTTATTATCTGGAAATCGCGCACGTTGCCCTCAGCCAATCGTCGGGCGCAGTGGGCGGGCGGCGCGCCGGGGCCAGAACACTCGGGTTCACAAAACCAGCGCGAGGATCAAGCCGATGCCAGCGCCAAAGAGCGCGCCCGCCGCGATGTCGGAGAGATAGTGGACGCCCATGGCTACGCGGGCGAGGGCGACGAGGGGAGCCCACAAGGTCAACAGCCCGGCGAACCAGGCCGGGCCAAGCGCCATCGCCAGGACCGCCAGCATCGCCATGCGCGCCGCGTGGCCGGACGGGAACGAGTGGGGATCGGTCATACGGTAGATGGTTCCCCATTTACCTTCGGGGCGTCGCCGCTTGATCACCCACTTGAGCGTTTGCACGATCACTGCCGTGACCGCGATGGCGACGACGAGCTTGACCGCGAGGGATTTCCAGGACACGTCGTCGCTCAGCAGCCATACGACGCCCAACCCGATGCCCCAGAACCAGCTGTCGCCGGAGTGGGCCAGGAAGATGGCGAGGTTGCGCAGCGGACCGGGCCTCTCGGCCACGCGCAGGCGGGCGGAAAGACGGACGTCCGTTTCGAGGAGTTGACCGATCATAGCGTTTGCCGCGCTTCGAGGTCGCGCCTGACAAGCTCGTATTGCGCGGGCTTGTCCACGTCCATTCCAGCCTCAGCGTGGGGACAAACCAGCACGTGGCCTTTAAGGCCCAGCCGCCGGCTGACCATCTGCTCGGTCTGCGCCAGCGAGAGCTGGCGCAGGGCCAGCAGCAGGAGGGTGTCGAACCCGATAATCGCCGCCTGCTTGAAGATGTTCTTGCGGGCCTCGACCAGCGCCTGGATCTGCGGCGGGACGTGCGTCACGACCCGCGTCGCCACCATGTTCATGTCGCCGGCCGTGAACGTGCCATCGGTGAAATGGAAGTAACTGCGCTTCGAGCCGGGGAAGCGGCGCTCCATCCGGTCCTGAGGAATCACCGAATAGTAGACTTCGTGATCAGTTTGCAGCGGGGTTTCCACGTGCCAGTTGACGACGTCGGGCGTGATCGTCGGGACATCGGAGCTGACGACCAGCGCGTGCGTGGCCGAGGCGTCCTGGCCGAGGACCCACCGCGCCCCGGCGGTGATGTTGTCAACCAGCGAACCCTGGCTGGGCAGGTAGCCCAGCGTTTTGCGGCAAGTCAGCGCCGTCCCCGCATCCGTGAGGCCCACGACCACCACCCGGCGGATCGTCTGCGCCTCGCCGAGAGCGTCGAGGATCCACTGGATCATCGGTTTCCCGGCGAGGTCCACGAGCGCCTTAGGCTTGCCCTGCGTGTACGGGTAAAGCGGTTCGTCAGGTTTGGGGATGCCCCCGGCGGTAACGATGGCGTCAACGAGTGTCATGGTCAGTTCTCACGGCTCAACGTGCATGGCTAATTAAGTTTCTGGATCGTCGGCTTGAGCCCCAACCTGTCCGTCAGTTCTTCCAACTCGGCGTAGGTGAGCTTGCGGCCTTTGCCCGCGACCGCCACCAGCGCCGCTTCCATCATGTTCGTGCCGAAAGTGCGCCCGTCGAGCGGAGGCGTGGTCGTGACGAGGTACCTGACGCCGCGCGCTCTCAGGAAGGCGACGTCGGTCTCGGTTGTGGTGTTGGTGACGATGACTTTGCCTTCCATGCCAGTCGCAGGCATGTGCTGTTTGACATACAGGAAATCGCCCGCCGTCACCGTGTTAGCCTGGTAGTACTTCACAAATTTAGGCGTCACCACTTCCTGCTGCTCGCCAGTGGGGTACAACATGGAGAACGGCAGGTAGCCCACGATGGGCAGGATGATTTTGGCCACGGTGTTGAGCGTTTTCACACTGCGGACTGGAACGGGAATGTCCAGACCGGACATCAGATCGCCGAACACGCAGGTGTAACCGGCGTCAACGAACGACCGCATCATCCCATAGCGCGAGATGGCCTGGACGATGAACGCGGTCTTGGGCTGGATCTCGGCGCCAATCTCCTTCTCCACGGACTGCATCACGCGCCGCTCGAGGGTCTGCTTCAATCCGTCGCCGTCCACGAACGGCGTGCGCTTCACGTCCGCCACGAGCCGCCAGGCGGTGTGCAGCGGGTAGTCCTTCCACGGCGTGTGCACGGCGAGGTCAATGCCCCCCACGCCAAGGGCATCCACCTTCCCGTCCAGCTCGGCGAACATCTGCCGCGCTCGTTTCTCGTCGCCGTCGGCGCCGATGCGCTCGATGCTCACCCGCTCGCCGAGCAGGGTCACCTCGACGGCTTTGTTGCGTTTGGACGATCCCAGGCTGATGCTGACGGCGCGCTTCATACGGTCAAATCCTCTCGTCAACGCATGGCGCAAATGGGGGAATGATAAATCTTTTCTCAATCCGCGCAATTCGCTCCATCCGTTGAGGCTAATCCGCCGCCGCGCCCTGCATGGCGAGCGGCCTCGCCTCCCGGCGATAGCGGCGCAGGGTGGGCGTCAGCCACGCGATCCACGCCGTAGCGAGCAGACAGCCGAGGCCCCCGCTGACGACTGAGAACGGTGCGCCCAGCCAGTTGGCGACCGCGCCCGCTTCCAGTTCGCCCAACTGCGGCCCGCCCATGAAGAAGATCATGTTCACGCTCGTCATGCGCCCGCGCAGGTGATCCGGCGTGGTCAACTGGCGGATGATGTTGCGCAGGACCATGCTCACCGTGTCGGCGGCGCCCGTGAGCGCGAGGCACAGGAACATCAGCCAGAAATGGCGCGAGAGGCCAAAGACGACCGTCGCCAGACCGTAAACAAAAACGCCCCAGATTAATACCCAACCCCGGCGCTCGATCCGGTCGGTCAGGCGGACCATGGCCAGGCTGGCGGCCACTGCGCCAATCGAAGGAGCGGCATAGAGCCAGCCGTAGCCCTGCGCGCCCACGCGGAGGATGTCCTGCGCGAAGAGGGGCAGCAGCGCCGTGGCCGAGGCGAAGAAGTTGGCGAAGAAATCCAGCACCATCGTCGAGCGGATGAGCGGCGCGGCGAATACGAACCGCAGCCCTTCGAGCGCGGCCCCGAGGCTGATCTCGCTTTTCTCTGCCTCCGGCCTCTCGGGCGCGTCGCGCATGAGCAGCAGCGCGACGATGACCGCGAGGAACGAGAGCATGTTGAAGGCGTACACCCACCCCACCCCCAGCCCGGCGATCATCACGCCCGCGAGCGAGGGGCCAAGCACGGAGGCCGTCTGGAACATGATCGCGTACAGGCTGATCGCGTTGGGCAGGTGCTCGCGGGGCACGAGATTGGGGACGAGCGACTGCCGCGCCGGATTGTCGAAGGCGCTGGCCGCGGCGCTGAGCGCCGTGAGCAGATAGACGGGCCAGGCGGCAGTAAGCCCGCGAAAAGTGATGAAAGCCAGCGCGGCAGCGGCTAGCGTCATGCCCGTTTGCGTGGCGAGCATCAATTTGCGCCGGTCCACCGCGTCGGCGACGACGCCGCTGATGAGCGAGAAGATGATGATGGGGATCACGCGCACCAGTCCGACCACGCCCAGGGCGAGGCCCTTCTGGTTCTCCGGAGCAAGCAGCGAGACGTGCCAGAGGATCGCCGCGCTCTGCATCGTCGAGCCGGACATGGAGATGAGCTGCCCCAGCCAGATCAGGCGGAAGTTGCGGTAGCGGAGGGCAGTGAGGGCAGGAGGGAGATTCAGCATGAGGGCATACAATAAGCGGGGGAGCAGAGGGGCAGCAGAGCAAGGGAGAGACGCACTTTCCCCCTGCGCCTCTGCTTCCCTGCCCCGCGGTACAATTACGTTCCCCAATCTCGCAAGTATAAAAAATCGTACCCAACCGTGCGGTTGCTCAGCTTGGCAATGATTGGCGGCATACGCTTGAACTGGTTCTGGCGCATCAGCCTGAGCACGCGCTCGACAAACATCTTTTCAAATCCTGCCTCCACGCATTCCTCCAGGCGGCAGCGCTGATCCACGAGCAGATACAACAACTGATCCACGCGCTCATAGGTGAGGCCCATCTCGCCTTCGTCGGTCTGGCCGGGCCAGAGGTCGGCCGAGGGGGGCTTGTCAAGGATCGGGGCGGGGACGCCGACCGCGCGGGAGAGTTGGCGCACCTGGGTTTTGTACAGGTCCCCCAGCGGGTTCAGCGCCGAGGCCGAGTCGCCGAAGAGCGTGGTGTAGCCGAGGAGAATCTCCGTCTTGTTGCTCGTGCCGATCACCAGCGCCTTCGCCGCCGCGCTGCGGTCATACCAGACGGTCATGCGCGTCCGCGCCATCACGTTGCCGCGCCGCTTCGCGTCTTCGGGCGGGATGGTCGCCAACAGGGGCTCGACCATGTCGGTGATGGAAAAGGTTTCGCTCTGGACGCCGAGCTGGTCAATCACCACCTGCGCGTGGGCCAGCGAGTCGGGCGAGGAGGATTTGTAAGGCAGGCGCAGGGCGAGCACGCTCTCCGGTCCCAGGGCTTCGGCGGCCAGAAAACACGCGAGGGCTGAATCAATCCCGCCGGAGAGGCCGATGACCACGCGCGATAGGCCGGTGCGCGTCACTTCCTCGCGGACAAAGGAAACCAGGATTTTACGGGCGAGGCTGGTATTGATGGCCAGGGAAATATTCATGCCGTCTGCACGCCAAGAGTTTGAGCTTTGGTGCTTGGGATTTGGGATTTTTTTTCAGCCTTTGTCCCGCGCGCCGCGCTCGCCCGCGATAATCCGCTGGATCTCGCGCAGGACCAGTGCATGGCGCTCGTCGCGCAGCAGGGGCAGCCGGGCGCGGGTGCGGCGCAACTGGCCGAGGTCGAGGCGGGTCACCGTCAACGCTTCCTCGTGATACGGCCCCTGCGCAATCAAATCGCCGTCGGGGTCGAACACCGTAGCGCCGCCCCAAAAGTTCAGCCCATCCTCGAAGCCGACCTTGTTCGTGTGCGCCACAAACGTCGTGAAGAGGCTGGCGTAGGCGCGGTTGACGTGCTCCACCCACCACGCCGATTCTAGTTTGTCGTCCTGCTTCAGCCCGCGCCCCGGCGAGGCCGAGGCGAAGAGCATCAGGTCTGCGCCGTCGAGCCAGAGCAGGTAGGGCGGCGAGGCGTGCCAGAAGTCCTCACAAATGAGCATCCCCACCCGGCCAAAGCGCGTGTCGAAAGCGCGGATGGAATCGCCCCATGCGAAGAAGCGCCCCTCGTCAAACAGCCCGTACGTGGGCAAATAGACCTTGTGATGCACGTGCAGGGCTTTGCCCCGCGAGAGATACGCCGCCGAGATGAAAAAGCGGTGGCGTTCGTCCTCGTCTACGAAGCCAACCATCAGATCCATGCGCTGCGAGGCCTCGAACAGGAGACGGAAAACAGGGTCGTCGGGTGTGGGCGCGTGGGCGAGCGTCGGCGCGAGGTCTTGCACGACATAGCCCGTGAGCGACAGCTCCGGGAAGACGAGCAGTTCCACCCCCTGTTTCGCCGCTTCGTCAATGTAAGCCAGGTGCTTTTCGAGGTTAGCCGGCACGTCGCCCAGCCTGGTTTTGATTTGCGCGAGGCCGAGCGTCACGCTCTTCGCGGCCCTCTTTTCTTCAGGCGCGACGTGGACCATGGTCTCGGGCCGCGCCGGTTTAACCTCACTCTGAATGACGGATGTCCCGGACAGATCAGACATGGCTTTCACTCCTGCGGGTGACTCTCACCAGAGTCTACCGCTAAACCCGGATGTTGGCGCTGGGAGAGCAGTCAACGGATGTTGAGATGGCGAGGCTCAACCATTTGCAACCGGTTCGGTTTGAGGTTGAGCGGGGCGGCTGCCCCGAGAAACGAGCCACGCCCACGCGCCGCTGGAAGCGACGAGGATCACCGCGCTGCCGATCACGTCGAGGCGGTAGCGACTTACAATCGGCGCCGGGTCGGCGCGGGTGAAACTGAGAAAGAACGCGCCGAGGGCGACGAGGCTCAGCGCATATGCGCCGTGCGCCCCGGCGGGCCAGCGGCGATCTCTCATTGTCCAGACGATCCCCAGGGCGATGAGACTCCACACCAGGCCTAGGGCTTGAGTAGGAAAGCGCAGCGCCGCGAGGCCGTAGATGTCCGGGGCTTCGAGAGCCAGCCAGGCGGGCAGTTGGCCGGGCGTGACTTCAAAGCCGTAGGCGCAACTCGCCGCAAGGCATCCCCCCCACCCCAACAGCCCCAGCAGGGCAATCGGCAGAGCCAGCGTATCGAGGAGGGGCGCGAGCGGTTCACGTTTGCGACGGCAATAGACCCATGCGCCCATTACTCCGCCGCCGACCGCGCCAGGCCACGCCAGGCCGCCTTTCCAGATCTCGAAGATCTCGATAAGGTGGCCGAAATAGTAGCCGCCATTGACGAGGGCATAGAGCAGGCGCGCGCCGGCCAGCCCGCCGGCCGCCGCCGCGAGGCCTGCGTCGAGCCAGCGTTCACGCCTATCCTCCGGCGCGCGGAAATACAGCCAGCCCAACCCGGCGGCGATGCCCAGATCAATGAGGACGGTGTAGGTGTAGAACGTGAACGAACCCAGGCTGAAGAGAACGGGGAGCACGGCGCGCATATTATAGGCTAAAGCAGGCGGAACAGGCTACTCCCCCGGCGGCGCTCTGTTTGACGGCCTTCCCCAAAACCCATAGAATACAGCCATCCCCACCACAAGGACGAATTGCATGCCTGAATTCGCGGTCGAACTGCGCAACGTCAGCAAACGGTTTCCCGGCCCGTCCGGCGAAGAGGTCGTCGCCGTCAACCACGTGACCATGCAAATCCGCGACGGCGAGTTTTTCTCCATGCTCGGCCCCTCGGGCTGCGGCAAAACTACCAGCCTGCGCATGATCGCCGGGTTCGAGATGCCCACCAACGGCGAGGTCTTCATCCACGATCGCCCGATGGGTCAGACGCCGCCCTACCGGCGCCCGGTCAACACCGTCTTCCAGAACTACGCGCTCTTCCCGCACATGGCCATCGGCGAGAACGTGGCCTTCGGCCTCGAGATGAAAGGCGTGCCCAGGGCCGAGATCGGCCCGCGCGTAAAGCAGGCGCTGGAGATGGTGCGCCTGCCCGGCTACGAGAAACGCCGGCCCAAGCAGCTCTCCGGCGGCCAGCAGCAGCGCGTGGCGCTGGCGCGCGCCCTGGTCAACCGCCCCGAAGTGCTGCTGCTCGACGAGCCGCTCGGCGCGCTCGACCTGAAACTGCGCAAAGAGATGCAGCTGGAGCTCAAGACGCTCCAGCGCGAAGTCGGCATCACCTTCATCTACGTCACGCACGACCAGGAAGAAGCGCTGACAATGAGCGATCGCATCGCGGTGATGAGCCAGGGCGTGGTGCGGCAGGTGGGGGCGGCGGCGGAGATTTACGAGGAGCCTAACTCGCGCTTTGTAGCCGACTTCATCGGCGAAACGAATTTCATTGACGGCACGGTGCGCGCCGTGAACGGCGGCGAAGTGGAGTTCGAGGTCGGCGGGTTGACGATCATCGCTCACGCCCCGGCGGGCGTGACGCACGGCCAGAAGGCCACGCTGGCCGTGCGGCCCGAGCGCATCCGCCTCACGCCCGCCCGCCCGGCCGACACCGTCAATGCCTTCGCCGGCGAGGTGCGCGAGAGCATCTACCTGGGCACCGACACGCGCTATTTTGTGCAACTGGCGCCCACGGTCAGCGTGCGGGTGCGCCAGCAAAACGTGGTGCCGGTGGGCATGCCCGCGCTGGAAGGCCCGACGGGCGTGCAGGTGTGGGCGTCATGGACGTCCGACAGCGCGCAGGTGCTGGTGGAGTGACGCGATGACCGAAACGGCTCGCAGAGGATCGCGCTGGCAACTGGGGGGGCTGCTTGCCCCCGGCGCAGGGTGGCTGCTCCTGTTCTTCAACCTGCCGCTGGTCATCGTCCTGTTCATCAGTTTTGTCGAGCGTGGGCGCGCGGGCAGCATCAAATGGCCGCCCGTCTTCACCCTCGAGAATTACATTGACTTCTTTGACGCGCTCTACCTCGGCATCTTCGCCAATTCCGTCCGCATTGCGTTCATCGTCACCGCGATCTGCCTCCTCTTCGGCTACCCGCTGGCCTATTTCATCTCCCAACGCCACCCGCGCTGGCGCGACGCGCTCCTGCTGCTGGTGATGATCCCGTTCTGGACGAACTTCCTCGTGCGGACTTACGCCCTCAAACAAGTGCTCGGCGCGGAGGGCCTGATCAACTCTCTCCTGATCGGCGCCGGGTTGATCCCGGGGCCGCTCGACCTGCTCTTCAACGAGTTCGCCGTCATCGTGGGGCTGGTCTACGGCTACCTGCCCTTCGCCGTCCTGCCCATGTACGCCTCGATTGAAAAGTTCGACTTCGCGCTCATGGAAGCCGCGTCCGACCTGGGCGCGAATCAGGCGCGCGCCTTTCTGCGCGTCATGTTGCCCATGACGCTGCCCGGCGTCATCGCGGCCTTCGTGCTCACCTTTGTGCCGGTGGTGGGCGCGTTCATCACGCCCGACATCATGGGCGGCGGCAAAGTCGAAATGATCGCCACGCTCATCAACCGCCAGTTTGGCGTGGCGCGCAACTGGCCTTTCGGCTCCGCGATCTCGCTCGTCTTGATGCTGTTAGTGCTCATCGGCGTGATCGCCCAGTTCCGCTTCGGCGGCGAGGAGCGGCGGACCCTATGACGACCGAAACGCTGGTCGCCTCTGCGCCAACCCGCGCCGCCTCACGCGTCCGGCTCGGGCGCTGGGCGTTCGCCGCCAACGCGGCGCTGGTGTTCGGTTTTCTCTACCTGCCCGTCGCCATCCTCATCATTTTCTCCTTCAATGACACGCGCTCCGTCGCCGTGTTCACCGGCTTTTCCACCGAGTGGTACCTCAAACTCGCGGCCAACGACGAGCTGCTGGCGTCGGCGCGCAACAGCCTCGTCATCGGCCTCATCGTCACGGTCGCCGCCACCGTCATCGGCACCATGACCGCGCTGGCGATGGATCGTCACCGCTTCCGCCTGCGCACCGCCTTCGACGCGAACCTGTACCTGCCCATCGTCATTCCCGAAATCGTCATGGGCATCTCGCTCCTGCTGTTCTTCAACCAGGCCCTCTTTCCCTTCCTCGAAACGCTCACCCGCTATCGCGCCACGACCGGCCTGCACACCATCACCATTTCCCACATCGCCTTCGACATCCCCTTCGTGTATATCATCGTCCGCGCGCGCCTGGCGGATTTTGACCGGACGCTGGAAGAGGCCGCGCAGGACCTCGGCGCCGACGAATGGCTCACCTTCCGTCGCGTGACGCTGCCCCTGCTCATGCCGGGTATCATCGGCGGCGCGCTCATGGCGTTTACCCTCTCGCTCGACGACTACCTCATCACGGCCTTCACCAAAGGCGTGGGGTCGCAGACCATGCCGCTTTACATCTACAGCCTGGTGCGGCGCGGCGTCACGCCGGAGATTAACGCCCTCTCTACTGCGCTGCTGGTGGGCTCTATCGGCCTGGTGCTGCTCTCGCTCACGGCGCAAGGAGGCGTGCCCCTCTTCACCCGCGCGATGGGGATCGGCGGGGTGTTAGGCCTCATGGGCTACACCCTCCGCAATTTGATCACACTGCTCGGCGGCGGCGAGGCGGCCCTCGGGGGGGTGTTGTTCCGGCTGCTGCTCCTGGTCCCGGTCGCCTGGCTGTGGCGCGCCCTCCCCCGCTGGCGGAGCGACCTGCAGGAAGCCAACCCGGCCGGGCGCCTGCTGGCCGTTTTTTCCCTGCTCGCCGCGGGCGGGGCAGCTTACATTTCGGCCATCCTGTTGCTCGTATAAGGAATCTGTGCTTTACTCTTTTCAGCGCCTGGCGCCAAACTTTACGAATTCGGAGGAGAAATACGATGCCACAGAAATTGCTCTACAGCCTGATCGCCTTGGCCCTGCTGCTGGCAGCCTGTCAGCCGGCGGCCACGCCCGTCCCGCCGACGGAGCCCCCCGCCGTCGTCGCCCCCACCGGCGACAACCCGTGCGGCGACCAAAGCAAGTTGTCCAAAGAATTGCAGCTCTACACCTGGGTGGAATACATTGACCCGGCCCTCAAAGAGCAGTTCGAGAAGGATTGCGGCGTGAAGGTCGTCGAGACCAACTTCGACTCCAACGAAACGCTGCTGGCAACGCTGCAGGCGGGCGGCGTGGGCTACGACATCATCGTGCCCTCGGACTACATGGTCCAGATCCTGATCAGTGAAGAGATGCTCATGCCGCTGGACTACAGCCTGATCCCCAACTATAAGAACATGGGCAAGGCGCACGTGGGGCAGTACTTCGACCCCGAGCAGAAGTACATCGTCCCGTACTTCTGGGGCACGTCCGGCTTGGCCGTGGACACCAACGTGATTCCCGATCCCGAGCCGACGTGGAAGCTGGTGTTCGAGGCTGGCCCGGAGGCCTGCGGCAAAATCAGCATGTTGGACGACGAGCGCGAGACCATCGGCGCGGCGCTCATGTACCTCGGCTATCCCATCAACGACACCGACCCGGCCCATCTTGAGGCAGCCAAGCAAGTGCTGATCGAGCAGGGGCAGAAATGCGTCAAGGCCTACGACAGCCAGACGAACGACGATCTGATCGTGCAGGGCGAAACGGTCATCGGTCACATCTGGACGGGCGACGCTATCCTCGCGGGCGATCCCGCAACCGGCGGGCGCGAGGGCATTGTGTATGTGATCCCGAGCGAGGGGTGCACCATCTGGCAGGACAACATGGCCATCCCGGAAGGCGCGCCCAACGTGTACACCGCCCACGTCTTCATGAACTACGTGCACGACGCGGAGCGCGCAGCGCAGAACGCCATGTTCGTAGGTTACGGCACGCCCAATGAAGCCGCCAAAGCCCATATTGACGCGGAGATGCTGAACGATCCCGCCATCTATCCGCCGCCGGAGGTCTTCTCCCAACTGCAGTGGATTGAGGACGTCGGCGACGCGCTGGAACTGTACGACCGCGTGTGGACGGAGATCAAGGCCGCCGTCGGCGGCTAGCCCGCCCCCGCGCTTTTCCTCCTTGCAGACGCCCCACCCAACAGGGGGCGCGGCCATGGCCGCGCCCCCTGTTCGTTTGGCGCGGCGGGAGTTCGTGGCTATACTCAGCCTTGAAGCGACGCAAGGAGCGCTCCCGTCGCTGCCGCCAAACTGGTCAATGAGCTATCCTCAGCGGCCTCATTCCATTCAGTGTCTCGGTGATTCAAAGGAGCTTCGCATGAAGGTCTTACTGGTTGGCGTGGGGGGCGTGGGCGAGGCGATGGCCGTGATCGCCCAGAACCGTCCCTGGCTGGAAAAGATGGTCCTGGCGGATTACAACGTCAAACGCGCGCGCCAGGTGCGCCGCAAACTCGGCGCGCCGCGCCAGTTCCCGGTGGAATGGGTTGACGCCGGCGACAGACAGCAGATTGCCGCGCTGGCGAAAAAGCACAAGGTGGACCTGATCATGCACGCGGTTGACCCCG
>Ga0209342_10002189_pt1 | contig 21291 bp, 21 predicted proteins | sample RifCSP16_2_FD_184023 | JGI IMG/M metagenome (GOLD analysis project Ga0209342, IMG submission 184023) | Soil microbial communities from Rifle, Colorado - Rifle CSP2_sed 16_2 (SPAdes) (version 2) | ecosystem: Environmental > Terrestrial > Deep subsurface > Rock core/Sediment | place: Rifle... | reverse complement strand
CTGATAATTGATGGGGTGAGCAAATTGAGTGGGGGTGAATATACAATTGGCCCAGATTATCTTGAGGTGGTTAGTTTTATAGGGGCTGCAGTTGTTACAAAAGGAAAAATACGGATAAAACATGCAGCTCCATCATATTTAAATATGGTGCGCATAGTATTTAATCGAATGGGTGTCGATTGGGAAATCGATAATAACGATATAATCGTTCCGTCAAATCAAAAATTGGAAATAAAACCCGATCTTGGAAATGCAATTCCGGAAATTAAAACAAATGTCTGGCCGGCATTTCCAACCGATCTTATGAGTATAGCCATTGTTGTCGCAACCCAGGCAAAGGGCAGTATTCTATTTCATGATTGGATGTATCCAAGCCGCATGTATTTCACAGACAAGTTGGGGGGTATGGGAGCTCAAATAGTCTTATGTGATCCTCATCGGTGCATCGTTCAGGGACCGACTCAACTTTTTGGAGAAAAGATGGAGAGCCCTGATATTAGGGCAGGGATGTCCTTGTTACTCGCTTCTTTAGCCGCCAAGGGTCAATCAACAATACGAAATATTGAACAGATTGAGCGTGGTTATGAAAACGTGGATCTAAAACTATCGGCAATAGGTGCAAAGATAGAAAGAATTGAAGAATAAAAACAGGCTATGAAGACCTCGTTTATGATGCTTGCATAGCCTGTTCTGAAAATTATGTTAAGAATTATTCAACGGGTTGAGTGGCAATCTCAAGAAATTGAGTTACGACGTCCCGTAGCATTTTTTCGGGTAAAGCGCCAACCTGGCGATGGATTATTTTCCCACCAGAAATAAAAAGCATTGTTGGAATTCCCTGAATACCATATTTCATCATCCAATCTGGATTTTCATCAGTATTGACTTTTGCGATGACTACTTTGCCTGATAATTCTTTAGCAAGTTTGTCCAGAACTGGTGCAACCATTTTGCATGGGCCGCACCAAGGTGCCCAAAAATCAACGATAACTGGCAATGGGTTCTCCAGGACAGTTTTTTGAAATGCAGAATCTGTTACATGAATTGGTTCCATTGAATAATAACTCCTTTAAATCTCAGGTATTTCACCTGGTTTATAAACTTGATACGAAGAGTGTATTCTTGCTGACTTTCCCAACATAATACTGACCGAACAATATTTCTCTTCAGATAATTGTATTGCTTGCTCTATATCTTTACTTTTGATGTCATTTGACCAAAAAAGATACATTACCTCGATATCGGTCCAAATCATTGGATACGTAGTAGCGCGTAGAGCTTTTATTTCAACCTTGAAATCTTCAAGATTTACACGCTTTTTATTGAGAATTGATACAATATCCATCCCGGTACAACCCGCCATACCTGCCAGCAGCAATTGCATTGGTCCAACTCCAGGTACTCCGTTAATTGTCCCCATTTGTACCTGACCACCACTTTCATTCATTGCAACGAAGTTCATGTCTCCATTCCAGGTTGCCACTAATTTTGTCCATTTATTTTCCATAAAACCTCTAAAAGATAATTATAATCTGTGAAATGATACACTTGAAAAGTATAACATAGGCAGCGTGATATAATCGCTGGGTTATGATAAGAACTAAAAATAATTGGAAAATGGCACTAGCCAGAACAAGCAAAGTTGCCTTTGGAAGAATCTCTAATGCATTAAGGACTTCTGAGATCAGTGATTCTACATGGGAGGATCTTGAAGAGTCATTAATTCAAGCAGACTTTGGCTATGAAACAGCAAAAGAAATTAACGAAACTGTTAAGGATTTCGTTTATCGGGAGGGTATTACATCGATAGAAGAAGTGAACAAGATCCTTCGGAATGAATTGCACGATAGACTTGATAAACCAACGAATATTGAGATTAGCACAAAACCTTTTGTAATCCTTCTTGTTGGAGTAAACGGATCAGGAAAAACAACAACTGCTGCAAAGTTAGGATCAATGTTTCGATCTGACGGTGAAAGTGTTATGCTCATTGCAGCAGATACATTCCGTGCTGCAGCTACTGACCAGCTGAACGAGTGGGCTCAACGACTTGACCTTATATGTATAAAAGGATCTACTGGAAGCGATCCTGGCTCTGTGGTTTATGATGGAATCCAGGCTGCCATAAATAAAAAAATCGATATTGTTATCATTGACACAGCCGGAAGATTACAAACAAATTTCAATCTAATGGAGGAACTTAAGAAAATTTCCCGAGCAACTGGCAAATTGCTTACAGGAGCACCTCATGAAACTTGGTTGATCATGGATGCAACCACAGGACAAAATAGCATTCAGCAAGCGAGGAAATTTAACGAAAATTTAAACCTTACAGGTGTTATCATAGCAAAACTTGATACTTCAGCTAAAGGTGGTATGGTTTTTTCCATTCAAAAAGAATTAAGAATCCCAATTCGTTATGCCGGTCTTGGGGAGAAAGCTGAAGACTTGGTGCATTTCGATCCCGATGAATTTATTAATGGAATTATGGCATAAAATATTATTTGGTGGAATATTTGGATATGGAAGACTTGATTGAACGAATCAAAATTGCAGAAGAAACGATCTTACAAATAATGGAGCGTCTTTGACGTCAATGAATCAAAGAAATTATTAAGTAACTTTGAACAAGAAATAGCTAACCAAGATTTTTGGGATGATCCAAGTCATGCCCAGGAAGTAATGAAGAAAGTCAACAAACTCAGAAATGAAATTGAATACTGGGAAAAATTTTTAATAAATATAAGAGAAACGAGAGAATTAGCTGAGATCAATGACGAATCGTTAAGAGCAGAACTGGATATCGAAATCACGAAAATTGAAAGTGAGGTCGAAAAGCGTTCTTTTGCCTCCATGTTATCAAAAAAATATGATGCAGAGGATGCGTTTCTTGCGATCCATGCCGGAGCAGGAGGCACAGATTCTCAAGATTGGACAGAAATGCTTCTTCGGATGTACTTGAGATGGGCGGAATATAGAGGTTTTGGAGCTGACGTCATTGATATGACACCTGGTGAAGAAGCGGGTGTTAAGAGCGTTACCGTATCAATAACTGGAAGATACGTCTTTGGTTATTTGCGATCAGAAAAAGGTGTTCATCGACTGGTACGATTATCCCCATTCGATTCTGCTCACCGTCGCCATACATCCTTTGCGCTTGTAGAAGTTCTTCCACAAGTAGCTTTCGATGATCCGGAAATCGCTATTGATCCGAGTGATTTAAAGATTGATGTGTATAAATCTTCAGGCGCTGGAGGGCAAAATGTGCAGAAAAATGCCACAGCTGTCCGAATCACTCATATTCCCTCTGGATTGGTAGTTACCTGCCAGAACGAACGATCTCAGACGCAAAACCGAGAAAGTGCAATGAAGGTTCTTGCAAGCCGGTTGTTGGAAATCCAACAAGCAGAAAAACAAGATGAGATCAATATTTTAAGAGGAGAATATACCAAAGCTGAATGGGGAAGTCAAATAAGATCATATGTGCTCCACCCTTATCAAATTGTAAAGGATCATAGAACAGATTTTGAAAGAGGTAACGCTCAAGCAGTTCTGGATGGTGATCTTGATGACTTCATGGAGGCATACCTCAAACAGGGGTAAGGCTTGACTATTTATCCTTGACTTCGATTGTTAAAATGGCTATAATCGATGGGTTCCATCAATAGAATTTACTTTAGTTTCTGGAACAAACAGGAACGATTTAGGAGAATGTAATGCCACCACAACCAAAGAGAAAGATTTCAAAAGCCAGGCGGGACAGAAGAAGAGCTCATGATGCATTAACAACAAGTAATTTAGTAGCTTGTTCAAATTGCGGTGAAATGGCATTACCGCATACTGTTTGCCCAAGTTGTGGCTTTTACAAGGGAAGAGAAGTTATCGAAATCAAAAAAGAGGACTAATACATCATTAATATTAAGATATATAAACACCAAAAGGCCGTTACAAACACGGCCTTTTGGTGTTTATAGGAGTATTATGAGTAAATTAAAAGCCTATATTTTTCCCGGACAGGGATCACAATATGTCGGAATGTGTTTAGATTTAGCAAAAGAATTTTATTATGTAAAGGAAATTCTTTTGGAAGCTGATGAAATATTAAAATATCCATTATCAAAGATAATGGAACAAGGTCCAGCTGAAATTTTAGATGATACAGAAAAGACACAACCTGCCATTTTTATACATTCCATTGTTGCATTGAAAATTATTGAAAAAGAATTCCCATCCCTTAGAGCTGATTATATGGCAGGACATTCCCTGGGAGAGATAAGTGCTTTGACCGCTTCAAAGGTCTTTTCATTCAAGCAGGGTTTGGAATTGGTGAGGATGCGTGGAAAATTGATGAAAAAAGCAGGAGAACTTTCCAGCGGAGGAATGGCAGCGATTATTGGATTGGAATTGGATGAAATCAAGAATATTTGTATTCAATCCTCAAACAATAACAGCGCAGTCCAAATTGCTAACGACAATTGCCCTGGTCAGACAGTTATTTCGGGTGGCATAGGTGCATTGGAAAATGCCATGGAAATTGCGAAAGATAGAGGAGCGAAGATCGTAAAAAAATTGGCGGTAAGTATAGCTGCCCACTCTATTCTTATGGAACCGATTGAAAACGAATTTTTTGAAATTGTTGATGGTATTAAGACTATGAAATCACCTACAATTCCAGTGATCAGTAATGTTACAGGCAAACCTTTAAATACAATTGATGAGATAAAGACTGATTTGGTAAGGCAATTGTCGTCACCGGTTTTATGGACATCATCCATTAAATATATTTTAGAACAAGGATGTTTTCATTTTTTTGAAATTGGACCTAATAAAGTTCTGGCAGGATTAAATAAGAGAATTGATCGAAATATTGAATGCCTAAACATTGGAAAAGTGGATGATATACCAACAATAATGCAAACGATAGAAGTATCAAACTAAATGTGATTTTGCTCACTTAACCCTGAAGAATTCTAATTTATAATAGTTCACGATATGTAAATACATAACGAATTGGAGTAAACAATGAGTTATAGCAGATTAGCTTCTTCCATTGCAGAGTCACCTACTTTAAAATTAAACGAAGAAGCCAGATTATTGAGAGAAAGGGGGGAGCAAGTTATTCACCTGGGAATTGGTGAACCAAAAAACAAAACCCCCATAAGCGCAATTTTAAGTTCTTCTGCGAAATTAAGTAGCGGTGATGTCAAATATGTACCCACCGATGGATTACCTTCATTAAAAAAAGCGATAATTAAATACACTGAAGATGAGTACGATAAAAGAATTGAACCCCGCAATATCATCGTATCAGAAGGGGCAAAGCAATCTTTATTTAATATCATTTACTCACTTTGCAATCCTCAGGATGAAGTAATGGTTTTAGCTCCTTACTGGGTTAGTTACCCAGAAATTATTAAAATGGTTGGAGCGATACCTGTCATCGTTACTCCAGAAGATGGAACTTTTATACCGAATTTTTCAGATATTGAACAAGCAATCAGTTCTTATACCAAGGCAATAATTCTTAACAGCCCCAATAATCCATCTGGATCTATCTACCCAGAGGAACTTGTTCAAAGTATTGTTGAGATTTGTGAAACCAAGGGGATTTTCCTTATTTGTGACGATATTTATCACAAACTCGTTTTTGATGATAAAAAAGCTATACCTTCATATCGATATACAAAGAAGGATATTGAAAACTCTAGAATCATTGTAGTTAACGGTGTTGCTAAAATTTATGGAATGACAGGATTTAGAGTCGGATGGACAATCGCTCCAACAAAGTTGGTTGATCTTATGATAAATGTACAATCGCAAACAACAACTTGTGTTTCGCCAGTTATGCAATCCGCAGCTGAAGGAGCATTATTGGGGATGCAAAGTGTTGTTGAGACTTTAAGGTTGAACATGCAAAACAATAGAGATATTCTTTTGGAGGAATTAAACTCTTTTACCGATGTTCGAATTACTAAACCTGAAGGAACATTTTATGCTCTACCAGATTTCAGAGCCTATATCCGTAAAAGTGTAGCCAGCAATTCAAATGAACTCAGTTCTTTCTTATTGAAAAAAGCATTGGTTGTCACAGTACCTGGTAAGGAATTTGGTATGGAGGGTTATTTGCGCTTAAGCTTTGCAGGGTCTGTGAAAGACATTACTGAAGGAATTGAACGAATGAAATGGGCATTGGATCCGAACGCTCCTTCTGACATATATATTGGTGAAAGAAAACTGGTGAGAGATTGGTTATGAATAACATTTTGAATATAAAAACCCCTGCTGAAATACAAGCTGGAAATCTACGAAGTGATTATGGTCTAGATAACCTTGGTTTATCGAACCTGAGAAAAATCTATTGGAATTTACCCACAGAAGCCCTTTATGAAGAAGCAATATTTAGGGGAGAAGCAAGCATATCTAAATCTGGACCAATTATCGTAAACACCGGAAAACATACAGCCCGGGCTGCAAATGATAAATTTATTGTTCGCGAACCTAGCTCCGAAAGCCATATTTGGTGGGGAAAATATAATAAACCATACCCAACAGAAAAATTTAATGAATTATTCAGCAGGTTGCAAGGATACTTACAAGGACGAGATGTTTTCGTTCAGGATTGTTATGGAGGATCGGATCCTGAATTTCAATTACCTATTAGGATAATTACCGAGCTAGCTTGGCATAGTCATTTTGCACGAAATATGTTTATAAAACCTAATTCGCTTGAAGGTTATAGAAGACATGCTCCAGAATTTACAGTAATTGCAGCACCAGGATTTAAAGCATTCCCTCAAATTGATCAAACACCTTCTGATACTTTCATTGTATTAAATTTTGATCAACGAATTTGCATAATTGGAAACACAGGATACGCGGGCGAGATCAAGAAATCGGTCTTTACAGTACTTAATTATCTATTGCCATTAAATAATCGAATTTTGACTATGCATTGTTCTGCGAATAAAGGAAAGGAAGGAGATGTAGCATTATTCTTCGGTCTTTCGGGCACAGGAAAAACCACTTTATCTGCCGATCCGAATAGATCGTTGATTGGAGATGATGAACATGGTTGGAGTGACAAAGGAGTTTTTAATTTCGAAGATGGTTGCTATGCAAAAGTAATCGAGCTTTCAGAATCTGCTGAACCAGAAATATATGACTGCACAAGGAAATTTGGAACAATTTTAGAAAATGTGGTATTCGATCCAGTTACAAGAAACATCGACCTGGATGATCCTTCGCTTACAGAAAATACGAGGGCTTCATACCCACTTACTTTTATTGAGAATTCTGTCGATGATAAACTTGGCGGTCATCCTAAAAATATCATTTTTCTTACTTGTGATGCATCCGGTGTTTTGCCTCCAATAGCCAGACTTTCTGTTGCTCAAGCCATGTATCATTTTATTTCTGGTTATACTTCAAAAGTTGCAGGAACGGAAATTGGCTTACGAGATGAGCCTGAATTGACTTTTAGTGCTTGTTTCGGAGGACCATTTATGGTGCATGCACCCAGCTTTTATGCAGAAATATTACGTGACAAAATCGAAAAGTATGGATCGAAATGTTGGCTTGTTAATACAGGTTGGGTTGGTGGACCATACGGTGTAGGAAAAAGAATTAGCATAAAATACACCAGGAATCTTCTTAATGCTGCGATCGAAGGCAAACTGGACGATGTTAAGTTTTATGAAGATAAAATTTTTGGTTTTATGGTTCCTGAAAAATGTGAAGAAATTCCAGAAGAAATCCTTCATCCATCAAAAACATGGGGAAATGAATCTGATTACTGGAAGAGATATAAACAATTGAGTTTTCGATTTATCGATAATTTTAAGAAATTCGAAAAAACCGTAACAGATGAAGTAAGAAACGCTGGGCCGAAAATTAATAGTTAATTACATCAACGGAATCACCATCGACTTCATTTTCATTCCATTTTTGGAACTGGGCAACTAATCTTCCAGGAATTCTACCAATAATAGTTGTAAATTTTCTTTCATTGAGTATTTGCTCGATTTGGCCAGACTCATGAAACAATGAGATTAAATATCCCTGGTCATACGGAAGAGATACTTTAATTGGCACCATGGTTTCAAACAAAATATTACGAATTAAAGATAACAATTCCGGAATTCCTTTTCCTGAAACTGCTGAAATTCCAATACAAGGCTCAGAAAATCCATCAGTAATATTCATAATTGAATTATCAGTTAATTTATCTATTTTATTTAATACAGTTATACTAGGGATATTTGACGAATCCAATTTCTCCAAAGTTTTTTGAACGGATCGTTCATGATCATGTGCATTTGGATGGGAAATATCAACGATATTAAGTAGAAGATCTGCATCAGCAATTTCTTCGAGAGTAGCTCTAAATGCAGCCACTAGTGAAGTTGGCAATTGTTCAATAAAACCTACTGTATCCGTTAGAAGGGAAATATAACCACCTGGTAATTCAAGTTTTCGGGTTGTTGGATCCAAAGTAGCAAATAGCTGATCAGCTGCATAGACATTGGAATTGGTAAGTTTGTTAAGTATTGTTGATTTACCAGAATTCGTGTAGCCAATTAATATAATATTTGGTAAATTATTTTTCTTTCTATTAATCCTATGTAAATTTCTATGTTTCTTTATTTTGTCTATTTCAAAATTAAGATATCTGATTTTCTTACCAATACTCCTCCTATCCAGTTCCAGTTGGGTTTCACCTGGACCCCTTAATCCTACACCTCCGACTCCACCAGATCTTCCTCCACCGCCTCCCGATTGTCGGGTAAGATGTGTCCATGCACCAGTTAAACGGGGAAGATAGTACTGATATTGAGCAAGCTCAACCTGAAGCATACCTTCTTTAGTTTTTGCGTGCTGGGCAAAAATATCGAGAATCAATGATGTCCTATCGATTATTCTGACATTCTGACCCATAATTCTGTTCAATTCCCTTTGATGTCTCGGGTTTAACTCATCATCAAAAATGATGATATCAGACATGGTCTCTTCGACCAAAGCTTTTAATTCATCTACTTTCCCTGATCCCATGAATGTCATTGGATTTGGTTTATTGATTTGTTGCGATAATTGACCGACTATCTCTAAACCTGCTGTTTGAGCTAATCTCTCCAATTCCAAAAGCGAATCTTCGACAGAAAATAGTTGATCTGAATTTCTAAGGGTTACGCTAACCAGGAAGGCTTTTTCTTTCTTTCCTGTCGTATTCTCAACCATAATTTTTGACATTATTATCCTAAATATATTCTAAGTTAGTTTGACTAGTTCACCATCTTATTCATACTTACTTTCCAACCAAGAGAGAATGGTGGTTCCAACAATTTCCAGACTTTGTGCAGATAATTTATCCAATGTATCAGAATTTGTATGCCAATACTCGTAATCGAAATCAATAATTAATGCGGCTGGGATCCCCATTTCAAGGAAAGGAGTATGATCATCCAGCATGGAGTATTTACCTGAATTGATGAAATAATCCGAATATCCAAGAGATGCTGCTTCCTGCCATAAGGATTCGTTTAATGTTTTATTCGAATTCACTTCTCGATAAATATCCAAATTTCGGTCTCCAACCATGTCAACTATGATAACTGCACTCGGAAAAATTTCCAGATTAGATACAAATTTCCTGGAGCCCATTTCCCAGTCATAATTTTTTATATTGCCATCATCTTCAGCATCAAAAAATACCAACCAAATTGAAATCCCGGAACGATTAATTATTCGCGATAACTCCAACAGGACCGCAGTACCGGATGCTCCATCATTTGCACCTGGGGTAGGAAACGATTGTTTTAGCAGATCAAGTTCTCTGTCGGATTTTATTCTACTATCATAATGAGCGCCAATAATAATATCTGGAGGGTAAGGGGAACTTTTAGCAATAATATTCTTAATAATTCTGTCCTTGTAATCATCAACTTCTATCTGTACAAGCCAATTATTTAAGAGTAATTCTGAGGAAATCCAGTTGATTACTTGATAATGCGCATAGCTATTATATATTCTTGGACCGAAATTGACTTGATGAGCAGCATTAGCAAGTGCTTTTAATCCATTGAAATTTTGTGTTTCTATCATACTTGAATAGGTGTTGCTGGCAATAATTCTTGATATTAAAAAAACCAGGAGGGTTAAAATTAGGAGAATTAATCTTTTCATAAGTGGTTCACTTGATCTAAATAATCTCCAAGGTCAATATTCGATCTATCAGCGATTTTTTTATTTCTTTCCCTTTTAGATATTTTCCTTTTCCCTGGGATTGGAGGCAATAGACCAAAATTTGCTTTCATTGGTTGAAAGGAATCCGATTTAGTTGATGAAATATATTTGCATAAAGAACCAAGTATTGTGGTACATGGTAATTCAATAAGACCCTTACCTTGGATTAATCGGGGAGCATTCAGACCAGCGAGTAAACCTGATCCGATGTTACCTGCGTACCCTTCAATTCCAGTCAATTGGCCAGCAACAAAGATACCTGGCGAGTTTCGCAATTCAAGTGTTGCATACAAACATAGTGGAGAATTTACATAAGAATTTCTGTGCATTGAACCAAATCGAATAAACTCAACTCGATTTAATCCTGGAATTGAGCGAAAGATTCTGAGTTGTTCTCCATAGGTAAGGTTAGTTTGGAATCCTACCATATTATAAAGGTCACCTGCGAGATCTTCACGTCTTAATTGGATCACTGCATAGGGTCTTTTATTAGAATGAGGGTCATTCAATCCAACGGGTCGCATAGGACCGAATGCCATAGCATCAATACCTCTATGAGCTAAAACCTCTACAGGTAAACAACCCTCAAAGAATAATGGAGAACTTGATTCAATACCATAAACAATATCCAGTTCAAAAGCTTTTTTAGGATGTTGCTTCCCTGATTTCAAAAGTTCTATAAAATCATGATATTGTTGTTCAGAAAATGGTAAATTAATGTAATCGCCTTGATTCTGATCGCATGCCTCGTATCGTGAACCCATAAATGCAACATTGAAATCTATCGTTTCTTTATCTAAAATAGGTGAGATTGCGTCAAAAAAAAATAAATTTTTCTGACCTAGTTTTTTTGAAATGGATTTTGCAAACCTTTTTGATGTAAGTGGTCCCGTTGCGATAATAGAAATTCCTTCAGGAAAAGATATATTTTCTGTTCTAACGAGATCAATATTCTTGTTTGACTCAATCAGATCTGTAACTTTTGAGGCAAAGAGGTTTCTGTCAACAGCTAAAGCTCTACCAGCAGGAACTGAGCATTCATCAGCTATTTTTATTAAAAAAGAACCTAATTTTCGCAGTTCCATTTTTAACAAACCAGATGCTCGATCAGGTAAATTGGAGCCTAGTGAATTTGAGCAAACAAGTTCTCCCAACTTTCCTGTTGTATGTGCGCCAGTCGAAACAAATGGACGCATTTCAACCAGTTTCACATTTATTCCTACTTTTGCTGCCTGTAATGCAGCCTCACATCCAGATAACCCGCCCCCTATAATTGTTAAATCATAATCAGTATTATGCATAATTTCATTTATAAAAAAAAGGAAGTGCCACCTAAATAAAAGGTGGCATGAATTAAACTACTTGTAAAGAGCGGGTGATGGGACTCGAACCCACGATATTTTGCTTGGGAAGCAAACGTTCTACCACTGAACTACACCCGCTGAATCTCGCATGATTATAGTCATCGGGAATATGCCTGTCAAGTTTCTCGTTTTAGAAGATTTGCTGTAAGGTTGATTAATTCTTTTTTATATGGGTCACGTATAGGTAATTTCCGAAGCGATTTCAAAGCTTTATTAGTCATTGAAGCAGCTTGATCCTGTGCAAAATCCATAACTCCATCAATTTTCAGTTGATCAGCCAGCCTAATTGATTCTTCAGTAGATATATTTCCCTTTTTCCACCTTTCTGCAAAATTCTGGCTGTGATGCAGACCATATAAAACTGGAAGTGTTTTTTTTGCTTCTTCAAGATCTTTTGTGTTGGATTTACCGGTTAGTCCTTCCTTTCCCCAAATCCCAAGAATATCATCCTCGATTTGAAAAGCTAATCCAAGAAATTTTCCGAAAGAGATGAATTCAGAAAGTTCTTTGGTCTCAAATCCAGCCAAAATTCCACCTATTAGTGCAGATGTGGATATTAATCTTGCTGTTTTATATTCGATCATCTTCCAATATTGATCCAAAGTAACAGAATCATTATCTTCGAAAGATATATCCATATGCTGCCCTATAGTGAGGTCCAGGCAAGTTTTATTGAATATTCTCATTACTTTGATAACGATATCTGGAGGATAAAATTCTTCCAAGTTTTCCGAGGAAATATTAGCCATAGCAAATAGACCATCGCCAGTATTAATTGCCTGCGGAATTCCCCATATTTTCCAAATTGTTTCACGATTTCTTCGAAGTGGAGAATTATCCTGGATATCATCATGGATAAGAGAAAAATTGTGCAATAATTCAACGGCTGCTGCTGCTGGAATTGCATTTTTCCAAGAGCGACCTGAATTTGGATGATTGGAGCATAAAAGAAGGATCAAAGGTCTTATCATTTTCCCCTTATTTCTGGAAAAAGTCTTGTTGTCTGAAAGTCCTAAATGGTAATCAACCATTTGTAAGTATTCCAAGGACTCAGAAAGGTCCAGAGAATTAACTATATTCTGGATCTCATTAATTGTCGCGAAAAGCATTTCGTCGATAATTATTTTATTGCTCATATTTATTCAATATTGGAAAATAATTTTCCTTCCAGATCGTTGATTTTGAGGGAAGCAGTAGAAAACATAATCGCTTTTATTTGATCCTGAATTAGTTTTATTATCTCGATAACAGGGTCTACGCCTAAAGTTGCAGCTTTTAAGAAAAGACTGGCAGCTCCAGCCATTTTTGCCCCCAACCCAAAGCATTTTGCGAAATCCATTCCATTTTTAAGACCGCCACTTGCAATGATTACCATGGATGGTGAAATCTCTTTGACATTTAAAATCGAATCCGCCGTAGTAATACCCCAATTGTAAAAAACAGAAGCCAAATCCTTTCTCGCTCTGTCTTGGGCAACGTGCATTTCAACTTGGGACCAACTAGTTCCTCCTGCACCTGCCACATCAATTGCAGATACACCACAATCCACCAGAATTTTTGCTGTTCTTTTTGAAATACCCCAACCAACTTCCTTTACGATAACTGGAATATTAGTTTTTTTACAAACAATTTCAATTTTTTTGGCAATTCCTCGGAAATTTGTATTTCCATTTTTTTGGATGGCTTCTTGAAGTGGATTTAAGTGGAAAATCAATCCGTCTGCTTCGATCATATCCACTAATCTCACACAGTCATCTACAGATGCACCATAATTTAGTTGTATTGCACCTAAATTAGCAAATAAAATAGTTTTAGGTGCTACATTACGAACTTTATAGCTATCAACCAATGCAGCATCTTCCAATGCTGCGCGTTGCGAACCTATCCCCATCGCTATTTTCATTTCTTCGGCACCAATAGCAAGATTTCTGTTAATCAATTTAGCTTGCTCTGTTCCACCAGTCATGGATGAAATTAATAGAGGAATACCCAGTGATTTTCCAAAGATAGTTACAGTAGTATTAATATCTGAATAATTTATTTCTGGTAATGCTTCATGGACGAAAAAATAATCTTCCAAACCGTTGGTTAATCCAGAAATCACATCCTCATTTAAATTAACTCGGATATGATCAGATTTTCTTTTTGATATATGCGTAACTTTATTCATCCGGTTGTGTTCCTGTCATTGAATTATACTGTTTTATCAAAAGATTGGGTTGACATGCCAATTTAAAAGATTAGAATAGTATAGAAAATGAATTAGGAGGAACGCTATGGCTGACACTTTTGAAGAGATAAAAGCAATTATTGTTGATCTACTAGGTGCCGATGAGGACAAGGTGACCCTGGATGCCAAGTTCAGAGAAGATCTTGAGGCAGATTCTCTAGACCTTGTAGAATTAATAATGGCTTTTGAGGATAAGTTTGGAAGTGAAATATCTGATGACGATGCGCAGAAAATCACGACAGTTGGGGAAGCTGTAAAATACGTGGAATCACACCAATAATTGGGACAATAATAAAAAGCTGAAAAGAATCCTGAGCGAATACTCAGGATTCTTTATAGTTATTAAGGATCTATTTGAGTAACAATGGTATTTCTTCAGGGTGTTTTGCTACTTTAACACCAACCTCTTCCAAGGCTTTAATCTTATCTACTGCAGAACCTGACCCACCTTCAATGATCGCACCAGCATGTCCCATCCTCTTACCTGGAGGCGCTGATTGACCTGCGATAAACGAAACAACTGGCTTAGTGAGTCTTGATGCAATAAATTTTGCTGCTTTCTCCTCATCAGTTCCACCAATTTCACCTATCAGCACGATCTTTTCAGTTTGAGGATCTGCTTCAAACATGTCCAAACAATCGATGAAATTAGTTCCATTAATCGGATCTCCTCCGATTCCTACGCATGTAGATGTACCCAACCCAACCAGTTTCAACGCAAAGAGAACTTCATAAGTCAAGGTTCCAGAGCGAGAAATGACACCAACATTGCCTTGAATTGCGATATCCCCTGGAATAATACCAACTTTTGATTCACCTGGAGAGAGTAACCCAGGACAGTTTGGCCCCAATAACCGAACTTGTTTCTGATCAAGATATTCACGTACTTTCATCATATCCTGTACCGGTATGCCTTCTGTAATACATACAATCAATGGAATCCCAGCATCTGCCGCTTCGAATATAGCATCAGGGGCAAACCTCGCAGGAACGAAAATCACCGAAGTATTAGCTTCAGTTGCATGTACAGCCATTCTGACAGAATCAAATACAGGTACTTTGTCATTAATTGCCCATTCTCCACCTTTACCAGGAGTGACCCCGGCAACAACATTGGTTCCATAGGCAATCATTTGTTGTGTATGAAAAAGACCTTCATTTCCAGTAATGCCTTGGACTAGGAGTCTGGTATCTTTATTTATCAAAATGCTCATTGTTGAATCTCCAAAATACCCTTAGATGCATCAACTGATTTTTTCGCTGCCTCAACCAATGTGCTGGCAGTTATCAAATTTGCATTTGCCAGAAGCCGATTGCCTTCTTCATAATTCGTGCCTACTAGTCGAACTACCATAGGAATCTTAGGTTTAACTTCTTCAATTGCTGACAAGATTCCTTTTGCAACTTCGTCGCACCTTGTTATACCTCCGAAAATATTAATTAACACAACTTTTACATTAATATCTGACAAGATGATCCGTAATGCAGCAGATACTTTATCTGAATTAGCACCACCACCAATATCAAGAAAATTAGCAGGTTCCCCATCAAATAACTTAACAATATCCATCGTGGTCATAGCTAATCCAGCGCCATTAACCATACATCCAATTTGCCCATCAAGCTTTATGAATGATAAACCGAACTTCCTGGCTTCTGTTTCTGATGCTGCCTCTTCATCAATATCGCGCATTTCTGATATGGCAGGCTGCCGAAAGAGCGCATTATCATCAATTAGCATTTTCCCATCTACCGCCAATAGTTGTTTGTCTTTCGTTACGACAAGAGGGTTTATCTCCGCTAGTGTGGCATCACATGCCAAATATGCCTTCCATAATCCAGTGCAAATTCGAGCGAATTCTTTCCAATATTCACGAGGAAGATCTATACCAGCTGCAATATCACGTGACTGGAAATCTTTAAGCCCCAATAAGGGATCAATGTACACTTTTACGATTTTTTCTGGTGAGATCCGAGCTACTTCTTCAATATCAACTCCTCCAGATGAAGAAGCCATTAAGACAGGGCGCCTCGCTGAACGATCATTTGTGATTCCCAGGTAAATCTCGTTTTCGATATTCGCTGCTTCATCAATCAATACTTTCCTGACGGGTAATCCTTTGATTGTCATACCAAGAATCTGAGCTGTGATTTCTTCCGCCTCCTTGGGCGATTTTGCCAATCGAATTCCACCTGCTTTTCCACGTCCACCAACAAGAACCTGTGATTTTACAACTACAAAACCACCAAGTTCTTCTGCAACTTGCCTGGCATCTGTTGCGGTTGAGACTATGGATCCTTTTGGAATTGGTATTCCATATTTAGAAAAAATTATTTTGCTCTGATATTCGTGCAATTTCATTTATTTTGCCGTCCTTGCTAACAAAAATTTCAAACGAAATGATTATACCATCGACGATATTTCACCTAATAGTTACTGTTTCGATCCATTAATTGTCCACAGCCTGCTTGAATATCGATACCCCGCCGTAATCGTACTGAACAACTAATACCTTCCATTTCCATTTTCATTTTAAACGCCAGAACATTCTCCCTTGAAGATCCTTTTCCGTTGAAAAATCCTGATGAATTTAACGGGATAAGGTTCACGTGGTAGTTCTTTCCTTTTATCCTTTCAATTAACAGCTTGGCTTGGCGTAAATCATCATTTACGCCGTGAATCATTGCCCATTCCAATGAGACCCTTCTATGCGTGGTTTCAATATACTCATCACTAGCTTCAAGAACGTCTTCTATTGAGAATGTATCATTAATTGGAAGCAATCTCGATCTCAAAGAGTTTTCAGCTGCATGCAGGGATATGGCTAAATTTATTTGGTGATTCTCGCGAGTAAAACGTTTAATTTTTGGAACAATACCTACGGTGGATATCGTAAAACGACGAGTTCCAATCTTGGCGCCAGATTTGTTATTTAAAATATAGATAGCATCAAGGGTATTTTGATAATTATTGAAAGGTTCTCCCATTCCCATAACAACAATATTTGATAATTTTTTTCCTTCCAGTGATAATTTCCTTGAAACATATAAAACTTGCGCGTTGATCTCGCCAATGGATAAATTTCTTTTGAACCCCATTTTTCCTGTTGCACAGAACTTGCAATCCATGGCACAACCAACCTGAGTTGAAATGCATACAGTATTGCGATTTTGATAATTCATGATAACTGTTTCAACAGCCAGATCATCACGCAAGCGGAAAAGAATCTTTTCTGTATTGAGATCTTCGGAAAAAACCGATTTCTCGGGAAAAAGAACATTAAATTCGAGTTTTTCGTTTAACTTTTCCCTCAATTCTTTGGGAAGATTAACGATTTCGTCAGGTTGAGAAAACCCAATTTTATAGATCCCTTCCCATAATTGGCTCGCCCGATATGGCTCGTAACCAATATTATCAATAAGGGCAGTAACATCTTCTTTTGTCATATCAAAAAAAAATGGTTTTTGTTTAATCATATTAATCCAGAAGTGCAGATAGACTATCTGCAAGGTAATCTGGTGGAGGATTCCATTTTTTCAGATCTTCCAATGTGGAAACTCCTGATAGTACCAAAGCTGTTTTACAGCCATCTGCCTGCCCACTTGCTATGTCAGTTTCTATTCTGTCACCAACCACCAGTGTTTCCGTGGGATTTACACCAAGCAATTCTCGTGCCAAGTTAATAATTTTAGGTGATGGTTTACCGACAATAAAAGGATCAACACCTGTTGAAGAGGTAATTGCCGCTAATATTGAACCTGCACCAGGGACAAAACCTTCTGGGGTGGGGAATGTCTTATCGGGATTGGTTCCAAAAAACGGGATGCCCTCCCGAATCAGCAAAGTAGCAATCTTTAACTTCTCATAATTAATATTTCGATCGATCCCCGCAACAACGGCAAGGATATCACTGGAGGGGCTGCTATCAAATACATTGAAACCACTCTTTTTGATTTCTTCTTTTAGACCATATTCTCCGATTACAAAGATATTACCTTTTGCAGGAAATCTTTCCGACAATTCAATCGCCATTGCGATGGAAGAAGTTAAAACGTTGTGGAATTCACTCTGGGTAACTCCAAATAACTTAAGTCGTTCAATGTATTTTTGTCTGGTTTTTGAAGAATTATTAGTAGCGAATGCAACTTTTAAACCCATATTAAAAATATGTATAAACAAATTTGGAAGATCGCCAATAGGGTGATCATCCGTCCAGATAACGCCATCCATATCTAAAATAAGAGCTTTGATTTTATTTGAGATCATTTTGTTAATAAAAATGGCTGGTTATTAATTACCAGCCATCTTTTCATAATCAAATATATAACCTTTTACGAATGTTTTTCAGGAGCTTCAAGAATTTGGTCGACAAGACCATAATCAACCGCTTGCTTGGCGTCAAGGTAAAAATCACGGTCTGTATCTCGTTCGATTACTTCGATTGGTTGCCCTGTATGTTTGGCCATGATGCTATTCAGCAAGGATTTTAAACGTAAGATCTGTTTTGCCTGTATCTCGATATCAGTTGCTTGTCCTTGAGCCCCTCCAAGTGGTTGGTGCAAATGGATAGTCGAATTGGGAAGGGCATATCGGCGCCCTTTCGTGCCTGCTGTAAGGAGTACTGTCCCGAAAGAAGCAGTCACACCTACAGCTACGGTGCTAATTGGATTTGGTATCATTTGCATCGTGTCATATATCGCTAAACCGGCATAAATAACGCCTCCTGGAGAGTTTATGTACATTTGTATTTCTCGTTCTGGATCTTCATGAGTTAGAAATAACAATTGTGCGACTACCACATTGGCAACCTGGTCTTCAATCGGAGTTCCTAGGAAAATAATTCTTTCCTTAAGCAATAATGAATAAATATCATATGCTCTCTCTCCTCTCCCTGAAGATTCAATAACCATTGGAATTACATTATTTATATTTGGTACTTTATTCATAATAACCTCTTATTACTTTATAGCATTAATATTATTCGATTGAATTAGAAGGATCATTCTCCAAAACGTCTTGCTCATTAGTCTCTGTTTTTTCAATTTTCTTGCCAGGTTTTTTCGAGCTAGCTTTGGTTTTTTTGACAGGTGTTTCCTCTGAGGATTCTTTTTGTATTCCCATTGCGATAGTTTTTAGATGCTCCAGTGTTTTTGCCACCATGGCTCGATTTGCTGATTCTTGAGCCAAGGATTCCATTAGTTGCTGTGAAGGTTTATTCTTTTTAACCAACTTCTGAAATTGATCATCATTTTGCACTTCAAATAAAGTTTGCTGGAATGCTGAAGTAAGATCTTCCTCACTTAATTCAATTTTCTCCATTTTCGCAATCTGATCCATAATCAAAGCTCTCTCGAGTCTTTTCACGGCAACAGGAACTACTTCTTCTTCCATAAACTTGTCTTTATCAATTTCTCGCATTTTGAGATAAACATCCATTTCAAGGTTTTGATCCGACAATCTTCTTTCCAAATCATTGAGAACGTGCTCTTTCTCGTGATCCAAAACTTGAGGAGGATACTTAATGAGTGATTGTTGTTTTATAGTATCAATAAGTTTTTCGAAGTACTCATCATCATATTCGACTTTTGACTGGTTAGTTAAATTAGTTCGAATCGCATCCCTCATGGATTGAACATTGTCAAATTTCCCCACTCTCGCAGCAAATTCATCGTTAAGATCAGGTAAAATCATTCCCCTGACTGTTGTCACCTTAACTATAAATTCAACTTCTTTTCCTGCGAAATCTTCAACCGTTGAATCCTTGGAAAACTTATGCTTTATCTTTTTTTCTTGACCATTTATCATATCTATAAGTTTCCCCCCAAATCCATTAAAAGGCCATTCGTCTTCCTTTAGATCAGGATTAATAAAAATTGGGTGACCTTTTTTTTCCGAAATTACATTGTCTCCTACCATCCCTTTAAGATCAACCATAATAAAGTCGCCGAATTGAACGGGACGGTTCACAACTTCTGTTGAACTATACATTCTACGTAATTCTTCAATTGCCTCGTCCACCTTATCTTCGGTCGGAGGAGTCCATTTGTAATCAAGCCGAATGGATTGGTAATCTCCAAGATCTACTGAAGGTATTAAAGGAATTAAGAATTTGAATTTTGGAGGATCAATTGCAATAACTTCCTCCAAGGTTCCTGGTGCCGCAGGTTTTATTCCTGTTTCATCCAAAATCTTTGGATATATTTCATCGACCAATAACTCTATTGCATCTTCGGTTATGGACGATTCACCTACATTTCTAACAACAACTTCGTAAGGAGCTTTTCCAGGTCTGAAACCTGGAATTTTCATACGTTGTGATATTTTCCGGGCAGCAACTCTTCGAGCTCCTTCCAATTTTGTATCATCAAGTTCCACTTCAACTGTAATTTGATTATCATCACGATCTTGAGTTTCAATTTTCAATGTTAATTCCTTGTTAATAATTGTATATTTGTGGGGAAGGCGGGACTTGAACCCGCACGCCTTGCGGCACATGATCCTAAGTCATGCTCGTCTGCCAGTTCCGACACTTCCCCGATGAAATAATTATTATAAGCTAGAGAATATGCCTAGTCAATAAGTGATGGTCATTGTTAACTAAATATTGATAAAATACTTAAATATTATACGAAATTATTTATTGAACTTTGAAAGGATCCTTAATGTCCAGAGTAATCAGTCAATATGGTCCAGGAAATGAAAGAAACTCCCTATCAAAAGCTATTGTCGTCGGTATCCGTCAACTAGTAAAAAAAGATGGATTCGAATTAGACGATATAGACTCTAAAGACATCATTTCTTTTATCATATTGTCTTTAGAAGAAATAGTAAAGTCTGTTGAACGGTCAGTTGCAGCCTGGGAAAACAGGAATTACTGGGTAAAGGCAGATCGATTCAGATTGGAATGGGCTTGGGCGCAAAAATGCGCACAAACTTTAAAATCCAAATACGATGAAAATGACTTAACTGGAATAATTCAAATGATAGTAGAAATAGGAAATAATCTAAATGGAATTAAGATCTCGGATCGAAACAGAATTGGTACTCCTTGGAAAGGGTTCAGAAATAAGTTGAAATGAAGAGTTTTCCCTTATTTCGTGTCATTTAATTTTGAAAGAGAACCCCATTCTCCATACCCTGAATTACGCCTTAATTCTCTACCAGCTTGTTGTTGATTAATCTCGTAAATATGTGCAATCTTTTCTTGTATAGCCTCTTTCAACCATATGGAACCTTTCTCCGCAGTTCCAAGACTTCCAGCTCCATAGGCACCATACCTGGAATCATCATACCAAGGTGGATTTGCAATTAGTGGACCACCTTCAATCCAATCCATATAGTAAGAAGGGGTGGATAGAAAATCTGTATCATCTTTAACCAATTCCATATGAACCAATTCTTTCTGTAGATGAAGCATTAATGATGTTTCCAATTCACCTGCGTGACCCATACCTCCA
>Ga0209342_10002188_pt1 | contig 21292 bp, 18 predicted proteins | sample RifCSP16_2_FD_184023 | JGI IMG/M metagenome (GOLD analysis project Ga0209342, IMG submission 184023) | Soil microbial communities from Rifle, Colorado - Rifle CSP2_sed 16_2 (SPAdes) (version 2) | ecosystem: Environmental > Terrestrial > Deep subsurface > Rock core/Sediment | place: Rifle... | reverse complement strand
CCTCCTGGCCGCGATCAAGCTTATCGCGGCCAGGAGGCCGCTCCCACCAAAGTGTCACTTTCAAATTGAAAAAGGAATTACCTCCGCACGAAGGTCACTCCCGATCCGCCCTGCTACTCTTCCAGATCGACAGCAGCAGCCATACGCCGCCGATCGCTGCGCCGAGATAGCCGAGCAGACCGAATAAAGGCAGCCCCAGCAGCGTGGGGCCGCCGGGCACGGTCATGACGATCGAGGAGCCGATGATGAGCGCAGCAACAATGATGCCGACCACCAGCCGGTTCGCGGCGCCGTCGAGTTGGTTGCCGACGTGCTTCAGGTTTGTGACGTCGATGCGGATCTCCAGCCGCCCGCGCCTTGCAGCGCGCAGCAGCCGGGAGAGGTCGTGGGGCAGGTCCGCAATAAGCGACAACATCTCTCCTGCCGAACGCCAGCCGCGTTTGATCAGTGCGGCCGGCGTATAACGCGCGCGCAGCGATTGCTCCAGTATGGGTATCGCCTCGCCGGCCATGTCGAAGTCCGGGTCGAGCTCGCGGCCCATGCCCTCGAGCGTGATGAATGCCTTGATCAATAGCGCGAGATCGGCCGGCAGTGCGATCCGGTGTTCGCGCAGGATCGCCACCAGGTCGGTGAGCATGGCGCCAAGGCTGAGTTGTTTCAACGATACGCCGTAATATTGATCGACAAAGGTCTGGATCTCCGATAACAGGCCAGCCTCATCTACCGTACCGTCGCCGGTCCAGTCGAGCATCACATCGGCGACGCGCGCGGGTTCGTGCCGCACCAGCCCGAGCATCAGCCGGATCAACTGGTCGCGGCGCTCCTCGGTGAGCCGGCCCACCATGCCGAAGTCGATGAAGGCGATGCGGTTGCCGGGCAGATAAAACACGTTGCCGGGATGCGGGTCGGCGTGAAAGAGACCGTCTTCGACGATCATCTTCAACACGGCGTGAGCGCCGCGCCGGGCGAGTATCTTGCGGTCGAGGCCGGCGCGATCGACGGCGGCAAGGTCACGCCCCGGGATTCCGGCTATGAATTCCTGCACGCACACCCGCTCGCCGGTCCACTGCCAATGGACACGAGGGATGACGATGATGGCGGGCGGCGCAGGGGGCAGTCCGGCCGTTGCGCTGTCTGGCGCCTGGTCAGTGATGGCCTGCGGTGCGGTATCCTGATCGGTGTAGCCGGCAAAATTGTTTGCGATGCCTTCGCTATTGCGGCATTCGGTGGCAAAATCAAGCTCGCGCTGCAGCGACAGCGAAAACTGCCGGACGACTTCCTGCGGGCGGAAATTGCGCAGTTCCGGGTTTTCCGCCTCGGCGAGTTCTGCCAGGCGCATCAGCCAGCGCAAGTCGGCTTCGATGATAGGCCTGATACCCGGCCGGCGCACCTTGACCACCACCTCGCTGCCGTCTTCGAGGCGGGCACGGTGCACCTGCGCGATGGAGGCAGCCGCCAGGGGTTCGGGATCGAAGGCGGCAAATATTTGTTCGGGCGGTGCGCCCAGATCTTCGGAGAGCTGCTGGCGAATCCCGGTATAGGGTGAAGCGGGTGCGCTGTCCTGCAATTTGCCGAATTCGGCGATCCACTCGGGCGTGAACAGATCCACACGTGTCGCCAGCACTTGGCCGAGCTTGACGAAAGTCGGTCCCAGTTCCTCAAGCGCCCGTCGCACCCGCGCGGGCGGTTCCAGGTGGGCCAACTCGTCGGCATGCTTCCACAACAGCACCCGTCCTGCCCGTTCCAGCGCATTGGCCATCCCCATCCGCCGCACCATGTCGCCGAAGCCGTAGCGGATCAGCACCGAGGCGATCTCGTGCAAGCGCCCGAGGTCGCGCGCTGCCACCAGCGCCTGCCAGAACATCACTCGCCCTTGTTTTGGGAATGGCCGGGGTCTTTGGCTGGGCGGGGTTTGACGTGATCGGCCAGGCCGGTGAGCACGCCGGCAGCGATCTGGCGCATCAGATTGGCTGTGTTCTGCGCGAGATGCAGGCCTATCCCGGCTTGGGCGCGTCCCGCCGCACCGATCTGCTGCGCAAACACCACCAGAGTATTCTTCAACTGCGTGCCGATGGCGGAACCATGGGTGCGGGTGTGCGCCGCCAGGTCATGCAATATCTCTCCCGCAGTATCCTTGGCAGCCGCAGCCGAGCTTTGCAGGGTTTCCACGAACATCGTCTCCAGGCTTTCCAGGTCTGCGCGCGCCCGCTTGAGGTCCTCGCTGGAATATTTCTGCGCCCGGCCCGACGCTTCTTCCACTGCGAGCTTGGCGGCCTCGGCAAATTGCGCAAGTGCGACATCCAGGCCGGTGACCGCCTGTTTGAGGTGCTCCCGCGCGATGTGGGTTTGTGCCGATGAGTGCTGCAACTCCTTTTGCACGCCTGCGCGTGCGCCGCGCAACACGGCTCCCGCAGCCTGCCGCACCGATTTGATATCGAGCGATCGTGCACTGATGATGCGCAAGGTGAGCTTACGCACTTTTTCCTGCACATCGTGTCCCTGCTCGACTGCGTTGCGCACTTCTGCTTCGAGGGTGCTGGTATCGTTACCGGTTTCGTTCTGCATGATTTATCTCCTGTAGTGATGGGACGAGAGTCGAGTATTGCATCCTGTTGCGAAGGTTTATTTCCAGTATGCCGTTCCGCGAAAAATAAAGGCGCCCGAATTATTGAGGATTACATATTTGAAGACAGAGTCTCCGCATCTCGTAGGTCGGGCTACGCCTGTCCTGAGCCTGTCGAAGCGGCCCGACGCGGCGGGCAAAGCCCGCCCTACGATAAATCACTTAACAGTCATGAATTATGTAAAGCTCAATATTTTTGCCGGCCGGGACAAACGCCGCTAGGCCAGATAGCCCTCGGCGATGTGCCGGTAGACCAGCACTTTCAGCCAAAGCGAGTCAGTAGCGGTTACGTTGCGGAACGCGACGCCGTATTCCAGCATATCGGTCTCCGCCTCCAGACCGGCTTTCGGTGCATGCACATGCTTGATCGTCGCATTGAGGTTCAGCGTAGTCCCCAGTTCGTCCATCGTGGCAAGGAAAGAAAGCCGCAATACTTTGCCCGGTTCGCCCAGGGTGCGCGGCGAGCGGAGGTGCGCACCATCCGGGCTGAGATTGACGAGGCTGACGTATTCGTGGGTACCCAGCGTATCGGTCACAGTGACGCCGAGATTCACCTTTGCCCAAGGTGATTTGCGCAGCTTCTGCACACGCACTTCGGCCGGGTGATTCAGGTGCATGTAATGGGCGGGGGTGGTGCACAGGCGCTGGATAGCGGTCTTGAACACATAGATGTTGCTGCCGGTCACCATGCGCACTTCCACCGGTTCACCGTCCGCCATGATGAGCGGGGTTCCGACGACCATCGGCGTCGTCACCAGTATGCTCAGGTTCTTGATGTAACCGACCAGGCGGGCGGAATAATAGTTTTGCTGATTCCGGTTCAGCAGGCGAAGCTGCACAGGTTCTCCCGGCTGCGGCTTGATGCCGACAGGCGGAAAAATACCGAGTGGGGCGATTTCGTTGAATTCGACCCAGTCGCCGGTCTCATGGGTTTGCGGCGGCGCATCCATGTCCAGCAACAAGCCTTCGTCGAGCAGGCTCTCCAGCTGTTCGCGGCTTGCCACCATTTCCCCGCGCGCAAACACGATGTAACCGTTGCGGTCATACAGCCGCCATGGCAGAGGCTTGCCAAGGGGGATTGCTTCGATCGACACAGGCTGGAGGTTCATGGTGGTGCATCCGCCGGGTTAACGAGTACGGCGGAGATATTACCATTGTTCCGGCAAGTGCAGCCTGCCGGGTGGCAGATCGAAATTGCGCTGGCGTGCAATGCCGGAAACTTATAGCATCTCGAAAACCCCAATCGGATAATCTGTGACAGGCCACGATTTATTGCAAGAATGTCGTTAAATGGGTTCATCATGAAAATCATCGCGAGTATCAAACTTTGCCTCACTTTCGTTTTGCTGTCATCCGCGAGTCTGGCGCATGCCGGAAATATGCTTTTCACCGATCATCCGCTGGCTGGAAAGATATGGGACATGAACAGCCGCAACTACATAGACGAGGCTGCGCTGATTGCCAGGGTCAACGCGGCCAACGTGCTGTTGCTCGGCGAGACGCATGACAATCCGCAGCATCATGAGTACCAGCAGAAGCTGCTGAAAGCCCGTATCGAATCGGGCGCGCGCCCTGCACTGATGATGGAGCAACTCGATGCCGCAAGCCAGCCGGCACTCGATCAGGCACTGGCCGGCAGCGATCGTGACGAGGTGATGAACAGTGTCAACGATCTGGTCAAGTTCACCGACTGGCAGGCCTACAGTCCGCTGCTGGCCATCGCCGTCGACAACAAGTTGCCGGTCATCGCCGCCAACATTCCCAACCAGCGCTTGCAGCCGGTCATTTGGCGCGGTTACGCTGCTTATGATGCGGACGAGTTGAAGCGTCTGGCTGTAGAAGAAGTCTGGAACGAGAGCCGCCAGAATTTTCTGGCCAGGAACATGGGTGGAGCGCACTGCGGCCAGCTCAGGGACGAATTGCGCGAGGGACTGACCCGCAGCCAGCGGCTGCGCGATGCATTGATGGCCGATAGCGCGGTATCAAGCATCGGCCGTGGCGTGGTCGCCATCGTCGGCAGCAGTCATGCCCGCCGCGACATCGGCCTGCCGCTCTATTTTGCCGCGCGCGTCCCGACGGCACGGATTTTTTCGGTGGGCTTTGTCGAGGTCAGTCCTGGAAGGGCTGACCCCAGTGCCTACATCGGGGATGGCGCCACGGGCGATGCACCCTTTGACGTGATCTGGTTCACGCCGCGTGTGGAACGAGCCGATCCCTGCGCCGATTTTGGCAAGCCCAAAGAGGCGGAGCCATCAAGCAGCGTGCCGGATGCCAAGCCGTCAGGCGATTCTAAAAATTAATAAGAACAGCGCAGCGCCCAGCCAAGGTATAGCCATGACCACGATACTCGATGCGCTATCACGTGCCTTACGCGACTTGTTCCAGTTCAAGGTTTTGTGGATCGTGATCTGGCCGATGCTGGCGGCTGCGCTGTTGTGGCTGGTTCTGGGTGTAGCCTTCTGGGACACCTTTTCAGGATGGATCGAAAGCGGCCTCACTGCCATTGGCATTCAAGAATGGCTGGAAGGCTTGGAGCCGCGCTGGGTTGCAAACGGGATCCAGACCGTGGTTCATTTGATTTTGTTCATGCCGATGGTGTTCATGACCGCACTGGTAATCACCGCTTTGTTTGCGATGCCCGCGCTGATCGGTCTGGTGGCCGCGCGTGATTATCCTCAATTCAAGCGCGAAAATGGCGGCAGCTTTTCCGGCAACCTGCTTAACGCCTTTGTTGCTGTCGGAATCTTCATCGCAATCTGGGTACTAACGCTGCCTTTGTGGTTGATCGGCGTAGGCGTGGCGGTTCCGTTCATTGCCGCGACGTATCTGAACCAGCGTTTGTTCCGATACGATGCGCTGGCGGAACATGCCAGCCGCGACGAAATGAATGTCATGTTTACCATGCACCAGTCGGCATGGTGGGGCATGGGTCTTCTGACCGGCTTGCTTCAATTCGTGCCAGTTCTGAATCTGTTTGCTCCTGTACTCACGGCGCTGGCCTTCATTCACTTCGGGCTTGCGCGCCTGGCCGAGCTGCGTCGGCTGTCGTAGTTCAAGTGATAGCACAGAAAGATGTCAGCGCGTGGTGCCCCGCTTGCGCGTTTCTATGCGCTTCAGGAACACGCCCATCACTTCGCGGTAGAGCGCGTCCTTGAGCACGCTGTCTTCGTTGCCGGCATCGACGTTGGGATTGTCGTTGATCTCGATCACATAGAAGCGCTTGCCGACCTGCTTGATATCCACGCCGTAGAAACCATCGCCGATCAGGTTGGCCGCCCTGAGCGCCATCTTAAGCACCCGGTCCGGCGCCTCGCCGACCGACAGCGCCTCGGTCTTGCCCTCGACAAAATCGTGCTTCTGGCCGCCGTGCCGGATGATCTGCCAGTGGCCGGGCACCATGTAGTATTTCGCGACGAACAGCGGCCGCCGGTCGAGGATGCCGACGCGCCAGTCGAATTCGGTGGGCAGGAATTCCTGGGCGACGATCAGCTCCGATTTGTCCAGCAAGCCGTTCACTTTGGCGGGCAGTTCTTGTTCCGACTCCACCTTCACCACCCCCATCGAGAATGAGCTGTCCGGTTGCTTGAGCACGCAGGGCAGGCCGAGCATCGGAATGATCTGGTTCACGTTGTCGCGGTGCACCAGCAGGGTTTTCGGTGCGGGAATGCGGTGGCGCGCGAGGATCTCGGCGAGATAGACCTTGTTGTTGCACTTAAGTACGGAATCCGGATCGTCGATCACCACCAGTCCCTCGGCCGCCGCCCGCCGCGAGAAGCGGTAGGTGTAGTGGTTGACGAACGTGGTGTCGCGGATGAACAGTGCGTCGAACCCGGTCAGCCGGCCGTAGTCGGCCTTGGTGATGAGCTCCGTATGCAGGCCCAGCGACTGCGCCGCTTTCTCGAACTTCTCCAGCGCCCTGGCATTGGATGCCGGCTCGGGATTGTCTGGATCATGCAGGATGGCGAGGTTGTAGCGCGGCACGGCGAGCTTTTGCATGCGCCGTCTGCGCCCGGTGAAATATTCCCTGGCGGCCTGGATCGCGAATTCATGCTGTGCCGGCGGGATGTCGCTGGCGGCGATCGGCCGCACGCTGCGGATGTGCCAATGATGGCCGCGGCGCTGGAAATCTGCGCGCAGCAACGGTGCCTGCAGCAGGTTGAACAATTGCCGGCTGAGCGTATCGTGGCGGCTCGCCTCGTTGCGGCCAAAATAGAAGCTGAGTTCGAATGTGTCCGATTTGATCGGTGCCAGCGATTTCTGGATCAGTTCGTCCAGACCTTCGGTCAGCAGCCGAACCATGTTCCGGGATTGCAGATCCTCGATGGTGTTCACGCGGGGAAGCGGCTTGTGGCCGCGGGCCTCGGCGAGCAGCGAGACATAGTAGCCGAGCGTCTGGTAACGGTAGCTCTTGCACAGGTTGAACACCCGGACGATGCGGTCGCTGCCGTAGGCCGGATCGGTCAGGTAGGCCCGCGCCGGCACGACGGTCACGTCAGGAATATCCAGCGGCCAATCGCGCGGGTTGTTGACCACGATGAGTATGCTCATGACGCTCCCTTCGTTGTTGCAATCGCCTGGTGATCCTGATAATAGCAGTTGAAACCTGGAGCGGTTCAGGACAGGCATGGCCCGCTCCTGCATTTCAGATCCAGAGATTCAAAAGTTTCTCAGAGCACCTTGCCACCATAAGCCGCCGCCACTTCCGCACGCAGCAATGCCACATCCTCACCCATATAGCGCGGCGAAAAATGCAGCGGAATGACGCAGCCGGCATTCGCTGCACGGGCGATCTCGCCTGCCTGGCGTGCGGTCAGGTGGAACTTGCGCCGCCCGTGTTCGGCATCGCGCTCCAGGAAAGCCGCCTCGATGAACAGCAGGTCGGCGTTGCGCGCCAGTTCGACGATGTGTGTCACATTGTCATGATGCCATGCGGCATCGGTGACGTAGGCGATTTTCTGTCCCGGCACGATGCGCAACGCGCTCATCAGCTCGGCCAGCGGCAGCAACCGCAGATGTTCCACATTGTCCTCGCGCCAGGCTACGCGTATCTGGCGCTGCTCGGGTTCATTGCGCAACACTGCCTGCTTCAGCTCGCGCAACCAGGCTCCCACCGGCAGGCCGAGTTGCTGTAAACGGTTCTTCCACACATTGACGTGCGCCTGCTCTTCCAGCGCATAAGCCAGACACGGGATCCCTCCATGATCGAGCAAGGCGCAGCGCACCTGCATGGCCGGCTCGCGCAGCAACACATTCGCCGGACAGACTACGCTCGTTTCATCTTCGCGGCGGAACGCGCTGTGGCAGCGGAAGCTGGCGCGCCGCCCTGCCCCTTTGCCATCCAGCTCAGTGACACGCAACGTAAAATCGGAGAGATAGTTGTGCACCAGATTCCAGGTGTAGGCGCGCAACTTGTGTTCCACCTGCGCCAGAAATCCGGGCGGGCCGAACAATTGCAGATCTTTTTCCCGTCCCAGCAGTATCCGCAGCAGCCAATCGAAACCGATGAAATGATCCATGTGGGCATGGCTGACGAACACATGGCTGATGCGCAGCAGCTTGCGCGGAGGCAGCGCCCGAATGTCGCCCAGATCAAACAGCAGGGCGCGATGCTCGAACAGGCAGTCGACGAACAGCGCGGGGTCTCCCGCTGAACCATTCACCAGAAACGGATGAAAATTCGGGCGCATGCCGGTTTGTTTGGAAGTTGCGCTGATCGCAAAGTGTCAGCGCCGGAGCGGCAGTTATGAAACCGCCGCAAGCAGCTTGATCACTTGCTCGTCGCTCACCTGCGGGAAAGACGCATAGAACTGCCCCACTGCATAGAACATCTCCGGCGCGCTCAGGCACACCACCTCATCGGCGTAAGGTTGCACCTTGGCCAGCGTATCGGGCGGCGCGACCGGAACGGCACAGATCAGTTTTTTCGGGGACTTGGCGCGCAGCGCGTGCAGCGCGGCGATCATCGTGGAGCCGGTGGCCAGACCGTCGTCCACCACGATGACGATGCGCCCGGCCGGGTCGTGTGGCGGGCGTATCGGGGTATAGCTGGCGCGCCGCTCGCGCATCACCTTGAGTTGCAATTCCTTCTCGGCTTCGATGTATTGCGAACTGCCGCCCACCCGCCCGGCATAGTCGCCGAGATAGGTCCAGCCGGACTCGTCCACCGCACCGATCGCGAATTCCGGGTTGCCCGGCGCTCGCAGTTTGCGCACCAGCACCACGTCCACTTCGCCGCCAAGTTCATCGGCGATGATCTTGGCCATCGGCACCGCACCGCGCGGAATCGCGAGCACCAGCGGGTTCTGGCCGCGATATTGCGCAAGCGCTTTGACCAGCCGGCGCGCCGCATCTTCACGATCACTGAATATCATGATGCCCTCCTGATGTTATCCGGAAACCTGTAGGTCGGGCTCTGCCCGACATGGTGGGCGGAGCCCACCCTACTAAATATCATGGTGCCCTCCTGATGTTATCCGGAAACCTGTAGGGCGGGCTCTGCCCGACATGGTGGGCGGAGCCCACCCTACTGAATATCATGGTGCCCTCCTGATGTTATCCGGAAACCTGTAGGTCGGGCTCTACCCGACATGGTGGGCGGAGCCCACCCTACTGAATATCATGGTGCCCTCCTGATGTTATCCGGAAACCTGTAGGGCGGGCTTTGCCCGCCATGGTGGGCGGAGCCCACCCTACTGAATATCATGGTGCCCTCCTCAGGTTATACCCGCAGATACCGTCTCAACAACGTCTCGAACTGTTCCTTCCGGCCTGCCTGTTTCTGACAACGCTTCCGTACTCAGCATGATGATCTCGATTTCCTCGATGATCTCTTCCTGGCGCAGAGCATTGTAGCGCAGCCGCAACCTGGCCTCCTCCTTTTCCATGCGGCGGATGGCATTGTCCATGTGCTCCAGCCTCATGCGGTTTTCCTCCATCAGCGAAGCGTAAAACACTTCATGCAGCGCAGCGTAAAGATACTGGTCGGTAAGTTGAGACAGAAACTGCGCCGGCTCCAGATTGAGCAAAGACGCGTGGGAAAAGGCCGGTCTCCCGGCTGGCGCCGCAAGCGGCAGAAGCTGGCGCAGCCTCGCTTCGCCGCTTTCGCCGTCATGGTACAGCGCGCTGATGCGCCACACTTCTTCCGGCCGCTGCTGCTGCAATTCGCTCAATACCTTGACCAGCCGCACCAGCGCCGCCTGCACTTCCTCGGCCACGCTGGGTCCTTCGACGAAGGCGGTGATGCGCGCATCGCCTTGCAGTTTGTTTTCCAGTCTGCGCCCCACCGCCACCAGCAGCGTATCCCCTTGCTGTGCAGCGGCAGTCAGCGGCTCCAGCAGCGTGTCGTTGAAATCGCCGCATAAGCCGCGCTCCGATCCGATCACCACCAGCAGCATTTGCTGCATGCTGCCGGTATGCGCAGTTGCCTGCGGATAAAAACTCAGAAAATCCCCGGCAGCCGCTTCGATGCTCGCCACTGCGCGGCGCTGGGTAGCCAGAAAAGTGTTGAGTTTGCGTGTTTCCAGCAACGCCAGATTCTTCATCGCGACCATGATGCCGTCGATCTCATCCAGCGCGGTCAGGCGCTGCTTAACCTCACGCCGCTTGCTCACCTAAGTAACCTCCGAAGTTACCGCCTCGCTCAACCAGGCATGCACCAGGCTTTTCCACTGGTCGCGGCCTTCCTCTATGCTCAATCCGGCGCGCTCCACCTGCCGTTGCAACAGTGCCATACGCTGCTTTACCTGGCCCAACTCGATGTTGTCGAACAGCCCTTCGTTGTATGCCACCAGCCACGCCAGTTGGAATTCGATGGTCAACGGCACATGCAAATCCTGCTTGAGCATTTCGCGCAGCACCTGGCCGCGCCGGATACGCGCTTCCATGCTCGCTTCCAGCCGCGAGCCGAATCGGGTGAACACCTCCAGTTCGAGAAACTGCAAATAATCCAGCCTCATCCGCCCCGCTTCTTTTTTGATGTTGGGATGCTGGGCATTGCCGCCGATGCGCGACACCGAGAGGGTGACATCGATGGCCGGCAAAAAACCGCGCGCATACAGTTGCCGGTCGAAATAGACCTGGCCGTCGGTGATCGAGATCAGGTTGGTGGGGATGTATGCCGCGATCTCGCCTTGCTCGGTTTCGATGATGGGCAGCGCGGTCATGCTGCCGCCGCCATGCTTCGCCGACAAGCGTGTGGAACGTTCCAGCAGGCGCGCGTGCAAATAGAAAATGTCTCCCGGATAAGCTTCGCGTCCCGGCGGCCTGCGCAGTAGCAATGAAAGCTCGCGGTAACTGCGCGCGTGGGTGGTGAGGTCGTCGTAAATCACCAGCGTGTCGCGCCCTTGCCATGTCCACGCTTCGGCCACGGTGCAGCCGGCGAACGGCGCGAGATATTTCAGGCCTGGCATGGCGGCCGCCTCCGCGACCACCACCGTGGTGTAGGCCAGTGCGCCGGCGCGACGCAGGGTTTCGATGGTATTCACCACGGCGGAACGTTTCTGCCCGATCAGCACGTAAACGCAATAAACGTTCTTGCCGCGCTGGTTGATCACGGTATCGACGGCGAATGCGCTCTTGCCGCTGCCGTTGTCTCCGATGAGCAACTGGCGCTGGCCTTTGCCTATGGGGATCAGGGTATCGGCGATCTTGTTGCCGGTATACAGCGGCTGCTCCACGAAATCGCGCGCGATGATGGGTGGCGAGCGCACGTCCAGCAGGCGGCGCGCACTGGACGAGATTGGCCCGCCATCGTCGAGCGGAACACCGAGCGGATCGATCACCCTTCCCAGCAAACCGTCACCGACACCTATGCTCAGGCGTCTGCCGGTCAGATGTGCCGGGGTGCCTGCGGTCAGCCGTTCGGTCTGGTGCAGCAATATCGCACCCACCCGGTTGCGCGCCAGGTGGAATACCAGCGCACTGCTGCCATCTTCCAGCCGCACGATTTCATCCATGCTGACCGAAGGCAATCCGCTGATCCACGCAATGCCGTCGCCGACCGAGACCACTGTGCCCTGCTCCGACAGACGCAAGCCGTAACGGTAACGCGACAGCCATTGCGCCTGTGCGGCGAGCGGCGATTCAGCGGATATCATAACCATTCACCACGAAGGTCACGAAGAACACGAAGAATCGAGCGTTACAGCACGAAGCGTTTAATGCCATTTTTCAACAGCCCTGTATTGAACCCAAATAATCCATTAGCCTCGAAACCCCCTCCAACTCCCCCTTGTCAGGGGGAGTGCCCGGTCTGCCTCTCCCCTGACAAGGGGAGGTTGGGAGGGGTTGGGGTGGAATTTCTGCCTAATGGACAATCTGGGTTGAAATTGATAAGCAACCCCGTTTTGATATTTGCAAGCTTCATGAATCCATTAACCCAGGTTCAAATTCACGACCTTCGTGTCCTTCGTGCTCTTCGTGGTGAAGTGCTTTTTCAGGTTTATTCGGCATAGCGCAATGCACCGCTGAAAAAATTCAATTCATCGCGCAAATTGGCATGCAAAACCCACGGCCCGACATTCACCTGAAACCCCGCAAGCAATTCCGCATTCTCGCGGTATTCGACCGGCAGCATCTTGCCCGCCACTTCCGCCAGCGCGCGCGTCAATCCGGCGCGTTTGCCCTCATCCAGCGAAAAAGCGCTTTGCACCTTGATCTGCATACCGGGTACCGCAGCGGCCTCCGCCACGGCGCGCCTGTCTTCGGCGCGCATGTCGCGCAAATCTTCCAGCAACATCGCATACAACTGCGCCTCCAGTTCCGGTCCTGCGATGCGGGCAAGCAACCTGGCGGAAAACGCTGCGCCCTGCGCGATGGCCTTTTCCTCGGCTGTGCGTTCAAAATCACGCTGGCGCCGCTCGTCCAGCACGCGCCGCCGCTCGCGCTCTTGTGCGATCTCAGTTTCCAGCGCCGCCATCCTGCGCGCTCGTTCTGCCGCCAATTCTTCCAGCAAACCCGCCTGGGCCGCGTCCTTTTCCTCCCCCCACTCGGCCAAATGCCGCTCGTTCTGCCGCCTGATCTCGATCGCTTCGGTTTCGATACGCCGGGCATCGGCCAGCGTTTTTTCGATGCCGGCGCGACGCATGGCAATCACACCGAGTATCGGGCGATACAAAAACCGCTTCAGGATCCAGACCAGGATCAGGAAGTTGATTATTTCGAGGATGAAGGTTGTCCAGTCGAATTCCACGAAGTTCTTCCGGCGTTTATTTGATCAGGTATTGCAGCAGGGGGTTGCGGAACAGGATGATCAGCACGATCACCAGCACGTAAATCGCCAGCGACTCGATCATGGCCAGGCCGATAAACAAGGTGCGCATGATGGATTTTTCCGCCTCTGGCTGGCGCGCCAGCGCGTCCAGTGCCTGGCTGATCGCGCGCCCCATCGCCAGCGCCGGGAACATCACGCCAATCGCAATGGCCAGTGCCGCGCCTGTTGTAGAAAAGATGGTGAACCAGGTCATGTCATTCATGTGTCGTTTCCTTCCTCGTCTCGTTCAAGATTTTGCCGCGATTGCATGGCACCCGCCACGTAGATCAGTGCCAGCATACCGAATATATAAGCCTGCACCAAACCCTCGACGATATGCAGCATCAACAGCGGCACCGGCACCAGCAGGCCGGCCACCAACAGTACCAGCAGTGCAGCCATCTCCAGACTCATGATGTTGCCGAACAGCCGCACCGCCAGCGCGACGGTGCGCGTCACTTCGCTGATCAAATGGAACGGCAACATGATCGGGCTGGGGCTGAGATAGTTTTTCAGATAGCGCCGCAGCCCTTCATTGCGCACGCCGAACCAATGTACCGACAAAAATACCAGCAGCGCGAGGCCGGCGGTCACCGACAGGTTACCCGTGGGTGAATGCAGCTCGGGGATCAGCCCGATCAAATTCGAAATCACGATGTAGATCCACAGCGTGCCGATGAACGGCAACACCTGTTGCACGCAATCCGGCAACACCGCGCTTATACTTTCCTCCATCGCGGACACCACCCCTTCCAGCATCGTCTGCAACGGTCCCGGATCAAGCGCAAGGCGGCGCGTGGCGAGCCAGCAGAACACGCTCAGTGCCAGCATGATGCCCCAGCTGGTCACCACGACCGAGGTGATCGCAAACGGCCCGATGTGAAAAAAGATTGCCGTTTCTTCCATCAATCGTGCTCCCGAATGTACATATAGACATTCACCACGCCAATGACCAATCCAATAAAGATCAGCCCCATCGTCCAGCGCATCGAATAGCCCTGCGCCATATCGTCCAGCCAGTTGCCGAGGTAGGCGCCGGCGATCACCGGCAGCACGAACAATAGCGTCAGCGTGCCCATGAACACCGACTGCGCCAGTAACGTGGGGCGTTCCTTGTCCGCACGCTGCATGCGCTTCACCTGCTTTTCGACGCTCTTGCGCAATTCATCTTCGTTCATGCCGATCACCTCTGACCGCGTCCCATTTGCCACAAACGCCGGAACATCTCCTGCTCCAGGCGATACAGGCTTTCCTTGATCCCCCGCAGTTCTTCCTCTTCCTTGAGCAGTTGCTCCAGCAATCCCTTGCTGATGCGATGATAATCCGCGTCGTGCAGAAATCGCCGCGTGCTGATGTAAAGCGCGTTATCCACAAAGTAAAGGATAGCCCGCGGGAAGGCAAGGTAATGCCAACTGCTGTCTTTCAACTGATAGCGCGCCAATCCGTAACCCAGCGCGGTCATCATGCGCGCATGGCGGGCGCGGATGCCGAAACTGCCGGATTCGTCTTCGCCGACGAAACTGGTCACGTCCTCGATGAGCTCGTATTGCGTGGCAGACTGCACATGCAGCGCGAAAGTTTTCATGCGGCACTCTCCTGCCCGGAGTCGGTCATGGCACCGCGCATGTAGCATTGTTCCTCGGGAGCGGCGTCGTAATCGCCGCGCAGAAAAGCCTCGCAATCGGTGAGCGTTTGATCCAGCGTCACCGATACACCCTTGATGCCGGTATGCGATGTCATTACGTGGAACGGCTGGGTCAGATAGCGCTGCAGCTTGCGCGCGCGCAACACGATGCGCCGGTCATTTTCCGACAGCGCTTCCAGTCCCAGCATGGCGATGATGTCTTCCAGCTCCTTGTAGCGCGCGAGATGCTCGCGCACCCCTTTGGCGATGTCATAATGCCGGTCGCCGAGAAAACTGCGATCCATCATTTTGCTCGACGACTGCAAGGGATCGACTGCCGGATAAATCCCCTTTCCCGCCTGGCTGCGCGACAGGATCACCATGGTATCGAGGTGCGACAGAATGGTGCTCACCGCCGGGTCGGTCATGTCGTCCGCCGGCACGTATACCGCCTGCACTGCAGTGATGTCGCCGCTGCGGGTGGAAATGATGCGCTCCTGCAATTCCGCCACTTCACTCATCAAGGTCGGCTGGTAACCGACCGTGGCCGGCATGCGGCCGAGCAGGCCGGAAATTTCGCTGCCCGCCTGGACGAAACGGAACACGTTATCCATCAACAACAGCACTTCCTTCCCCAGCGTATCGCGCAGATATTCCGCATAAGTCACGGCCGACAAGCCGACGCGGAAGCGCACGCCAGGCGATTCGTCCATTTGGCCGAACACCATCAGCGTATGCGGCATCACGCCGGCATCCTGCATTTCGTGCCATACCTCGTGACCTTCGCGGATGCGCTCGCCGACGCCGGCGAATACCGACACGCCCTGGTGCAGGCTGACGATGGCGTGCATGAATTCCATGATCAGCACCGTTTTGCCCACCCCCGCGCCACCGAACAATCCGGTCTTGCCGCCTTTGACGAACGGACACAGCAAGTCGATCACCTTGATGCCGGATTCGAGTATGCCTGCGGCGGGCATCGTTTCGGACAGTGGTGCCGGTCGCGCGATGATGTTGCGCATCTCCCTGGGAGAAATCGGCGGTCCGCCGTCGAGCGGTGCGCCGAATACGTCGAGTATCCGGCTCAGACAATCCGGCGTAACCGGGATGCGCAACGGCCCGCCGCTGTCGTATACCGGCAGGCCGCGCTTGATGCCGGCGGTGGGATGCAGGGCGATCGCGCGCACGCGCCGCTCATCGAGATGGCGGTAAACTTCGAAGATATAGCGTTCGTGACCGGATGCACAGAACAAGGCCTGGTGCAGCGGCGGCAGGCGGACACAGGCAATATCCACCACAGGCCCATGCACCTCCTCGATGGTGCCGATAGCCTCGCTCACGGGTTGCATGGACTGGGTAATCTGTTCCAAGTGGACTGACGACTCCATTAACCTGACCGTTTGTTATTCCAATTCGCAAACAATAACAATTTTGTAGGGTGCGTTTACGCACCAGTTGGCGATGGTGCGTAAACGCACCCTACATTAATTTTGTTTCTATTGCGAATTGGAATTATCCAGCCAGTGCAATTGTACCTGCATGCTGAGGGAGAATAACAAAACCCAACAACGCGCCGCCTGAGCTATAACTCACAAGCCCTTTCGCTCAGGCTCATGTCTGGATTGGAAAATACTTCACACGGCAAGCCGCGCACGGAATTGTCGTCCCAACAACGACTCAAATGTTCGGGCGATTCATGAATCGCCCCTACCTGTTACCTCGGCCTGCAATTGCCGTCCCAACAATGCCTCAAACTGCTCTATAGGCACCGGTTTGCCGAACAGATAACCCTGGAAAGCATGGCAGCCATGCTTATCCAGAAAGTCGCGCTGAGCTTCTGTTTCCACCCCTTCGGCAATCACGTTCAAACCCAGTGCATGGGTCATCGCGATGATGGTCTGCACGATGGCGGCATCGTTTGGGTTGCTGTCAATGTCGCTCACGAAGGATCGGTCGATCTTGATCTGATCCAGTGGCAGGCGTTTCAGATACTGTAGCGAAGAATATCCGGTGCCGAAGTCGTCCATCGAGAAGTTCACGCCCAGCTTTTTTATTTCCTGCATCTTGGCGATGGTATCCTCGACATTTTTCAGCACGGTGCTCTCGGTCAGTTCCAGCTTGAGGTGTGAAGGCTCCGCGCCGCTTTCCAGCAACACTCGCTGCACTTGGGCGACAAAGTCGGCCTGGTGGAATTGTCTGGCGCTGACATTTACCGCAATAACCAGATCGCGGGTCGACGCATTGTGCTGCCAGGCCTTGAGTTGTGCACAGGCGGTTTGCATCACCCATAACCCGATCGGCACGATCAGTCCGGTTTCCTCGGTCAGCGGGATGAATTGCATAGGCGATACCAGGCCGCGTTCCGGATGCTCCCAGCGCAGCAGCGCTTCTGCACCCAGCGGACGGCGCAGGCTATCCACCTGAATCTGGTAGTGCAGGCGGAATTGTTGTTTTTCGAGAGCCAGATGCAATTCACCTTCCATCCTGGAGCGCGCTTCGATAGCGGCCTGCATGTCCGGATCGTAAAAACGGATGGAGTTGCGCCCCGCCGACTTGGCCTGATACATGGCGGTGTCTGCGTATTTGAGCAGGTTTTCCAGGCTATCCTGATGCCCGCGAAACAGCACGATGCCGATGCTTGGCGTGGTGCGATGGGTATAATCGCCGAGCAGGTATGGCCGGTTCAATGCGGTGCGCACCTTCTCGGCAACCAGCTCTGCCTGCGCGGCAGCCTCTCCGGTAATAGAACTCAACGACCCCATCACCACTACGAATTCATCGCCGCCCAATCGCGCTACGGTATCACTGCTGCGTACACTGGATTCCAGCCGCCTGGCGACCTCCAACAGCAGCAAATCGCCGATGTCATGGCCCTGGGTGTCGTTGAGTATTTTGAAATGATCGAGATCGAGAAACATCAGCGCGCCATGTTGCCCGCTGCGATTACTGATGGCGAATGCCTGCCGCAGGCGATCCTGCAATAAGCGCCGGTTCGGCAGATTGGTCAGCGGATCATAGAAAGCGAGTTGCTGAATCTGTTGCTCTGCCAGCTTGCGTTGACTGATGTCTCTGGACACTGAGACGTAGTGTGTCACCTGATGATGGTCATCATAAACCGCAGTGATGGTCATGCGTACCGGATATATCTCGCCACTCTTGCGTTTATTCCAAACCTCCCCTATCCATTTGCCGGTGCCGAGCAAATCCGACCACATGGCCTGGTAAAATTCCTCATCGTGCTGTCCGGACTTGAAGATGCGCGGGTTTCTCCCGATCAACTCTTCCGCGCTGTAGCCGGAAAGCTCTTCGAAAGCCCGATTGACGCGCAGGATATTTGCGTCAGTATCGGTAATCATGATGGCATCTTGTGTTTCGAACGCGGTGGCAGCAACACGCATTGCTTGCTCATTCCGCTTGCGCCCGGTTACGTCGCGCAGGATCGCGATGAGACAATCCGTCTCTGGAATGAAAGAGGTGATCACCTCGATATCGACCAAATGACCGTCACGATGGCGGTGTTGGGTTTCATAGCGCTCATATCCTCGCTCGACAATGCGCTGTATATGCGCTGCAACATCCTCCGGTGTTTGTTCTGCGGCCTCGAATTTCGAGATATGCGCGCCGATAATCTCTTCCATGGCATAACCACTGATTTGGCAATAGGCATCATTGGCTTCGACGATGCGGCCGGACTGGTCCACCTTCCAGAATCCTTCGCCCGAGGTATCCAGCATCATCCGAAATTCACTGAGCGCTTCAGCCTCATGCTGCTGCGCAGCGCGCAGATGATCAGTCATTAAGTTGAATGAAGCGGCCAGCTCCGAAATTTCATCGCTCCCTGTCACATCTGCTTTAGCCTTGATATCTCCTGCTGCAATGGTTCTGGTAACTTTCGTGAGCCTGGTTATCGGCTTCACGATGCTTTTGCCAAGATAGACGACCGTTATGGCCAGGGTTGCGCCAAATAGAAATATGACCATTAATAATCGCTGCTTCAGCAATTTTAATGGAGCAAAGGCTTCATCCTGGTCAATGTTAGCCTTGATACAAGCCGAGCCCAATTCCGGAATAAAGCGGAATGCATGAATGATCGCTACGCCCCGATAATCCAGATCAAGAGCTTCGCGCGATTGCCCGCTCAGGCAAGACTGCATTGGGTCTGTGGTAACAGGGCGTCCATGCCCTTGCGAAGGTGTGTATTTGGGTTTGGTGACGAAATAACCCTCGCCATCCGCCAGAAAGGTCTCCCCTGATATCCCCAATTCTGCGGGATAGGGGACAAAAACAGGTTCAAGCATCGATGACGGGTAGGTAATTTCCAATTGCAATCCAGCCGATTCATCCGCTACTAAAACGAAATAGGAGCGGTTGTTATCGGGTCCGGTTCCGGAAAATCTTGCCAGTTGCCCGGTTTGAAACGTAACGGATTCCTCATTCCGGGTCGCGGAGGTTCCGATGCTCAGACTATCGCTGCCTTTCCTGCGCAGGGTCGCTCCTGTAGCGCCTTCCGAGGCCATGTATGACCTGATTAAACCGGTGGCGCATGTCTGGTTTTGCTTGACTGCGTTGCCGTTGCATTGGATGCTTAAATTATTTAGAAATTGTCCCGCTCTGGTATTTGCCCGATTCAGCACCATCACTAACTGAGCATGCTTGGCACTGGCAACATAACCTACATCTTTTATTCGTTCTGCCCTGATGTTGTCGAATATCGCGTTACTAGTCAGTAGCCAGCCAATTGTTATAGTCGGCAAAAAAATCAAAAACGGCACAATAATGAGGCGCGATACAAGCGAGTTGAATTTTATTTTAATTGCCATTGCACCCCCTTATGGAATTTCCTGCAGCCATATAGTTATTTGTATTGGCCTGTTATCCGGCAACCTGTCGGGTTACGGCTATCGCCTAACCCGGCCTACAATTGCTTGCGCTGCCGTCTTGCCTCAAACAGACAGATGCCGGCACTGACCGAGACGTTCAGGCTTTCGACGCTGCCTCGTAGGGGGAAAGCACCCTACGCGGGCTTAACGGGCAAAGTACACCAATTTTTCTCTCCAAAAATCTCCGGTGCTTTCGATTGGAACATACTCAGCAATGACTCTTCTTCGCTTAGATCAACGAGAAATTCAACGGATGCAATCCTGAGCGTAACCGCATACTCGCCTGAGGACGAGACATATGGAGGCCATACGCGATTTGAAAAGGTGCTATCGCTGTCGAACGTTAGCAGAAGGTGGCGGTCACCAACTCCGTGCCGTACGAAGCGGCGAATTGGCGTGAATGCGGGACTTCGAGCAAGTGGTGCACCCAGAAAGAACGCTAGGGAGGAAAACGCAATCTTCGTAACTCCTCGCAGGAACTTTCGGTTCTGACCAAAAGTAATCTCGAAGTTGATTGTTGCAGCGTCTCCTTGCTTTGTGAACTTGGCACGAATATCGCGCTTTGATCCACGGTAGGCGGCCAGCCGAGATCCGTCATGTGCCTTGATAGGTATGGGATCCATATTAAAAGTATATGTGGGGCCGCTTGGCTCAACTGTAGCAAGCACATTACCTCTGCTGCGGATGGCTGGCGGCCTTCCTTTCTTCCTTGGGACACCGGCCATGAACGCTGGGAAGTCAAATTCATCAATCACCGCTCGATCGAGGTCAGAGAGCCCGTTATTACACTTTCGACAAACGACCGTGCCTGGAAGAACGAAGCCCGGCGGGCAGCCAATGGCTTCTGGAATGATGTGTTCCTCATGCCCTCCATCAGCATGTTCGAGACACCAGATGCAGCAATGCGAGAGCATGGCGAGGCCTAAGGTGGGGCTAAGGGTCGGCACGCTTTTGCGCCGTCCTGCTTGAGCGCAGGTTTAGACATTTTTCAAAGCCTCCACCAATGCGCTGACAGCAAGAGCACCCGCAGCGACCCAAAGACCGATGCGAGTGTAAAGATTCGATCTCTTCATCTGTCTGTTTTCATCAGCGCGCTTTTGTAACTCTCGCGCTGCATCGAAAAGCATGGCTGGATGATAGGGAAAGAAAAAACAACTCGATGCTCTCGGCGTAAGATTAATCATCGTGTTTCGTTCTTGTATCGAACCCGAAACACCTTCATCCCAAACCCCCATGTGGCAATTTAGGGAATAGTACGTGGCGACCACTTCATGCGGAGCTAGCGCAGCTTTTTCGCGTTCCTGTTTGTTTAATGAAAACACAAGGGCGCGACCGGTATTTTCCTCTCGGTGTTCCTTGGACAAAAAATGACAGTGGCGACAGATGGGTTTCATGTCTAACGTTTAGGCGACATGGGGTACGCCAAGTTATGTTGCCTAAAACAAATCTCCTTAATCATTTTGCTTTCTCGCATATCTGGTTATGGAATGCCGCTTGTTTCAAGGGTAACCCAAAATTCGCAGATGGAATTTAAAGTTACCCCTCAACTTTCTGCGCATCTTACGCCACTCTTCTACCGGATGATTCAAACATTCGGCGGTGTCAACTTCTCAAGCTCGAAGAGCTTAGAGAATTGCCTACCTTTGGTGCATTGACGATTACCCTACGAGAGCTAATCGCAGAGTTAGGCGCATGCATATTTCGTACGCACCAAGCCAACAAGATGCTCCAAAAAGAAAAGTGCCTTCACCTTGCTGTGAAGTTGATTCATAACAATTGCTTTCGCATTATCTACCCCCAGCGCAGCCTCGATCTCTTTCCATGCTGATGCCTTCTCAGCATCAGTGTGGTACTGGGTTCCGTTGAGCCAGAGCCGAAGAAGAGAATTGTCAAACAGTGGTTGATCGCCAACCACG
>Ga0209342_10002187_pt1 | contig 21295 bp, 17 predicted proteins | sample RifCSP16_2_FD_184023 | JGI IMG/M metagenome (GOLD analysis project Ga0209342, IMG submission 184023) | Soil microbial communities from Rifle, Colorado - Rifle CSP2_sed 16_2 (SPAdes) (version 2) | ecosystem: Environmental > Terrestrial > Deep subsurface > Rock core/Sediment | place: Rifle... | reverse complement strand
GGAGCGGTGTGGTGTGCCTCCCCCTGACAAGGGGGGATCGAGGGGGGTTGGGTTTCACCCTTCACCCTTCACCCTTCACCCTTCACCCTTCACCCTTCACCCTTCACCCTTCACCCTTCACCCTTCCCTATTGAGCTTCCGCCCGCTTGCCGTTATGCTCCCCCACACTATGCCTAACCTGATGAGCGCAAGTTGAACTCCCTTACCACACCACTCGACCTGCTGATCGTTGATGACGACCCCCTGATACGCGAAGGGCTGGCGATGGCTTTGGGCAGCGACTTCAAGATACATCAGGCTGAGTCGCGCGTTGCGGCGATCGCCTTGTTGCGGGAATTGCCCGGCCCGCCGCAACTGGCACTGGTTGATCTGGGGCTGCCGCCCTTTCCGCACCGGCCCGATGAAGGATTTCAGTTGATCGCCGAATTGCTGGCGCATGCGCCGAAGATCAAGATATTCGTCTTGTCCGGGCAAAATGATCTGAGCAACGCCCGCCATGCGCGCGCATTGGGCGCGATCGATTTCATCGCCAAACCCTGTGCGCCGGAGAAGATCAGGCAGTGCTTTGACGATGCGCTGAAGACTCAACAAAGCCTGCAGGATGAACCGCTTCGCCCCCCATCATCCCGGGACGGGCAACTATTCGGCATTGTCGGCCAAAGCGCCCGCATCAGGGTGCTGCGCGACCAGATCGTGATGTATGCAGCCATACCTTTTCCGGTCCTGATCGAGGGGGAATCCGGCAGCGGCAAGGAACTGGTGGCCATTGCGATACAAAAGACCGGGCCGAATCCGGATGCGCCCTTCAAGGTACTCAACTGTGCCGCGATCGCTCCGACGCTGATCGAGCCCACCCTGTTCGGCTACAGCAAAGGCGCTTTCACCGGCGCAACCAGCTCGCAATCGGGATTCTTTGAGGACGCTTCTGACGGCACGCTGTTTCTTGACGAGATCGGCGAGTTGCCGCTGGAACTCCAGACCAAATTGCTGCGGGTGCTGGAGAACGGCGAATACCAGCGTGTCGGGGAGACCACGACACGCACCAGCCGCGCGCGCATCATCGCCGCGACCAATCGCAACTTGCGTGACGCGGTCAGGGGCGGAACGTTTCGCAGCGACCTTTACCACCGCCTCAACGTATTCCCGATCTACGTCCCTCCGCTGCGCGAACTGGGCCGCGACAAGCTGGTACTGCTCGACCATTTCCGCGCTTATTACGCGCAGCAGATCAAGCAGGCGCCTTTTGAACTGAATCCCGAGGCGCTGCAACTCTGGGAACGCTACAGTTTCCCCGGCAACAACCGGGAATTGCGCAACATCGTCATCCGGCTCACGACGAAATACCCGGGGAAAACCGTCGATGCCACGCAATTGCAGGAGGAATTCGATCCGTTTGAAACGGCTGCGGAAACAGAGGACAGAAGACAGAGGACAGATGACAGAAGGCAGAAGAGACAGGGCTGCTTCGATGAACTCAAAGCAGGCGACTTCAATCTTGATCAGCATCTGCACGAGCAAGAAGGTTACTATATCGGCGCAGCGCTGGAACTTGCCTCCGGCAACATCAGCGAAGCTGCCAGACTGCTCGGCATCAACCGCACCACACTGCACAGCCGGATGGGGGCACATGAAAAACTCAAATGAACTACCCCGCGCCAAGAGCGCGGGGTATCGGAAAAACTTGAGCGGGCGTAGCCCGGATGGAATGCAATGGAATCCGGGGAAAACCTCGGCCACGCCCACCAAACCCCGGATTTCGCGTAGCCTGTCCTGAGCCTGTCGAAGGGCTACATCCGGGCTACGTCACTTCCATTTTTTTATTTTAGCCTGCGCTATCCCCGCAGCAAGACTGCGGGGAATTACAAGTTCAAGATATGGGAACCTTTGCTGATCTGTCATTCCGGAATTGATGTTGCAGAATATATTTGAGGTACGCACATGTATCTAGAACACTTCGGGATCACCGAACCCCCGTTCAGAATCACTCCTGTCACGGAATTCTTTTTTTCCGGCGCCAATCGCGGCGAGATCCTTGATGCGCTGATCTACTCCATCTGCGAGATCGAGGGCATCGTCAAGGTGAGCGGTGAAGTCGGCAGCGGAAAAACCATGCTGTGCCGCATGTTGCTTGAGAAACTGCCCGGGCATATCGAAACCATCTATCTCGCCAATCCCAGCCTGTCGCGCGAGGAGATGCTGTATGCGATCGCCGACGGGCTCGGGCTGAGCACCGCCGGCGAACGGGTCGGCGTCATCATGAGCATGATACAGAACAAGCTCGAGGAGAAGGCACGCGAAGGCAAGCGCATCGTCGTGCTGGTGGATGAGGCTCACGCGATGCCGCTGGATACGCTGGAAGAACTTCGCCTGCTGTATAACCTGCAAGCCGGCAACTCCAAGCTGCTGCAGATAGTCCTGTTCGGACAACCGGAACTGAACACCAAGCTGGATCAGCCGAACATGCGCCAGCTCAAGGATCGCATCGTGCATCACTTCCACATGCAGCCCCTGTCGCGCAACATCCTTGAAAGTTACCTGATGTTCCGGATGCGCACGGCCGGCTACCACGGCCCGGACATCTTCTCGCCGGGCGCCGTCAAACTCATCGCCGACGCTTCCAACGGGCTGATGCGCCGTGTCAATATCCTCGCGGACAAATCGCTGCTGGCCGCATTTGTCGAGGATACCTATTACATCAAAACCCATCATGTGAAGGCTGCGCTGCGCGACAGCGATATCCAGCCCGCCCGCTCCCGTGCCGGCAAAGGACTCATGGCGGCGGGCGCTGCCGCCGCGGTACTGTTGGCCGGTTTGGCCGCCTGGTGGATGATGGGTCAGAAGACAGAAGCACCCGCAAGGGGTACGCCGCCAGACGCTCGCCCTTCGGTCGGTCTTGGCGCAGACAGAGGACAGAGGACGGAAAACAGCGCCGCTGCTGCGATTGCGGCACAACCCATCTCGACGCAACCGGACAATATACCTGTGTCGTCAGATGCCATTACCACAGAACAGGCAGTCACCTCAGTCGCAACGCCGGAATTATCCGACCCGATACTGAAACAAGACAAAGCAGCGACCAGTATCGCAATGCCCACCCCGCCAGCACCGCCAGCCAGCAGCCCGGTGGCAAGAAAAACCATCCTGTTCGAGCAACGTCTGGCGGCGGGCAGGCAATTGCTCGAGCAGAAGGCAGCCGTGGCCAGCATCCAGCTGTACTATAACGAGGAAATCAATCCTGAACGCATCGAGGGTTTCCTGAGGCGCGCAGACAAACTGGGCAAACTCCACGAAATATATCTGCTGCCCACCAAGTTTGGCAGCAAGGATGGGATACGCGTACTTTACGGCGCATACCCCTCGATCGATGCGGCTCGCAAGGCGACCGGGGAATTGCCGCAACGTTACCGGGAAGCGTTCGCCACGTCCATCCATATCTTTTAGCAGGGGCACGGCGCGCCGTGCCCCTGCATTGTGTCAACACCGAATGACATATTGAGCAACATCCGCAAAACTGTTAGTCTGCGGCCTAAGCAAGGGAGAAAACAACAATGCGCTCATGCAACATGATTTACATCTGCGCCATTAGCGTATTTTTGGCGGGATGCGGCACCAAACCGATCAAGCCTTCGGACAAACACATCCAGCAACAAGCCGGCGAGCCTGCAGCGACAACCGGGATACCCGAGACCGTCAAGCGCGGCGTCGTGCTCCCTCCACCCCAGCCAGTCACCAAGGTCGAGACTTACAGCGTGGTGGTCACCAATGTTCCGGCACAAGAGATTCTGTTCGCGCTGGCGCGCGATGCCAGGATCAATCTGGACATCCATCCCGGCATCCAGGGCACGGTCACGGTGAACGCCATCAACCAGACCCTGCCGCAGATCCTGACGCGCATCGCCAGGCAAGTGGACATGCGCTACGAACTGGACAACGGTTACCTGACCGTGATGCCGGACTCCCCTTACCTGCATAACTACAAGATCGATTATGTGAACATGACGCGCGACTCGGACGGCTCGATCTCCAACTCGTCACTGGTCGGCTCTGCCGCCGGCAGCGCAGCAGGAGGGGCAGGCAGCGGCGGGAACAGTTCGTCGCTCGCGATCAAGAACACCTCGAAGAACCACTTCTGGGAGACCTTGATCCAAAACATCAAGGATATCCTGCATGAGACCGACAAGATATTGCCGGCCGGCTCCAGCGAGACTTCGGTGCAACAGGTCAGAGAGGCCAGCAGCACCGGCACCGGAGTGCAACCCTCATCCGGCAAGAAAAAATCACCTGATGGCGATATAGAAGACAGCCCCAATCCGGTCAGTGTGGCAGAAGGCGGCATGACCGTCACGCGGCGCAGCACCTTCCGCGAGGCGGCCTCGGTCATCGCCAATTCGGAGAACGGCATCATCACGGTACGCGCCACCGGAAAGCAGCACGAAAAGATCCAGGAGTTCATCGACCAGGTCATGACCAGCGCCCGGCGCCAGGTATTGATCGAGGCCACTGTGGTGGAAGTCCGCCTGAGCGACGAATACAAGCAGGGCATAGACTGGAGTCGAGTGGCGCTGGGTGGCACTCGAGTGCCGCTGACAGGCAAAGGTTTCAACTTGACGCAGAACAGAGCCGCTGGTTTGCCCACTAATACTGCCGGCATGTTTACGTTGGGCTATCTTAACCCCACTTCCAAATTCGGCGATCTGGCCGCGAGTATTTCCCTGCTGGAGTCGTTCGGGAACGTGAAAGTGCTGTCCAGCCCAAAGTTGAGCGTGATGAACAACCAGACCGCCGTGCTGCGCGTTGCCGACAACTTGGTGTATTTCTCCATGACCGTCACGCCTGGAACAGTTAATACTCTCACTGGCACGATGTCCACACCGCCAACCTACACTTCAGCTCTCCAGACATCTTCAGTGGGATTTACCATGAGTCTTACACCGCAGATTAACGACAGCGATACGGTACTGCTCAATATCCGTCCTTCGATTACGCGCCTACTCGGTTATGTCGACGATCCCAATCCTTCTCTGGCAAACCCTTGCTTGGGTATTGGTACCTGCGCCGGGGTTTCGAATCGCATCCCACAAACCTCGACACGCGAGATGGAATCGGTGCTAAAGATTGAAAACAACCAGACTGCGGTACTGGGCGGTTTGATGGAAGATCGCATGGACAAGCTCACCGATGAGGTGCCGCTGCTGGCGCGAATCCCGATACTGGGCAATTTGTTTCAGAACCGAAACGACACCACGACAAAGACTGAGCTGGTCATTTTCCTGCGCCCGGTCGTGATCAAGGATGCAGACCTGAACGGGGATTTCAGCGCGTATCGCACTAACTTGCCGGATCAGGATTTCTTCAAAGAATCGGCCAGCGGCAAGCCATAGGGAACCGCCGAACATGAGCCTGCTTCTGGACGCACGCAAAAAAGCACAGCAAGCGCTATCCGCGCTGGGCGGGTCCGAAAGGCTTTTGGCCGGGCACCCGGATGGCGGCCATTCCGGGCACGAACTCGGCCTTGAGGTGCATCCCAACCCGGCAAACCCCGGTCCGCCGCCCGATGCCGCGCCGCCCGGCGAAAAGCTTTTGTCCGGGCACCCGGATGACAGGGCGCGCAGTGCCGGAAAGAATCTGTTCAACGCAAAATCCTCTGCCGCACCGGTTGCTCGCATGGGTGGTATCAATCGCAATCTGCTGTTTGCGCTGGGCGGAACGTTTGTATTGCTCGGTGCAGGCGCAGGCTATCTGTGGTACCTCGATTCAGCCGGCAGCACCCCGCCGCCGATTCCCCGCGCGCCGGTCGCCATTGCGCCCGCGCCAGTCGCAGCCGCACCGCAAATTACCGATACTACCACTCTGATTCCCACTGTAGGGGCGTATGGCAATACGCCCAGACTCGCGAGTAACGCGCCTCCCAGAAAACGCAAGCCGTCGCCGCAATCCGGCGCGCGCATACATATCAAACCGCAGCAAACCGAACTGCTTGACCCCCTGATCGGCAATGCCTACCTCGCATATCGCAGCGGCAAGCTGGACGAGGCGCGGCAGATGTATCTGGAAGCTCTCGGCAAGGATCCGCGCAATACCGATGCGCTGCTCGGACTGGCTGCCATCTCGCAGCAGCTTGGCGAGGACGGATTCGCTGCGCAGCATTACCTGCGTGTGCTGGAACTGGATCCGCGCAATGCAGTGGCGCATGCCGGGATGTCCGCTTTGACCACGGATGAGAACAGCGAAAGCCGCTTGAAGAACCTGCTCCGCGAACAACGCGATTCCCCCGCACTGCATTTCGCGCTGGGCAACATCTACGCCGGTCAATCGCGCTGGGGCGAAGCTCAATCGGCCTACTTCAACGCTTATACGCTGGACTCAAAGAATGCCGAGCTGTCCTTCAATCTCGCGGTCAGCCTCGATCACCTGGGACAGAACAAATTGGCTGCGCAATATTATCAGCGCGCCCTGCAACTGGCGGGCGAGGATCAACCGCACGGTTTTGATCACGCCCAGGTCTCACAGCGCATGAAGGAACTGACGCGCTAATTCACCATGTAGGAAAATCAGATGTCGGATAACCCGCTCCAGCAACCGTTTGGACAGATACTGGTCGGCAAGGGTGTGATCAGCGACGACCAGTTGCGCATCGCCCTGCAGGAGCAGGGCAAGACGCATCAGCCGCTGGGACGCTTGCTGGTTCGACTCGGCTTTCTCTCGGAAGCGACCATCCGCGACGTGCTGTCGGAGAATCTTGGCCAGGAAAGCGTAGATCTCGCCACCATCATCGTCGACCCGGTGGCGCTCGCCCTGATCCCCAAGGATGTGGCGCGGCGCTATCAATTACTGCCCCTGTCGGTGGATCAGGCCGGACGTGTCCTGACGCTGGCGGTCGCCGATCCCGACAACATCATCGCGCTGGATCAGGTGCGCGCCCTGCTCAAGGATGAATACCGCCTGATCACCCAGCTCGCCAGCGAATCCGACATCCTGCGCGCGATAGACCAGTACTACGGCTTCGAGCTTTCCATCGACGGCATCCTGCACGAGATCGAGCCGGGCGAGATGGAATACCAGACGCTGCAGTCCGGCGTGAACGAATTCAGCCAGCCGGTGGTGCGCCTGATCGATGCGCTGCTCACCGAAGCGGTGCAGCGCGGCGTATCCGATATCCACTTCGAGCCGGAAAGCAGCTTTCTGCGCATCCGCTACCGCATCGACGGCGTATTGCGCCAGGTGCGCAGCCTGCACAAGAGCTTCTGGCCGGCGATGGTGGTGCGCCTGAAGGTGATGAGCAACATGAACATCGCCGAAACGCGCGCCCCGCAGGACGGCCGCATCTCGCTGCGCCTGTCCGGCCGGCCAATCGATTTCCGGGTGGCTTCGCATCCCACCACGCATGGCGAAAATCTGGTGCTGCGTATCCTGGACCGGCAGAAAGGTATCGTGCCGCTCGACCAGATCGGCCTGGATGACTCCGCGCTCAACATGCTCAAGATGATCATTTCCAAACCGGAAGGCATCGTGCTGGTAACCGGACCCACCGGCAGCGGCAAGACCACCACGCTGTACTCGGTGCTGAATCACGTCAACACCGAGTCGGTCAACATCATGACACTGGAGGACCCGGTCGAATATCCGCTGCCCCAGATACGCCAGACCTCGGTGAACGAGGCCGCCAAGATGGATTTCGCCAGCGGCATCCGCTCCATGCTGCGCCAGGATCCGGACATCATCCTGGTCGGCGAGATCCGCGACCAGCCCACCGCAGAGATGGCCTTCAGCGCCGCGATGACCGGGCACCAGGTATATTCGACGCTGCATACCAACTCGGCCATAGGCGCGATCTCGCGGCTGCTCGATATCGGCATCCTGCCCGACATCATGGCCGGCAACATCATCGGCATCGTGGCGCAACGCCTGGTGCGGGTATTGTGCAATGAGTGCAAATATCCCTACACACCGGACGCCATGGAGCGCCAGTTGCTGGGCATCGCCGCGCACCAGGACATCACCCTGTATCGTGCCGCCGGCTGTGAAGCCTGCAACCATCAAGGCTACAAGGGACGTCTCGCCATCATGGAATTGCTCAAGCTGGATTACGATCTGGATGATCTGATCTCGCATCGCGCCAGTGCCCGCCAGATCAGGGAGGCCGCGCTCACCAAGGGATTTCGCCCGCTGGCGATGGACGGCATCCGGCGCATCATGCAGGGCACCACTTCGCTCGCGGAAATCAGCCGCGTGGTTGACCTGACCGATCGGGCCGGCTAATTCTGTTTCGCGATAGAAACAGAATTATTGAGCTTTACATAATTCATGACTGTTAAGTGATTTACCGTAGGGCGGGCTTTGCCCGCCGCGTCGGGCCGCTTCGACAGGCTCAGGACAGGCGTAGCCCGACCTACGAGATGCGGAGACTCTGTCTTCAAATATGTAATCCTCAATAATGTACAAGGGTGCGTTTACGCACCATCGCCAACTGGTGCGTAAACGCACGAGGTTATTGTTGTTGTTAACGCAAACTGGAATTAAGGAATATAAATGTCACTCTATTCCTATCGGGCGATAGACGGCCAGGGCAAGTCCCTGAAGGGGTTGCAGGATGCCGCAAATGTGGTGGACCTGGAACTGCGCCTGAAACGCGGCGGTCTGGATCTGATCGATGCAAAAATAGACCGTGGCAACTTCAGCATCGGACGCAAAAAAGTCAAACGCCCCGAGTTGATCACTTTCTTTTTCAACCTCGAACAACTCACCAGTGCCGGCGTGCCGTTGCTGGAAAGCCTCGCCGATCTGCGCGACACGATGAACGACCCGGGTTTCCGCGAAGTCATCGCCAATCTGGTCGAATCCATCGAGGGCGGCAAAAAACTTTCCCAGGCGATGGCGCAGCATCCCGATGCGTTCGACAAGATTTTTGTCAGCCTGACGCATGCCGGTGAAGAAAGCGGGCGTCTGCCGGAAGTGTTCGGACACATCACCGAATCGTTGAAGTGGCAGGACGAAATGGCCTCGCACACCAAGACCATCATGATCTATCCGGCTTTCGTCGGCACCATCGTGGTGGCGATCACCTTCTTTCTGATGATCTACCTGGTGCCGCAACTGGTCGGCTTCATCCAGGGCATGGGGCAGGAGATCCCGATCCAGACGCGCATATTGCTCGCCACCTCGGCGTTCTTCGTGGATTACTGGTATGCGCTCATCGCGATTCCTGTCATCCTGCCCATCGTCACCAAACTGGTCATCAACTCCAGTCCGGAGATGCAATTCAGGTTCGATAATCTGAAACTCAACCTCTGGGTGACCGGCCCGATCTTGCGCAAGATCATCCTCGCGCGTTTCGCCAATACCTTCGCGATCATGTACGGCTCCGGCATCAATATCCTCGACTGCATCGCCATCGCCCGCGACGTGGTCAACAACCGCGCCGTCGCCAAAAGCCTGACCGATGTCACGCTTGAGATCGAGTCAGGAAAGAATCTGACCCAGAGTTTCCAGAACACCGGCATGTTCCCGCCGCTGGTGATACGCATGCTGAAAGTCGGCGAAGCCACCGGTTCGCTGGATAAGGCACTGCTCAACGTCAGCTATTTTTATGATCGCGACGTGAAGGATTCGATCAAAAAAGTGCAGGTGATGATCGAACCGACCATGACCCTGATCCTGGGAGCATTGCTGGGTTGGGTCATGTTGTCGGTGCTGTCGCCCATCTATGACATAATCGGCAAGGTGCAATTCTGATGGGAACCTCTATAAATCCAACCGGGTTAAACCTCTTCGGGCGAATCTCTTGCCAACCAGTGGGCGTAGTGTTTTGGAGTGCGCAGACATGTCTGCGCTTTAAAAGCGGCGACACGTCGCCGCACTCCAAAAAGAGTGCAGTAGGGTGGATAAAGTGCGAAGCATGTATCCACCATGCGGAACGGTGGATACGGCACGATGTGCCTTTATCCACCCTACGAAACTTCATCCCGCAAAATTAATTTTTAGAGGTCCCCTGATGAAACACGCTCTGCTGCTATTCCTGAGTGCCAACCATCTCCATGCCCAGCACATGGCGGGCGGCCATATCGCTGTGCAACGCGACTTCACCGACTCCGCCGAAGGGCGGGAAGATTTCGCGTCTTTCCTGCAATCGGTAAAGTGTCCGGCTTACTTGCTGACCGATCTGATCGAGGAAGACTTCCGCCACGAGATCGTCCCTCACCTGAGCGGCGGCAACCGCACCGCGTTGTTGCAACGCAAGTTCGACCAGTTTTATCGCGGCACACCTTTCCACCAGGCCACTCTGCTGCACCGTCAAAAGACCGGGCGGCGCGACGATGACATGCTGTTCTCGGCATTGACCAATCCGTCGCTCATCACGCCCTGGCTGAACATCATGCTGGCGCAGCAGACCCCGCTCGTCGGAATCTATTCGGTGCCGCAGATCAGCGCACCGCTGATCAAGGATCATCGCTCGAATCACCTGCTGCTTGTTTCCTGGGAAAAATTTTCCGGGTTGCGGCAAACCTATTTCAGCGAACATCATTTGCAGGTCTCCCGGCTGACACCGGTTCACGCCGACCTGACATTCCACGATGCCGTGGTGAAGGAACTCGCCCGCACCTATCAATATTTGAAGAGTCTGAGCCTGCTCCCTTCGGGTCAAACACTCGATGTACTCATCCTGTGCCATACGGAAGACTGCAACGAACTGCAGGACAAATTGCCCAAGAACGCTGATATGCGCTACGGCTTCGCGGATATCGCGGAAGTCGGCAAACAACTCAGGATCGGCTATCGCTTCACAGACTCGGATGCCAGCCAGATCTTTTTGCACCAGCTCGTGGCACACCCGCCGAAAAGCCATTATGCGAATGCACAACACACGCACTACTTTTCGCTATGGCAACTTAAGCACGCGCTCAACCTGGCAAGCGGGATGCTGCTGCTCGGAGCAATATTGTGGGGCGCGAACAGTTTCTGGGAAAGTGGCAGCGATGCCACGGAAGCCGCAGCGCTCAAAGCCCAGGCGCAACAGACCCTGAACGAAGTGCAGCAAGTCACGCTCGCCTTTCCGAACACTTATGCTCCCGCTGCGGATATGAAGGCCGGCGTATCCGTGATGCGAAAGCTCGACCGGTACTCACCCATTCCGCTGGACATCATGAGTCCGATCAGCGCAACGCTTGACCGTCACCTGCAGATTCATCTTGACGACCTCGCCTGGCAGATGAGTGCAGCCGAGCCGGTCGCGAGCAACACCCTTGCCGATGTCCCGGCCCAGGTCATCACACTCAAGGGACACCTGCTGGATTTTGCGAATGATTACCGTGCCGCGCTGAATTATCTGGAAACCTTCCAGAATGACTTGACTGCGCATGGCTATCAGGTGACGGTTCTGACCAAACCGTTCGATATCAGCCCGAGCGGAAGCATTGCAGACAAACGTGAAACGAGCGAGCACGCGCTCGATTTTTCCCTGAAAATCACCCGGAGACCGCCGGCATGAAATTTTCCAAATCCGACTTCCCGGTATTGCGCTGGGGCATCCTGGCATTTTGCGCATCGGCTCTTGTCAGCGCGGCCACTCTGTACATCAGCAACGAATATGCGAAAAAGGCGCAAAGTGATCTGCACAACGCGCGCAACATGGGCAATGATGCGCGCAGGCGTTTGGCAGCGGCACAGGAAGACCGGGAAAACATGTCGATATACGCCGACGAATATGGCGCGCTGATCAAGCGCAAGATCATCGGCGACGACCAGCGCCTTGACTGGATGGAAGGCCTGGAAAAACTCCGTCAGATGAATCTGGTGACCGATTTCGGCTACAACATCGCCCCGCAAAAAAAATACGCCCCTCAGCCGCCTTTCGACAGCGGCAACTTCGACATACACTACAGCGAGACAAAACTGAGGTTCGACCTGCTGCATGAAGAACAACTGGTGGATTTTTTCACCGCGTTGCGCAAGAAGATCGATGGCTGGTATCAACTCGAAGGCTGCACGTTGCAGCGCAGCGCAAGCAATGAGGAAGGCGCCAAGGCAGGCGCGTCACAGCTCAGGGCGGAATGCAGCGGCGGCTGGATCACCCTCAAGAACAGGAACGCCCAACCATGAACCCAGATAATCCATTAGGGATGAACCCAAATAATCCATTAGCCTCTAAACCCCCTCCAGCTCCCCCTTGTCAGGGGGAGTGCTCGGTCTGCTCCTCCCCTGACAAGGGGAGGTTGGGAGGGGTTGGGGTGGAATTTCTGCCTAATGGACATATATGGATGAAATCAACTCTTAAAATTTGCTTGATTGCCTTTTCCGTAGGGGCACGGCGCGCCGTGCCCCTACCCCTCAAAATCGGCCTGTGCGCCTTTGGATTAATGGCAGCAACGCTAGCCAGCGCCGAACCATTGGGGCGGCTGTTCTTCACCCCGGAACAGCGTGCGCAACTGGAATATTCCAAACCGCAGGATAGCGGCTCCGGTGGCAGTGGCAGCGGCCGCGCCCTGACCGTCAACGGTATCGTGCAGCAGCACGGGGGCAAACGCACCGCCTGGATCAACGGCGTGCCGCAGCAGGCAGGCGACAGCGACGAGCGCGCACCGGAAAGTCTGCCGGTCGCCGTGCCGGGGCTATCAAAACCGGTCAAGGTCAAGGTCGGGCAAAAGGTATTGATCAACCCGGCCGCCAATACGGGACAATAATCCGCCATGCGCGCACCACGCCTACACCGTCACGGCAGAGCCAATCAGCACGGCGCAGCGCTGATGATCATGATCGTGATCATGGTGGCAGGGGTTGCCTCCGTATTGGCCGGCGCGCTCAGCATCTCCGCGCTGCAAAACGCGCGCCAGGAAAAGACCTCCGCCGCGCTGGCGCAGGCCAAGGATGCGCTGATCGGATTCTCTGTAAAGGTGCTGGTGAGCAGTTCGGACGTTGCCTGCGCCGCCACCTCCAATTGCCCGCGTCCCGGCGACCTGCCCTGCCCCGACACCGACAACGACGGTAATGCGGAAAGCTCCTGCGGCAGCGCAGACGGCAGCACCGGCCAGGCTGCACGGCTGGGCCGCCTGCCCTGGAAAACGCTGGGGTTGCCGGATCTGCGCGATGGCAGCGGCGAAAGGCTATGGTATGCCGTTTCAAACAGGTTCAAGAACAATACGCGATCCACGTGCAACAACTCCGAACTCGTCACCGGCTGCCTGAACAGCGACACCCCTGGGACCATCACCGTATTCGCAGCCGATGGCAGCATATTGAACGATGGCGGCGGAACCAGCGGGGCAGCAGCAGTCATCATCGCCCCCGGCGCGGTACTGCAGCGCCAGGGCAGCGGCTCAATGCAGGACCGCAGCAGCGGAGGTGTCAACTCTGCTAACAACTATCTGGATATCGTCACGGTAGGCGGCAACACTCAAGACAACGCCGGCTTTGTTGACAGTTCTGCAACCGATGGATTCATTCAAGGTCCTGTACTGGACAGCACCGGCCGGGCAATCGTAAACGACCAGTTGCTGGTCATCACGCAGGACAACATCATGCAACCCGTACAAAAGCGGGTGGCTGCAGAAGTGAAAAGCTGCCTCACCGAATATGCCGCGATACCCCAAAACCGGGGTATCTCACCCAATGATGGCTACTACCCGTGGGCAACGACACGCACCATCAGCAGCGGATCAGTCGTTTACAATGATACTGATCAATTGAAGTTTGGTCATGTGCCTGACCTGCCCTTTGCGCAAACATGCAGCGACACCGGCGGCAGCACCTGCAGTTCGACCCAGAGCGGCGGCATGAAGAACGGCTGGGGTGCAACTTGCACATTGAACAATTCCAACTGGTGGGTGAACTGGAAAGAAATGGTTTTTTATGGTCTCGCGCACAGCCTACGCCCCCATAACATGACCCATAATCATGTCTGCCCGAGCGCTATATGCCTTACGGTCAATCCGCCTTCCACCGACAACGACAAATCCTTTGTGGTCATCGTGGCGGGGAAAAAACTGGGAACCCAGTCACGCACCAGCACTGCCCAGAAAAACGACCAAAGCAACTATCTGGAAGGCACCAACCTCAGTGGCACATCCACTTTTCAGCAAAGCCCGGTCTCGGCCACCTTCAACGATGTCACGGTGTTCAAATGAAAAAGTACGCCTGTCCTGAGCAAACACAATATGGCTTCACGCTGGTCGAGATCGCGATGGTGTTGCTGATCATCACGCTGCTGCTGGTCGGCCTGGTGCCTACGATTTCCAGCCAGATGGAGCAGCAACGCACCAATGAGACGCGCAAACAGATGAGCGAGATCAGTGATGCGCTGATCGGTTTTGCCCTTAGAAATGGCCGGCTGCCCTGTGCTGCCAGAGCGGCTACTCCCACAGGGCAGTCCTTTTCAGGAGTTTATGCGGGCAATGAATACCCGGATTGCAGTAACGCCGGTTTTGCCGCTAATGCGTACGGCGTAGTGCCCTGGGTCACTCTCGGCACCAGTGAAACGGATGGCTGGGGAAATCGATTTACTTATCGCGTCAGTTCCGATTTCGCCGATTCCATCGCCAGTGCCACTTATGGCGGCTGCACCCCCAGCCCGGCGCCAACGCAGGCAACTTTTGGATTATGTTCCGCCGGCGATCCGGATATATATTCCGCCGCAACATGGGTAACGACTGTCGCGAACGACGTACCGGCAATCATCATTTCGCATGGCAAGAATGGCGCGGGCGCCTATACCCCGCAGGGAACACAACGGCCCGCCGGCAGCACCGACGAGCAGGAAAACACCGATCACAGTTCTGATTGGAAATACGTCAGCCGCATCCCGACATCCGACTTCGACGATCTGGTCGGGTGGGTCACGCCCAACATACTTGCCAACCGCATGGTCGCGGCAGGCAAGCTACCGTAGCTGCCCGATTTATTCCAATTCTCATTCAAAAGTGATGTATTGGTGGGAGCGGCCTCCTGACCGCGATAAGCCTGTCGCGGCCAGGAGGCCGCTCCCACAAAAAGATTCTTCCTGTTTTGAAGGGGAAATGGAATTAACCCAAGCCGGACGTGCCGGAACCAAAAAATGATTCTCGCGCGAAGACGCAAAGAGAATCAACACCGTTTTTGTTTTTCTTCGCGCCTTTGCGTCTTTGCGCGAAATTTCTTCTTACCGGTGCCGGGACAAAAGTTTTTCGTACAAATTGCGAAGACTTAACCGATAAGAGACTAAAAAACTTGGTTGTCCACGAAAGCCACGAAACAACACAAAATAGGGTAAGCAGGCATTCCGCCGCAAGGTGGAAGCTCGCAAAATATTCAAATTCTCTCTAATTATCTTGCGCTTATTGAGGATTACATATTTGAAGACAGAATCTCCGCATCTCGTAGGTCGGGCTACGCCTGTCCTGAGCCTGTCGAAGCGGCCCGACGCGGCGGGCAAAGCCCGCCCTACGGTAAATCACTTAACAGTCATGAATTATGTAAAGCTCAATAAATTCAGTATGGCCGAAAATAATGTCAATTATTAGAGGTGCCCTTTGGTGTATTTTTCAAAAAATGTTGCTGTAGCCCATGTATCAAATTCTGCGCCAGTTGCGCTTGCAGTTCATTTATCGAGACGGTGATGCCTGATTCACAGGCTTGCGTGACGCGCAGTCCGGCCTGGCCGCACGGGTTGATGTTGGCGAACGGGGTCAGGTCCATGTCCACGTTCAGCGCCAGGCCGTGATAGCAGCAGCCGTTCTTGATCTTCAATCCCAGCGAGGCGATCTTGGCTTCGCCGACATACACGCCGGGCGCATCCTCGCGGCCTTGCGCAGCCACGCCGAATTCGCCGAGCAGGTCGACTACCGCCTGCTCCATCAAGCGCACCAGTTCGCGCACATTGATCTTCCAGCGGCGCAGGTCGAGCAGCAGGTAGGCGACGATCTGGCCGGGGCCGTGATAGGTGATCTGTCCGCCGCGATCGATCTTTATTACCGGGATGTTCGTGCTGTGCAACAGGTGTTCCGGTTTGCCCGCCAGGCCTTGCGTGTAAACGGGGGGGTGCTGCACCAGCCATATCTCGTCGCGCGTCTCGGGCCTGCGCTCGGCGGTGAAGCGCTTCATCGCATCCCAGGTAGATTGATACTCGACCAGGCCCAGTGAGTGGATGATCGGGGGTGAAGGGTGAAGCGCAACCCCCCTCGATCCCCCCTTATCAGGGGGGAAGCTGGCTCCTCCCCTGATAAGGGGAGGCTGGGAGGGGTTATGTTTCACTTTTCACGGTCATTAAAGAACCATCACGACCATCGGATGGTCGCACAGTTCCTGATAGATCGCGTCGAGCTGCTCGCGCGAAGTCGCGTGCACCGTGCAGGTCAGGCTGATATAGCGCGCGTTTCTGCTGGCGCGCATTTCCATGCTGGCGGCGACAAAGTCCGGATCATGTTTGTTGACCACTTCCAGCACGGCCTGGGCAAATCCGGCCTGTTGCTGACCGAATATCTTCAGCGGAAATTCGCAGGGGTATTCGATCAGGCTGGCGGTCAACATAATTATTCCAGCCCCGTTTCGAAGGTGAAACAAGGCGACGACGAGCGAACGACGCTGACAGTGCATTTGGCACGGCTAGGAGTGAGCGAGGAAGTCAACACAGTGTCACCGATGAAATGGGGTTGGAATCATGTGGCACGCATCACATCGCGCTTAAAATCCTGATAGAGCTTGTGCAGTCTGGCAAACATCGCGCCCGGTCTGCCTGTGCCGACCGGCTTGCCGTCCAGTGTGGTGATCGCAAGCACTTCCTTGGTGCTTGATGTGAGCAGCAGTTCGTCCGCGTCGAACACTTCGGCGGCGGCGATGCGCCGCACTTCATGCGGAATATGGTTGGCGGCGGCGATTTCCAGCACCACGTCGTAGGTGATGCCGGGCAGCATCAGGTTGTCCTTGGGCGGCGCGAGCAGCTTGCCGTTCTTTACCACGAAGATGTTGCTGGCCGCGCCTTCGGTCATGAATTCATTCTCGCGTATCAATATGGTTTCCGCGCAGCCCGCATCGACCGCCATCTGGCGCAGCAGCACGTTGGGCAGCAGTGCGATCGCCTTGATGTCGCAGCGCAGCCAGCGATTATCCTCCGCGCTTACCGCGCCCACGCCGCTGGCGAGCAGGGCGGCGGGCGGGGTGAGCAGCGGGTTGCTCATCATGAACACCGTCGGCTTGACCGGCGGGCTGGGAAAAGCGTGATCGCGCTTGGCCACGCCGCGCGTGATGTGCAGATACAGGTACTGGTCTTGCGCAGTGTTGCGCGCGATCAGCTCGTTGATGATGGCTGTCCATTCCGCATCGCTGTGCGGGTTGGCGAGTTTGATGCCGTCCAGGCTGTGTTGCAGCCGCTGCAAGTGTGATTCCAGGCGGAACGGCTTGCGCGAATACACCGGAATCACTTCATACACGCCGTCGCCAAATATGAAACCGCGATCCAGCACGGAAATCTTCGCTTCCTCGATGGGCATGTAGTGCCCGTTCAGATAAATCGTCATTTGCTATTCCTTATTGAAAAAACAGCCGGATGCTGTCCCACCCGCGCGAAAACACGTTCGCCAGCGGCACGCTGTCCAATGCCACCAGCGGGAATTCCGCATAGGGTATGCCGTCCAGTGTCAGTTTCAGCACGCCCAGTTGTTGTCCGCCGCTGACCGGTGCAAAGACTGGCTGGCGCGTTTCCATCGTCGCCTTGAGCTGGCCTAGCGTCCCCTTCGGGATGGTCAGAAAAAGATCGCGGCGGAAGCCGATATCGAGGTGGCTCCCGGTGCCCTTCCAGATGCGCAGCCTGGCGACAGGCTGGTTCTTCTCATAAAGCCGGACGGCATCGAAATGCTGGAAACCGAAATTCAACAGCTTCTGGCTTTCGGTAGCACGCAGCCTGTCTGAATCTGCGCCGAACAGCACCGAGATCAGACGCCGGTCGTTGCGCTTGACCGAGCCGGCGATACAATATCCGGCAGACTCGGTGCGCCCGGTCATCAGGCCGTCCGCATAGGGGTCCAGCCACAGCAGGCGGTTGCGATTGGACTGGGTGACGTCGTTGAAAGTGTAGTTACGCAGGGAAAACATCGGGTAGTGTTGCGGATAGTCGCGCACGATGGCGGCGGCCAGCAGGGCCAGATCGTATGCGCTGCTGTAGTGTTGCGCAGCCGGCAGGCCGACCGGATTGGCGAAATGGGTGTTATTCATGCCCAGCCGTTTCGCTTCCTTGTTCATCATGTCGACAAAACCCGCCTCGCTGCCCGCGATATTGACCGCCAGTGTGATGGCTGCATCGTTGCCTGACTGCACGATCAGGCCATGCAACAGTTCATCCACGCTCACGGTTTGTCCGGCCTTGAGCAGCATGCGCGATTCGCCGCTGATGTTGCGCACCGCAGTGGCGGGAACACTCAGCCGCTGTCCCAGCGCAAGCGTGCCGTGCTTGAGCGCATCAAAGGCCAGGTAAGCGGTCATCAGCTTGGTCAGCGAAGCAGGCTCCATGCGATCATCCCCGTTCTGATTCACCAATACCTGATTGCTGGTGTAGTCGTATAACAGATATGACTTGGCTGCCAGGATGGGTGCGGGCGGTGCCGGTGGCGGCGGCAAAAGTGCATGGCTGGCTGAGGGCAGCAGCAGACTGATGAACAGGAGTATGAATTTCATGGCCGGGAGGATTTTTACGGTAAGCAATTATATTCCTGCGCGTTGCCGGGTGATAGTCCCGGCATGGTGATGACCGGACCGCGCATCCAGTCAGCGCTTATTCCAATTTTCATTCAAAAGTGATGTATTGGTCTGTAAAACTTCTAGCCGGGCACCCGTGGGAGCGGCCTCCCGGCCGCGATTAACCTGTCGCGGCCAGGAGGCCGCTCCCACAAGAGAATCGGGAAATCCGCAAGGGGATATTATTTCTGGCCCGGGGTAAATTTGTTCCCGGCGAAAAATGTAGGGTGGATAAGCGCAGCGCATCCACCTTTTTGAGCTGGCATGGTGGATGCGCTGCGCTTATCCACCCTACTGCTTTTGATTGCACTAAGGTTCATAAAAAATCAGTCATCGTTGATTTTTAGAACAAATCTGCAAGAACAAATTTACCCTGATTTCTGGCCGGCAGGCGGCTTGGTCAGCTTGCGCTGCAGCGTGCGGCGGTGCATGTTGAGTGCGCGTGCGGTGGCCGAAATGTTGCCGTCGTGTTCGTGCAGCACACGCTGGATGTGATCCCATTCCAGGTTACCGATCTGCGTTGGCTGTACTCTGAGCGATGTATTCCCGTCCGGCGAGTGATTGAAGGCAGCAACGATTTCATCGGCATTGGCCGGCTTGGCGAGATACTGCGTCGCACCCAGTTTGATGGCCTCGACCGCAGTGGTGATGCTGGCGTAGCCGGTCAGCACCACGATGCGCGTGTTCTGGTCGAGTTCGTGCAATCTCTTGACCAGAACCAATCCGGTCGCGCCGGCCATTTTCAGATCGACCACGGCGAATTCCGGCGGATTTGCTTCGGCCAGCGGAACTGCCTGTTCCACACTGTGCGCCACGCTAACGCAGAAACCGCGCTTTTCCAGGGCGGCTTTCAGCACCTTGCAGAAGGTGATGTCGTCGTCCACCAGCAGCAACGAAGCCGCTTCTTCACAGTGTTGATTCATGTTCCGCTCCCGGCGACCGGCAGCATCAGCAGCGTGGTCGCGCCGCCCTCCTTGCGGTTGAACAGCCGCACCGAGCCACCCATCCGCTCGATGGTGGCATTGGCGAGGAACAAACCCAGTCCGTGCCCTCCTGTTTTGGTGGTGAAGAATGCCGATCCGGCTTTGAGCGCCGCCTCTTTGCTCAGTCCCTCTCCGTGGTCGTGGATCTCCAATGTGAAGTTCTCCGCATCCCAATGCGAGCAAATCTCGATCGCCTGCGGGGACGCATCCGCTGCGTTGTTGAGCAGATTCATCAGCGCGGCGCGCAACGACGCATCCACGCTGATCAGCGGTGCGGGAACCCCTCCCGGCCTCCCCTGCTCCTCCCCTGGCTCTCCCTCTGACAAGGGGGATGGGGGGTTGGGGAGGTTGGGAGGGGTTGGGGAGGAGTATCGGTATTGTGCGGCGGGGCGCAGCAACTGCCACTCATCCAGCACCTCCGCCACCAGTTGGTCTGCGGGTCGCAGCAAGGCGGCTCCCCTGTCCTGGGCGTTTGCCAGTATCTTGTCGAGGATGCGTTTACAGCCGCGCACTTGTTCCTCGAGGATGGCCAGCCCGTCACGCCATTCAGGCCGGGATTCAACATCGTGCCGCAGCTCGCCGATCACCACCGCCATCGTGGACAGCGGCGTGCCCAATTCATGCGCCGCGCCGGCAGCCTGGGTGCCGAGCGTGACGATCCGTTCGTTGCGCAGGATCTCCTCGCGCACGCGTGCCAGCATCTCATCGCGGCTGCGCACCGCCTGCGCCATCTGTACCACGAAATAAGCCACCACCACCGCGCTGATGACAAATCCCAGCCACATGCCCAGCACATGTGCATTGAACGCGCTGTCGCTATCGTGCTGATGGTTGTGCGGCAGAGGAACGTAATAGACCATCAATACGCTGTAACAGGCCGCAGTGAGCGCAGCCATGGCCCAGGAATAGCGGCCCGGCAGTGTTGCGGCGGCGATCACCAGCGGCAGCAAAAATAGCGAGACAAAAGGATTGGTCGATCCGCCGCCAAAATACAGCAAAATGCTGAGCGCCAATACATCCGTGCACAACTGGACGAATAACTCAAGGTTGGAAACCGCTTTGTCGCTGCGCAAACGCAGCCAGCTGAACAGATTGACGGACGCGAGCGTGGCGATAGTCAGCAACATCGGTTGCCAATCCAGCTCCAACTCCAGAATCTTCCAGACCGCCGCAAGCGTCAGGAGTTGTGCCGCGATCGCCACGCTGCGCAACGCGACCAGGCGGCGCAACTGGCTATGGCCGGGAAGGGAGGAAAGTATCGTGCTGTTCATGCGCCTATTGTAATCGGAGAAAAGGGCATGGGGGTGCGACGATATGCCGCATTCCCAGACTGGTTCATTTGACCAATAATGAGCCTTGCCGAAAGTACTGCAGCGCATCCCGTCATTCGTGACTGTCAGGGTTGATCCCCCGACAAGGTGCTCCCTCCCTCCCCTGGCTTGGCACTGTCAACCGGGGCGCGACGCAGTCTTTCGGTTTTTTTGTTTCTGTAAATCCTGTTATGACATCGGATGCGTATAATCCCTCTTCACGTTCTTCATTCTTATTGAGGATTACATATTTGAAGACAGAGTCTCCGCATCTCGTAGGTCGGGCTACGCCCGACGCGGCGGGCAAAG
>Ga0209342_10002184_pt1 | contig 21317 bp, 21 predicted proteins | sample RifCSP16_2_FD_184023 | JGI IMG/M metagenome (GOLD analysis project Ga0209342, IMG submission 184023) | Soil microbial communities from Rifle, Colorado - Rifle CSP2_sed 16_2 (SPAdes) (version 2) | ecosystem: Environmental > Terrestrial > Deep subsurface > Rock core/Sediment | place: Rifle... | reverse complement strand
GTCTACATTCGGTATCTCATCGTCGACCTTAATGAGCACGTTGGTTATGCCGTACAGGGAAAGGACCGCCATCAGGTGTTCAATGGTGCGCACCCGCCGCCTCCCGTTTTCGAGGGTGGTGGAGTTGGCGGAAAAGGTCTTCGACGAGACAGACCGGGAATAATCTTCAAGGGAGGTGATATGTCCACGAATGGTCTGACCGTCCAGGGTTTGAAAGACGACCCCTTCGTTGGTCCCGAGGGGGCTCAGGATGATCCCCGTGTTCCGGCCGCTCAGGAGCCCGATACCGTTCAGGACCACGTTCCCTCTGAGGGTGCGCTGAGGTTCCGGTGAATCCACCACGTCCACCACGCCGGGAGGCATCGAAAGATCGGCACTGACGATTTCAAGCCGCGTATCCGAAGGCAGGATCGCATCGGTCCCGGAAGGCCGGTTCTTAAGAGCGGACTCCACCTTGTCGAGCAATACCTCCAGATGCAGCGGTTTTTCCAGAAAATCGTATGCGCCGGCCTTTATGGCGGCAACCGCCGACTCGATGCCGGCATGTCCGCTCATCATGATAACGGGAAGGAGAGGGAACCGGTCATGCAGACGTTTCAGGAGCTGCATGCCGTCTATGCCGGGGAGCCAGACATCCAGCAGAACGAGCGAGGGCTCCAGGGTGTCGAGCTTCTGCCACAAGCTCTCCGCATCGGGAAATGCGACGGCCTGATACCCCTCGTCCTTCAGAATGCTCGCTACGGTGGAAGTGATGGAGGATTCGTCGTCTACTATACAGATAGGGTTCATATAAGGTTATATCTGATATACGTCCAACTCAGAAGTGAAGATAGAGTAGAACAATCAAGGACGTTTGTCAAGGACATGCCGTGCAAATAATTTACCATCAATAATTTGATTTCTTCAGCGCTCCCAGGTCTTGAAGGGTCTTTCGCACGGCTTTCTCTATTGCCGAGCAAAGCTGCGCGCTATTGGCGGGACAACGTTCCTTCACGTTCGTCAGCACCATGACAATGTGGTCCGGTTCAGCGCTCGCGTCAATATGTTTCAGAACAAAACCCTCGAACGTCTTGTCCTCTGCAGCCAGCTTCTTGAGCTCTTCCAGCGTGTCCCATCGGTGCGCGAGGGTCCGCACAACAAAATCTGAATATCCCTCAGCCAGAGCGCCTTCATCGCAGCCACGATACTTTTTGAACAACTCGGACAGATCGCTCCAGTTCTTGAGATGGTCTTCGCTCATTGCGGCAGCCGTGGAAATGACATCGGGACAAGCCGGCGGTTGCGCGTTGCATTCATGCCCGGCAGAAATGAATAAGGTGAGTGCAGCTGTTAGAAGAATGATACGCATAATGGAAAATCCTCCCTTCCGGTATGTTTTCTGGTCAGGCGTTGCTCACCCGGAATACGAAGAAAGTGTAGCTGAAACACGGGGATGAGTCAAGGAACCACCTATGGTTTTTACGTGAGATAGCCAAGGATAAGAGCAGATACACGCGGCAGCCTCAGTCAAGACACGAGCCGGCGATCACAGCGTGTCATACGACTTCACTCTATTTTCCCTTCTCGCCAACTCACTACGATAATGTCTTCCGACCAAAGAAGCATGTTCCTTGATCCATTCTGTCAGCTTGGTCTTTCCAGCGGGCGGCGAGTCGGTATAGAGAAGATCAGCCATCAGCCCCTTGATTTCATCTCGCGTTATCGTCACGTCGTGATGGAGAAGGCTCACCAATCTTCCCATAAAATATCCCGCTTGGGGTGAAACCGAGATGATCGGTCTTCGCTTTCCTATAGCCATACCTATTTTTCTTGCCAGATCACGGTAGGTAAATGTCTCAGGACCAATGGCATTAATGATGACATTTTCAGTTCTTCGTCCCTGTTCCACTGCCAGCTTTGCCATATCATCTACATAGATCGGCTGCAAACGATACTTGCCATCGCCGAACACCCCGAAGACCGGGAACCTTCGCAGAAACCAGGCGATGTTATTGATCAGCATATCCTCTTTCCCGAATAAAACCGCGGGTCTCAGGATGGCATAGGAAAACCCGGACTTCATTATTGCCTTTTCCAGCCTTGCCTTCCCGCTGAAATACTCGAATGGCGAGTCTTCTGATGGGTTCGTAATACTGATATGCACGATCCGTTTTATGCCGGCTCTCTTTGCCGCTTCAAAGAGCTTCAAGCTGTTCGCGACAGCCTGGTCGTAGGAATAATCTTTATAATTGAAGCGCACCCAGTAGTTGTTATAGATGACGGCTGCGCCTCTCAGGGAATCAATTAACTTTTCAGGATCGTCGAAATTGTACGGGTAGGCCTTGACCTGGCCTTGAAACGGATTCTCGCGATCAGGCGAGTTCGTGAGCGTCCGGACATCATGTCCCGCATCAAGCAGCCTTCTCGCGATGTATTTGCCGGAAAATCCAAACGCACCCGTTACTACATGAACCTCTCTCGACCTCATAGCCGCCTCCTGACTATAAGAAACCGAAGCAGGATGGTACAAGTGATTGACTGGGGCCGCAGTGGCGTACCGACTGAAATATGAGGTGGGTAAAAAGTTAATTGTGTCTAAGTTCATCGGCAGATTTGTCGAACTTCAATCTGCCCTTCATGGCCTTGATCTTCTCAACCTTCTTGTGGCGAAGATATTCAGACATAGCCACCTTTACTGCCGCAACTTTGCTTTTATGGCCACTTATTCTAACTAAATCGTCGAGCAACCTTTTATCTACAATCAATGTTATCAGCATAACGTCTTTCTCGTGCGATTTGTAACTGGATCATATTTTAGGGAATACAACGGAAACCTTGCTCAACAAAATGCGGATCAAAAGCAAATGCCGTTTTCGCACCTGTTTCACGCATAACTTCGAAACTTACGCAGTCTACAAGGCTGAGTTTCCTTCGCGATGCGGATAGCAGCGCGCTCACACCTGAGCGGTGTACAGATTCATCAATCCATTCTATGTTCACAAGCGGCATAATATCCTCATAGAATCCCCGAAGCGCCTCGATCCCGAGGCGATTCTGTATCAGGGCCGAGCACTCAACGATTACGTAGTTACTGGCAAGAAGAATATCATCCCTGCTGAGTAGATCAGACCAGGCTTTCTTCGATTTTTCATGATTGGCGTCATCCCGGTCGAGTAATGCGTAAAAGGCCGACGTATCAACAAAGATCATCATTTCCCGAATGACTCGCCGAGATATTTGTCATGCTCCTTGGAGATATCGCGTTTGCCCGACCTGAACCGACCAACTATGGCCAACGCCCTTTTTCTTTTGTCTTCCACATCGACCACCGCTCCGGTCTTGATCATCGTGTCTACCGCCTGGCGGATCAGTTCGGAAATGGACTGGTGACGCGATATGGACAACTTTTTTAAGGCAGCAGCCTGCCGTTCCGTCAATTGAATTTGGGTTCGGACCATTGTAACCTCCATGATTACAGGAATAATTACATGATAACAAATAAGGGTGCACCCGTCAAACAAAAAAGCCTGCCGGATTATTCTCCGGCAGGCTCCTTATTTTCGATCGGCTTTTTTCGTGCCTCAGCGTTGCCCGTGGTCATGGTGCCTGGTTAGCCCTGAGTCTAAACGTTTTACGCCGCACGGGAAGACGCCCGCGCAGAAACCGCGGCCGATCCTCTTCGATTCGTCCACCGCGTACTCGTAGGACTTTGTCGACAACTTAATACCGTGAGCCTGCCGCCCTACCGTCCTTTTCTTTGCGCCTTTGCCCACTCACTTGCGTGCAGTCTTAACAATCTGCATTCCGCGATCCAATTCCACGATATTACTTTACTTCTTCAATCTTCACGACATTCTCATAGCGGGAAAAGAGCGGCATCCTCCATCCATATTTCCTGATCCTGACCACCTTCCCCCGTAACCTGATCGCATCGTTCTGGATGGTGCCGGAATTGAACTTGAACCGGTACCTGGCATCTTCATTGACAAAGGGACGGTCTTCGGTCGCGATCATGAACTTTCCGTCCACCTTCGTCATCTGGGCATCGGTTATTCTTGTCATAACCGTGTCGGGAATGAAGTAACTGTATAATGTTGCCAGAATGCAGAATACGATCCCGATCAGGATCGCCCTGATCTTCAATCTTCTGAAAAATTCCGCCATGGCAATCACCTCACGTTCAGTTTTGAGTATTTTTCATTCGACGCTCTGGACTCCGAATTCCTCATGCCGCACTCGCAGCAAAAGCCACGGAGCGCACAACCTCACCTCTCCACGCCTATGGCCTTTTGTTCTCGTGCTTCCTTTGCTTGATTACGGCAATGGTATCGTCCAGATACTTTTCGAATTCATCTTGACGCATAATACAGCCGCCATAATCATTTTTTCTCAGCTGCCGCTTTACGTCGTTCAGTTCATCAATGGATTTGGAATCACCGATTTCGCGCAGATATTCAACATAGCGGACCACGTTTTCGTTTTTTGCATTCAGCCTGTCTTCAATCTCGGCCTTGTATTTCAGCTTTTCCTGAGGTTTCAGCAACACCCAATAATCAAGGCGCTCCGACTTGCCGGGACCAAAGTGCTCTCCTTCATCGACAAAATAGACATACTTGATATTTTTGAACTCCGTGAGGTTGAAAACAACAGTCGCCCCAAAATACCATGCGCCGGTCGTTCCCGAACGGTTCGTTATATGTTCTGAATCGCCCTCGAGATTGACGTACGCGACTTCGTTTTTGATGAGAAGGATTTTTGGACGCGTGATCTTCCTGATATCCTTATACAGAAGATCAAGGATGCCCTGCGGGGTGTTCTGGGCATCGCTGATAGTTATGGTTTTGCAGGCAATAATTTCGTTTTTATCAACATGGTCGATGTTCCACAGCTTGAACTTTTCCGCAGCACATGCGGCCGCGGGACTCATTACTTCATGAAATAAACACATGATCAACAGCAACAATAGTACTTTTTTCATAGTTGTTTCACCTATCCTCGCCCATTCCGCTGTGTCTGATTTCCTCCGCCGTCCTGTCGAACTTCAACTTGCCTTTCATCAACTTGATTTTCTCAATCTTCTTCTGTTTTAGATAAAACTCCATCGCTTCCTTGATGGCAAACGTCGTTTTCCGCTGGCCACTAACGCGGTTCAGTTCATCCAGAATCTTTTTGCCTACTGTCACCGTTGCTCGCATGGCCATACCTCCTGCACATGAGCATATATGTTTTTTGCACATATGTCGAGCCAAAATATAAATTTAACGACGCGGTCTTTATTGAGCCGCATAAGACATCAGATCCCTGTCTGGTGATGTAGTGGCTGCACGAAGGGCGCAAGCAGATTCTCGCTTGAAACAGTACAAAAGCCCCGGCTCCTGCCCGGGGGAGTTTCATTTTTTTCGATGGATAGCACGAAGAGATACTGGGCCGAGAAATAGATGCTATGAGGTCCGCTTGGAAGAATTGGGGGTTGCGGAATGATTTGTGGATTTCGATTGTTTCCTGAATTCAGATGGAGTCATCCCGGTACGTTTGGTGAAAGCAGAATAGAAGGCGGATTTGGAATTAAAACCCGCGTCAAGGGCGATCCCGAGGATTGATATCCGACTTGACTCAGCAGAAATCAGGAGCCTCTTAGTCTCTTGTACGCGGTATTCATTCACAAAATCAAAGAAACTCTTGTTCAATTCACTGTTGATCACCTGAGACAGGTGATGGGGAGATACTGAAAGAACATCCGAAAGCAGCGTCAGGGTCAGTTCCGGTTCGAGAAAAGGCTTCTTGATTTCCATCACCTTCACGAGTTGTCGCTCTATTTCCGCGGCCCGTTCATCAGTCAGCCGTGACTTATGATATTTTCCCTTGGACACCGTGTCGCCCGTAGCATCAGCAACATCAGCAAGAGCTCTGGGAAGGGGCGGCGCCATGTCACCGTCGGTTCGAATGACTTCAGACCGGTGGGCAGCTTCGAGTCGGGAAAATATCTCCGGCTGTAAAAAAACCTTCAGGGCCAGCATGAACGTGACGACCGTAAGGGCGAGATAAAAGGAATAATGGGCTTCTCGAGAGATGCCGAGAGAAGCGGAAAACAATGCATAGAAGATACAGAAAAAGCAGAGCGCAAAAAAGAGGGCAAGCAAGGTCCGAAGCCAGGAGAGGCTTATCTTCTCAATCGAGGAAAAACTCTGCTTGATCCTTGCAGAATAGGCGGCGATCAGCCGGAACGACAAAAGTAAATATACTACCTTCTGGAGCACCGCGGACAAAAGTCCTGCATTCAGCGGAGAAATGCGCAGGCCTTCCAGCGAATCCTTCATTGATGCCCACATCAGGACTTTCTCGTTCGCGTTCATAAAGTAAAAAGGGAGTAGAAACAGGACACTTACTACCGCGGGGAGAATATGAAGAAGCTGAATCCATAAAGTAGTCGGACGTTTTGACGAAGACAATTCTTTCACGTAGAAGTAGAGACTGGGCCCGACCAGATAATATCCGGGCCAGAGCACTCCTATCAGTCGCGGGTATCTGGCATAAGAGTTTGTTACATCCAGAAAACCGTCAAGGAGTCCGAGGCAGTTCGTAAACAGAAGTGCTGCAAGAAACAGGTTTGCCCTGCGGTTCCCTTTGCGCATGACCGCAAGCACGATCGCGAGAAAAAGACCCTGCACAGCGCCGATCAGGATCGCCACTGCCAGCACGCTGTTGAACGATTCCTGCATTCTATCGAATCACCTGCCCGAAGGTATTTTGCGCTTTCCAAACGAGTAATGACGTCAAGTATTGATGAAGAATACCATAACGCCCGCAAGAAGGGCAACATTTTATTATGAGGCTTTGTGCATATTAGGAAACATAATTTTATTAAAGTGTGCTTATTGATAATAGCATTTAGACACTCGGATTATATTCAGAACAAACAAAAAGCCCTTCACCATCTTTCAGGCAAAGGGCTTTAATGACAGTGACGTACCTTGATATATATCAGGCCCGGCTTAAGGGTCATCCTACCAGCAGAGCTTCCCGTCCGCGATGGCCTCGACATGCCCCGTAGCGAGATTGAAAATACCATGGCCAATGAACTTGCCGACGGTGTTGGTAAAGAAGCCCGTACCTTCAACAATATTCAGCCGACTGTTTACGCGATAGACAAGCGGCATCTCCGTAGGATCCAGAATCGCATCATCGGTCTGTTTCAAGGTACTCCCATCCGGCATGAAGAGAGTCAACGTACTGCTCATATGTATTGTTCCATCGTCCCCCACTTTGATTTCCCTCGGAACAATAGCAGTCACCCCCACAACAGGAGGCTGACCTTCCATACTGGCCACCATAGTACCTTTGTACATAGCAAAAACATTCGCCGGGTCAATTGAAGTTGCCTCTGACTGAACACTCACCGGAATGCATCCTGACTCCGCCCTGGCCTCCTGGCCCATCAAAACCATAAAACCGAAAAATACCAAACACACAACTTTGAATCTTGACATAGCAAACCTCCCTTTTTGAATTTGATGAAACGAGATTACCAGAAAAGGAAGAGATTGTCGTCCTATCCGATAGGAAAGGACATCTTTTTTATGCAGAAATTACAGAATGTTATGAGCGAATGCTGATATTCAGAAAAAGAAAGGGAATGAAAAAGAGTCGCTGTTACACCCGCACCCGAAGATCGAGGGCGACTACTTGCTCTGCCCACCCCCGGTGTTTCCTGAATTCCGAGGGGGTCATTCTGATATGTTTACCGAAGGCATTAAGGAGAGAAGATAACACCGAAATTGCACTGGGCTTTGAGAGTTACGCCTATTCATCGGATGTTTCCGCCTTCTTGGCAAGCGCCGCCGTTTTCATTGGACGCACTTTCCGGTACACCGAGAGCGGTGAACCGGCTTTGCCGTCAACCTTCAACAGATCCCGTTCGATCGAAATGCCGAAGTGGCGCTCATTTGCCTGGAGATACGGCTGAATGAGCTGCCAGTCCTCCTGCGTCATCTCGGCGAATTCAGCCCCGTTGAGTTTGTCTTTGCCGATCGTTTGATGGGGATCGCGCACAAAGATCGCGCCGCCGGAAGCGAGCGAAAAAAGGTTTGATCCGGGATAAGGCGCTTGCTGGCTGCGGACCGCGCCTTGGTCGTCGAATTCCACGCCGTTCAATACGACGAATCCCCCGCCCTTGTGCGGATCACCGGCCATGAAGGATTCCGCGAGAAAATCCAGACAGGTGCCGTTGATGATCACGCGCGGACGGCCTGCCGCGTTGATGAGCGGGCGGCCGGCCGCATTGCCCATGATGAATACTTCACCGCCCTTGGCGCCGTACATGAATGCCTGGCCCACATCACCGTGCACCACGAGCGTTCCGCGCTTGAGTATCTGACCGAGCTGGTCCTGAGCGTTGCCGTGGATCTGGATCTCCATACCGTCGATACCGGACGCGAGATAGTCGCCGGAACTGCCATACACGTCGATGCGGACGCCGTCGGTCGCAGGCCCGAAGCTGCACCCGGTGAACCGCTGGCCTTTGAGCCCGTACACGATGAACCGTTTCCAGCCCTGATGAAATGCCCGGGCCATCAACAGCGCATCGCAATCGTCGCCCTCGGGCGGGAAATCCCTGCTGAAGACCACCAGTGTCCCGTCTTCCCGCTGCGGCGCCCTGAGCTGATCGCGCGTGGAAAAATCTACCCGCTGATACCGGGAGGATTGGCTGGTTGTAATCGCAGGTACGGCATCAAGAATCCGGTTTATTCCTCCCTGGAGGAGATGCAGCAGAGCGCTGCGTTTATTGGGGCCGCAGTCGTACCGGCGGTCCTGCAGGAGTGAAAGCACCTGCAAAGCGGTCTCGAAGCTCCGGTCATCGAGCGCTGCGGCCGTGCATAGAGCATCGATCGCCACTTGAACCTGATCAAGGTCCCAGGAAAGAAACGCGGTCGTAAGCTCGACGAACAACTCATTAGCGCTGCCCCCGGAGAGGCTGGCGGCGATCCTGGCGCCCCATTTATCCTCTATTGTTGCTTTCCGGTCAGGATCGATCCTCCACTGCCCAACAGGCGCGCTGATGGGCTTGCCGAACTTGTCGGCGCAGGAAAGTGTCGTGTTGTTGCCGGTCGTGTTCACCGTGAAGACAAAGGCGCCGCCGTCGGTATAGCTGCCGCCGCGGGCGTTCCAGTACCGGTCGGCCACATGACGGAAGCGCGGGTCCTCCTCGGCAAGGGATTGCAGCGTGGCGTCAATGGCCTGTTTTTCAGAACCGATAAGGCCGATGGAAACGTCCCCCTCCTGGATGGCGAACACCTGCGGTCTGAGCATCGACGTGTCGGTGATCCCCAGAAGCTGGTATCGGCACTGGTCCGGATCGCTGCGCGCGATGATGAAAAACCACGGGCCGTCGGGCGAGCCGTGCATGTGCTGGGCCTGGATGGCCCGGTAGATCTTCTTCTTGCGTTCGGGAAGGGCGTCGAAATCGATCTCGGTGGTGGGTGCCATCGCCTCGATCACATACTCCAGCGGATACCCGTATACGCGGGTCAAAAGGTCGAACAGAAGGACCGAGACTTCCGTGTCGGTCAGAAATTGGGGCACGAGGTTGCGCTGGCGCAGGTATTCGGTCACGCCGAAGTAGTTTGCGAAATCGCCGTTATGGACCAGCGCTTCATTCATCCCGATGAACGGATGAGCTCCCGCGGGATGCCAGACACGGCCCTTCGTGGGATAGCGCTGATGGGCGATCCAGATCCTGGCGCGCATGTCGGTGAGCCCGTAATACTTCACGACCTGCTCGGCATACCCCACGATCTTGAATATCACCAGATCACGCGCATGAGAAAGCACAAAGGCGCGCTTGTCCCCCAGGGAAGCGTAGAATTGGCGGTTGATCTGAAAACTGTTGCGGAAAATGAACTCATCCTCGATCAGGCGACGGTCCGATTTGCCCAATCCGTGCTCTTTGGCGAATTCGCTGAGCACGTTGTCTTTGACGCGGACAAAGTATTGCACGATATCCGGCGGCTTCACCTCCAGCCCGACGTCCCGGTGGTCTGCCACGGGCTGTATACGGGTCTTGTGTTCCACCTGGAGCCAGGGCGCTATGCCGAACTTCTCCACTTCCCGCTCGGCTGCCGGATCGATCAGCGCGATCTGAAGGATGTAATCGTTCTTCAGCGTCGCCGCATCCACGCCCAGGTCCTCGGGCTGCAGACCGGCGGCGGCGATCCCGCCGCCCTTGCCGTTGCCCCGGTTGTGCATCTGTATGGAGGGCTCGAAGATATGGCGTCCCCGCACAGGTACGGTGGCCGCGAATCCGACCACGCCGCAGCCGCCCTCCTCGGCTGATTTTTCCCGAACGTTGGGCGCGCCGGTCACGAGATCGGCCCGGGAAGCGGTGACTATTTCAGGGAATTGCGGGTCCCGGCCCTTACCATGCCATGAGTTTTCTGTTCTCGTCTTCATCATAGTATTTACATTTTCCAATTTTCAATTTGCAATTTTCAATTCCGCTTTAAGCGGACTACCCTGACTCCACTCTACGGTATTCCGCGCGTTTTGCGTAATCGCGGTGACGCAACAGGTCCGACCGGCCGACCAGCTCACGAACGCTCTTCATGCCGAAACGGTGGAGAATGTCCTGGAGCTGGAGCGACCAGGAATGGAAAAGATTCATGATCCGCTGGGAGGCCCAGGCTTCATCATACATCGCGCTCAACTTGGGGTCCGTGGTGGCGATGCCGCGCGGGCACCCCCGTCCGCTCTCGCAGTTCGCGCACCGGATGCATTCCAGCGCCACCATCTCCGCCGTGCCGATCACGACGCCGTCGGCGCCCAGAGCGATCGCCTTGGCGACATCCCAGGCCGTTCGCAGACCGCCCGACACGATAAGCGTCGTCTCGGCGCGGATCCCCTCGGCGACCAGGAACCGGTGCACCTTGGGTATGGCGTATTCGATCGGCATCGCGATGTTCTTTTTGGCTATATCGGGCGCGGCGCCGGTGCCTCCGTAGCTTCCGTCAAGATGGATGATGTTCGCGCCGGCGAAAAAGCTGCCCACAGCCACCATGTCCACGTCCGAAGGCGTGGAGACCTTGACCGAAACCAGCGCCCGGGGGTTGATCACCTTCATCCAGTCCACGTGTTTTTTGTGGTCCTCCACCGAGTAGACCGAATGGAACGGAAAAGGAGAAAAAAGGGCGGAGCCGACCACGGCTTCCCGCATCTTCGCCACAGCGGGCGTTACCTTGTCGCCCAGCAGATGACCGCCGAGGCCCGGCTTGGCGCCCTGGGCATACTTGAATTCAACGATGCGCACCCGTTGTATGGTCTCCTCGCGCACGCCGAAAAGCCCGGTCGCCACCTGGGTGATCACGTGGTCATCATATTTCTTGAGATCGTCGGGATAACCGCCTTCGCCGGTGCAGGTGAATGAATTCATTGCGGACCATGCGGCCGCCCGTGAAAGTATGGTGGTGAGGCTTACGGACCCGAAACTCATTCCCCCGCCGTAGATCGGCCAGCCGATCACGACCTCCGGCCGTCCGTCCTTTCTGCGATTCAGCGGAATGGAAAGGTCCACGTCCTCCGGCTTCAGAGAGGGATCGGGAAGCTGCTCGGGAAATTTGAAGTCCATGCGATCGAACCCGCCGCCCGACTCGCCCACCCGGTACTCCAGACCGCCTTCCGGCGGACGGCCCGTCTCGGCCTGATGCCAGGTGGATAGCAACAGGTCGGCGGTCCACCGCGGATCGCCGATCGTCTCAAAGAGCGGGTCGTTACCGACCCGCAGGGCGTTCTCCGGGCAGGTGTCAACGCAAAACCGTTTATTGCCGCGGCAATGGTCCCGGCCCCGGCAGAGATGGGATTTGGGGGCGAGCATACGGCTGCCCGCCTTGACATGCACGCCATACGCGCAGACCTCGGCGCACTTGCCGCACACAATGCAGGCGGAGGTCCGCACCACTTTAAATTTTCCGAACTGGTTGCGGTAGCGGGACGGGCGGGGTTCCACGACCACATCGATACCGCCCGATGTCTTCAGGTGGCCGTTGCCGTGACTGGGGACGGGAATGTCGTTCGGCAATGCCGGCGCAGCCTTATTTCCCTTCGCCCGTTCTCCGAAGACCGGCCCGAAATTTTCCCGCTCCAGGTCCTCAAAAAACATCGCCCGACCGAGCTCTCCCCGCAGACGGCGCGCCTCGCGGATCCCCATGGCGCCCATCATTTCGATGAGCTGGGAGTGCCACGAACCGAGAAGGTTCACGATCCGTTTCTCGACCCACTCCACCGGGGCCTTCTCCAATTCCACCGGACAGGTGATGGCTGCTTTGCAGACCGTGCATAGGCGGCACTCCAGCGCGACCAGCAGCGCCGTGTCCACGCCCGCGCCATCAGCTCCGCACAGCATTGCCTTGGCAACATGCTCGGCCATCGCAATACCGCCGGAAACCAGAAGCGTCAGCTCTTCGCGCACGCCCTCATCCACCAGCTTGAAGTGCACTTCCTTGATGAGGGTGGTCACAAAATCGTCTTTTCGTTTTTTCAGTCCCCTGCCTTTTCCATCTGCATACAGATGGATGACCTCGGCCCCGCTCGCGGCAAGTTTCGCGGCGCGCTTCACCGCGTTCTCATCAAGAGGCACGCGCACCGAGACCACGAGATCAGGCCGGGTACGCTTGAGTTTCTCGGCGTCTTTCAGCACGGTTGCTGAGTAGGCAAGCTGGACCGCGGGAACGTCTTTGAGAACGGATTTATTGTCAACCGCGGGATCAAAGACCACCATCAACCGGTTCTTAAGACGCGGCGATATGTTCTTTGCGGTTTTAGCATCGACGATCAGCAGCGTCCCGGCGCGATGGCCGGCGTGCGCAAGGGCCTCGATCGTTTGGGCCGACACGTGGGCGTTATCGGGAACTTCCAACACAAGGGGAAGAGGCAATTCGATGAACGGGGGAGGCTCGGTCACCATGTTGCCCCGAGCGTCAAAAACAAGCCGGGACGGTCTCCGGCCCAGTTCGATCAGCGTACTGATATATTCGCGGCCGTGAATGCCATCGCGGGTGGGCCGGACGATCTCCGACATGTCGGTCCACATCTGATCGAACCCCGGGCCGCTGAACGGTCCGCGGTAACCGGCGCCGGAGACGGGTATCTTGCCGTTCTCGGCCTGCTTCCAGATGCCGGCGATGACCGAGGGCGTCCAGTACCGGTCGCCCATTTTTTCGAACCGGGGGTTCTTTCCCCGGCCCAGAATGTTCTTCTTGCAATCCTGGACGCACTGCATGCAGCCCACGCACACGGTATCGGTCTTGTCCACGATCGCCTTGGGATCGAACGACCGCTTATCATAGGCGGAGTATACGCAGGAGGTCTTCTTTACGCACTTCAGGCATCCCAGGCACCCCTCGGTTTCGAGCACGGACAACTTGGGCACGCCGGGAAAACGGGCAGGCGCAGGATCTATCTTGATGTGATATTTCTTCGACATTTTTTTTACCATCCGGGAACGATTAACTTACAAATCAAATTCTTCTCAAAATGGGAAGAAAATCCAAAAACTATTTTACCACGGACTATCACGGATTTACACTGAATGAAAAATACTAAGAAGTAAATCTTGAATTCTTTTCCGTGTTCATCAGTGTGCATCCGTGGTAAATATGAATTTATTTATGGTTCCGGCTTGTCCGAGTTAGGTTACACCTGCGGTCTCGGCAGGAGTCCGGCGGCTTTGATGATCTCGGGCAGCACCTCTTCAGATTCAATGGCCTGCAAGTGCACCCCTTTCACGCCCGGGATCTTTTGGGCGGCCTGGATCAACTCTACCGTGATCTTGTAGCCTTCCTGGCGCTGGTCCTTCGCCGCGGCCATACGCTTGATGAGGCTTTCAGGAACTTCCACGCCCGGCACATTGGCATTCATGTATTCGAGCATCCTGGCGGACTTGGGAACAATGATGCCTGCCAGAATGGCGGCCTTGTCGGTGAGCCCCATTTTTTCGGCTGCTGCAACAGCCGTTGCGAACCGCTTCATGTCGAAAACGGCCTGGGTCTGGATAAAGTCTGCGCCCGCCTCGATCTTTTTGGCAAGCCGCAATACCCGGAACTCCTCGGGAGGGGCAAACGGCGTCCAGGCGGCGCCGATAAAAAAAGGCGTCGGCTGAGAAATAGGGTCGCCGCTCGCCAGGACACCGGCGTCGCGCATATCTTTGAGGATCGAGATCAACTGCATCGAGTCGACGTCAAACACGTTCTTGGCGCCGGGATCGCCCTTCAGCTTTCCCGATGCGCTCGCCTTCTGGTGGTCGCCCGAAATGCAGAGGCAGTTGCGCATTCCCAGGGCCCAGGCGCCCAGCAGATCGGACTGCAGGGCGATACGGTTTCGATCGCGGCAGGTCATCTGCATGATCGGCTCGCATCCGGCCCCTTGAAGGATCACGGCGCCTGCGATGCTTGACATGCGCACCACCGCGGTCTGGTTGTCGGTGACGTTATAGCCGTCGGCGATATCCTTGAGCAGCTTCGCCTTGCGAAGCACATCCTCGGGGTTGGGGCCGCGTGGAGGTCCCACCTCCACGGTCAGGGCAAAGTGTCCGGCGCGCAGTGTTTTTTCGAGTCTGGTTCCCGCTTTCATCATGGCCGCAAGTCCTCCCGTACCACCCGTTTCGGGCCGCCGTGACGCGAGTTCGACCAGTTTTTTGGCTTCCGCACCTTAAGGAGTTGGTCCACTTTTCCGCGGGCTTTTGCCCGCTCGTAGATCTGGAACCACACGCAGTCGAGGTTCTCATCCACTTCGCATTTGCCTTCTTTTCTGGTGCCGCCGCACGGTCCGTTGGAAAGACTTTTTGCGCAGCGGGCGACAGGACACAAGCCAAAGGTTTCGCCAAGAACACAGTCGCCGCATGCGGCGCACCGCGCGATCCACATCCCCGGCTCCTGCCGGATGGCCAAAGCCGTCGTGTTCACACCGGGATATACCGCCAGATCGGGAAACCGCTCGGCCACCGCCTGGATACCGATGCCGCAGGCAATGCTTACAATGGCGTCTACGTGAGGGACCAGCTCGGCCAGTTCCTCCACGAATTCCCATTCACACTGCCGCTCCACCGTCCTGGTACGCACGGTGATCGTGCGCCCTTCTTTCTTGAGCGCCATCTGCAGCAGCGGCGCAAGAGTCTCCACTTCCCGCTCCCCGCCTGCCGCGCACTCGGCCACGCAGGTCGCGCATCCCGCCACCAGCACATTGGTATGCCCTTTCAGCTTTTCCACCAGTTCGGGCAGGGGTTTCCATTCTGCTATGATCATTTTCCATCCCCCTTCATGGGATTGGGTCCCAGTTTTTTCAACGGTCCAAGACAGCGCTGGGCCAGTGCCAGAAGATCTTTTTCCGTAAGATCTTCTCCCCGCTCCAGAGTCAGGCGCTCGGCGCCCATCCTGGCTTTATCCAAAAGGGCCCGCACATAGTTGATCCTCTTTTCCGCCCGAACATTGCCGACCAAATTCCGACAACGGCCCTCCGGACATGCCACCACGAGCACTCCGTCCGCCCCATCGGCAAGGATTTTCAGGGGATAAGAAGGTTCTATTTTACTGGAACAAGGCAGGGCGGCAAAATAAGCACGGAAACCCTTTGCCGTATAAGCCCCTTCAAGCAGCTCTGCGGCGGACGACACTGCATTGCGACAATAAACCACCACGATCCGCGGCATGTTTCCCGACTGCTTTTCCTCTTTCATTTCCGCCCTCTTTATATCTTGCCGACAGAAATAATATCACTATCCGGCTTTATTAATGATAATTAAAATATATTTCTCCATGCTTTCGAACTTTACCCGGCCGAGATTCAAGTGCGGGACGTATCGGTGACAGGCGCAGGGGTAAAAAGCAGGGTGCAAAAAAGCCCCTCAAGAGGGGCTTTTTGGACAGCAATCAATTGCCGACTACTGGGTGTTGGTACAATACACTGGCTGCATTATTCTGTCAAGTCAAAATTTTATGAGTTCGGAATGCGGGAGTTTTGAATCGCAAATTCCCGCCTTCCCAGTTTCTGCTGCCGAAATCTGCGTCCGAAGGTTTCATTAGTACAGCGGGTTTGCGCAGGAGAGGTGCTGCTGACGATTATTCTTTCGGGAGATATTTTTCAAGGTTGAGAGCGCCGTGGAAGACGCCTAAAATATCGATAGCCTCGTCATCTTTTATCAAATACGCTATGCGATAATGACCGTATAACAACACCCGTATATGGCGATTCGGCCAGTCCTATAACCTCTGGCCGATAAGAGGAAAATCCTTGAGTACTTTTACCCGCTTATACATCGAACGAACAAGTCTCATGGCGGCGTCTCTGTTATCCTGTGCTATATAATCATAAATTCTCTTTAACCAGTCCTCCGCCTCCTCGGTCCAGTTTATTTTTGCCATGACTGCATCCGCTTCTCTATTTCTTCATGCGGAATGATTCGCCCGGCGTCGGAGTCCGCCAAACCACGATTGACCATTTTGACAAAGGCAAGTTCCCGGAGCATTTCGTCGAAATCACTGTCCTCCGGTTGTTCCTGAATGATTTTTATCATAATATCTTTTACCGTACTCATATTTTTCATCCCTCAAAAAAAGCTTGCGTCCCATTCAGTTCTGCCGCTTGCGCCGCTGGGAAGACCGTATCTTATCTTCCTTGTCCCGCTCTGTGTGATTAAATTTATCACAGACAATGCGAATTTTCAATAGGTTTATGAGTATCCCCGCCCCAATGTGCTCAGCAATACAACGGGTCCGCGCAGGTGAGCACCTGCTCGCTCTTGCTCCCGCTGCGGAAAATAGTAATACCTTTTACCCCTTCTTTATACGCCAGAAGAAAGGCCCTGCGTACATCTTCCTTCGTTGCCTGCGGCGGGAAATTGATGGTTTTTGACACGGCATTGTCCGTATGGCGCTGGAACGCGGCCTGCATACGCACGTGCCACTCGGGAGCGATGTCGAAGGCGGTCACAAAGACCCGCTTCACGTCCTCAGGGACCTCATTCATCTTCCTGATGGACTCGCCGGCCGTGACGCGCATGAGCAGTTGATCGCTGTAAAACCCGTGCCGCTTCGCCGTCTCAAGAAAGTCCTCATTGATCTCGGGAAGTTTCACGTCGCCGAGGATATGCCGTTCGAAAGAGAGCGCGAAAATCGGCTCGATACCGCCCGAACAACCCGCGATGATCGAGAGCGTGCCCGTCGGCGCTACCGTCGTCACCGTCGCGTTCCTCAGCTTCGGGCCTCCCGGTTTGTCGTAGATGCTGCCCGGAAAGTTCGGGAACTGGCCGCGCTCCCGGGCGATCTCCGCCGACATCTCCCAGCCCTTCTCCTTCACGAACTGCATGATCCGCTCCCCCGTCCGGAGCGCCTCTTCGGAGTCATAGGGAATGCCGAGTCGGATGAGCAGGTCGGCGAATCCCATCACGCCCAAGCCGATCTTGCGGTTCCCCTTGGCCATCCGGTCTGTCTGGTCGAGGGGGTAGCGGCTCATGTCGATCACGTTATCGAGGAAATGGACGCCCGTCCGTACAGCCCGTTCCAGCTTCTTCCAATCGATCTCGTACCTATTGCCGGTCTCTTTAATCATGCGGGAGAGATTGATAGAGCCCAGGTTGCATGGTTCGTACGGCAGGAGCGGCTGTTCGCCGCAGGGATTGGTGCTTTCCATCTCGCCAAGATGGGGAGTCGGGTTATCAAGGTTGATCCGGTCGATAAAAATGACGCCCGGGTCGCCGGTCTTCCACGCCATCTCGACGATCTTGTCGAATATATCCCGGGCCTTGACGCGTTTGACGATATTCCGGCTTGAGGGGTTGATAAGCGGCAGATCGCCGTCAGTCTCGACCAGGCGCATGAACTCCTCTGTCACGGCAACGGAAATATTGAAGTTCCCGAACTCCTTATTGCCTGCCTTGGCCGAGATGAACTCGAGAATATCGGGATGGTCAACACGGAGGATGCCCATGTTCGCGCCCCTGCGGGTGCCGCCCTGCTTGATGACTTCCGTTGCCATGTTAAAGACCCGCATGAACGACACCGGGCCGCTCGCCTCGCCGCCCGTGGTATGCACCGGGGCGTTCCTGGGACGCAATCTGCTGAACGAAAACCCGGTCCCTCCCCCGCTCTGGTGAATGAGCGCGGTGTTCTTCACGCTGTCAAAGATGGACTCGAGCGAGTCCTCGACCGGCAGCACGAAGCAGGCCGCGAGCTGCTGCAAGGCACGGCCTGCGTTCATCAGGGTCGGGGAGTTCGGAAGGAATTCGAGGTCCGAAAGGATGCGGAAGAACTCTTCTTCGGTCCTCGACACATCCGCATGACCATCATACATGAGATCGGCCTGGGCGACGTTATTCGCCACTCTGCGGAACATTTCCTCGGGCGTCTCGATCACCCTTCCCTGCTCGTCCTTTTTCAGGTACCGGCGCCCGAGCACGGTCAGGGCATTGGAGCTGAGATGTATTTCGGAGGATTTGACTGCCATGACGCACCTCCTGTCTGATTATATTTTACCACTATTTAGTGCTGAGGAAAGAGAAGGATTCAGGGCCTGCATCTCTGATTTCAACGGTAACCCCCCCCCAGCCCCCCTTTGAAAAAGGGGGAGAGAGGGGGATTTTCATCAGCCTTTATGAGCCGATGGCTCATTGACGTTTCACAAGAAAGTACTCATTAAAAATATGCCGTCATGAGGGACAGGAAAAGGACGCTCTTGGCAACCTCGATCCAGCCCGTGGTCTGGAGCTTTACTTTGTAGGGTTTGGCAGCAACAATGAGGTTGTCAACGAACGGAAGCAGGATGATAAGAGGAATATGGTAACCGCGATACATAAATATCGAAAAAAGCACATAGAGGGCCATAATGATCCGTTCTCGCGTTCTTTTCAGCAGAAGTATTTTGACTTTAAATACGCCCGCTGCAAAATACAACCCCACAGCCACAAAAAGCCTGACATCCAGACCCGCGGTGATAAGAAATTTCGCGAGCACCGCGGCAAGGCTGATGAGGATGAACCCGAGCACCTCGGTAAGAACGAAGTGTTCTCCCGCGAGCCTGTTCGCAACAAAGTACGCTGCGGGAAAAACAAGAAGCGGCAACAGCAGGGGAATGTCGCTCTTGAAAGCGAGGATAAGGATAACGGCGGCAGCAATGATCTGGCCGAGGAAGATCGCGAGCGGCTTTCGCGCCGCTGTCCCACGCATCCATTTCATATACGCCTGCTTGGAATTGATCAGTAGGGCGAGTGCAATGAAGACCGGGACCGCTTCCCACTTGAACCCCCGGCTCACGAGGAGGCCGATGAGGTACGCGATGGTCAGCACGCTCCATGAGCCGTATTCTTTGAGGATGTAGCCTTTGGTTTCGTTTCTCATGATGAAAATATACCATCGGACAGGGAAGGATGGTATGAGGAAAATCATATTTTTGGACCGAGCCGACCGCGTCGGCGTGCCCCCGGCTCCTCCCCTCTCCCCTGGAGGAAAGGATCAAGCTTGCCCCGAGTAAACGTTCCCCTCTAAACGCAGTATTTGCCGCACCTAAATATTGACGCCCAAAACCGATTGCATTGTGTCTTTTTTGCTCGATAAATTGAACCGGTGCAAATACCAGCTACCCAATGTTTTTATAAACGAGGTTTCTATCATAATGATACTTCCCGTCGTGTCTTCTATCAGATAAACCCTTTCCTCGTAAAAACTGCCCAATGCCTTATTCTTAACCGGGTGTACAGCATAAACTTTGTTGCCTGCCAACCATTGCTTCAGTATGGAAGCAACTTGTTTCACAACATCATTAAGCTTTTCATTCCCGGGACTAAAATGGCCGCTCATGGTATCCCCCAGGCAGCCGGCGGGGTCTTGTTTTTGAAGAAGGCATTTCTTCATGTCTGCTTCGAACGCATCGAGGCTTTTCAGCGGCTGATCGGCCAGGGCCGATGAAGAAAAAAGAAAGAGCACTGCGATCACGATTAACGAACGTCTCATATTATTTCCTCCAAAATGTTTGTTGACTGACGCGTTCGATTTGAGCGGCAACGCGCAGCGTTTTCCGCGAGGCGTTAGGAGTTCACGGCCAACTGCCGCGATCCTCAGCGCCCTCTCGACAACGTGGTTGGGACCATTGTGTCGCGTTTCGCGCTGCTCGACCCGACCCACTAGACTGTCAGCCGAGGTTCTTCAGAATTCCCTTGGATCTCGCGAATTCAATAACTTTGTTCACTGCAGCCTGCTTATACTTGTAATCACCGGCCCGTGATTTCCACTTTAATACTGTCTTGTCTATTAAACAAAACTCGAACTTGTGACTGCGAGCGCCGAAAACCCAGCGCACCCCATAGACCAGCCCGAGCCCAAGAAGACCGATTTTAATGTGTGTTCCAGATTCCAAACGAGCCCAATATACATAAAGCATGTAAAATATATAACAGATGAGAAGGACAAGTAGAGCAGCGAACACCACTAAAACAACTGAACGATCATCCTTGTAATTTATTCGTTCACATTCACTGAGAGGATGCTTTATTAATTCAAACCCTGACTTCGACACAAATTTTCTTTTCAAGAAAATTATGTTGTTTGTAGTGACGCTAGCCACTTGATTCATGTGATGAGAGTACTCATCAGGATGCAGCAATGTTGCTATAAACTCTTCGTCATCATTTTGCATACGCTCATCTCCTTTACAAATAACGCGCGCGTCACGAGCCGCCTTTTGGCGCGTCGCTCCGGAGCCGCTGATTAATACTATTGCTCGGTCTCGCTGCGCTCTACAGGCCTACCGATTTTATTTACCCAACCACCACGATTTTTTATTATTTCGCGGCAGTGCCCGAATCAACCACGAGATGAGCATAGCCAGGCTCAATAAAATAACGATCCAAAAAGCACTTCGATTGGCTGCAAAGTGTGATCGCATCCCGAGCAACAGACAGGCAAGCAACGATACCGCGCTTATTGCCGCTGATTGATGTAAAACCTGCAATGAACCGGACCAAACACCTGAAGCTACTCGGACACCTGCAATGGCAAAGCAATATCCGACAATAAAGAAAAACGAGGGTCTGACTAATGCGATTGCATTGGCACCTCGTGCGACGAGAAAACCGGTTCCAAATAGCGTTAGAACGAGCATGATCCGGCCGATAATGATCAGCACTGCACCGCTAAAGCGTTTCTTATCTTTTTTATCGATAGCACGTGTCATGTTAAATCCATTTTAATCCCGGCGGTAACTCGCCCCCGCGCAGCGGGGTGTCGATGTTGACTGCCTGGTTCTTCGCCCGAGCTTCGCGAGGGCGAATGGCAGTCGGGCGAGTTACCGCCGGGATTCTTCCCCTC
>Ga0209342_10002182_pt1 | contig 21329 bp, 23 predicted proteins | sample RifCSP16_2_FD_184023 | JGI IMG/M metagenome (GOLD analysis project Ga0209342, IMG submission 184023) | Soil microbial communities from Rifle, Colorado - Rifle CSP2_sed 16_2 (SPAdes) (version 2) | ecosystem: Environmental > Terrestrial > Deep subsurface > Rock core/Sediment | place: Rifle... | reverse complement strand
GGACGTGGGCATGCGGATGCGCATGGTCCCCGTGGCCGGTGTGTTCCAGAAGATGGCCCGGCTCGTGCGGGACCTGTCGCGCAAGAGCGGCAAGCAGGTGCGGTTCACCACCTTCGGCGAGTCGACCGAGATGGACCGCAGCATGGTGGAGCAGATCGCCGACCCGCTCGTCCACATGATCCGCAACTCCGTCGATCACGGCCTCGAGGGGCCCGAGGCGCGCGCCCTCACGGGGAAGCCGGCGGAGGGGCAGATCCGCCTCGGCGCATATCACGAAGGCGGCAGCGTCATCATCGAGATCTCCGACGACGGCAAGGGCCTCGCTCGCGACGCCATCGCGCGCAAGGCGATGGAGAAGGGGCTCATCGCGTCGCCCGAGGGCATGACCGACGCCGAGATCCACAGCCTCATCTTCGCCCCCGGCTTCTCCACCGCCGAGAAGGTGACCGAGATCTCGGGCCGCGGCGTCGGGATGGACGTGGTGAAGCGGGGCATCGAGGCCATGCGGGGGCGGATCATCATCGAGTCCACGCCAGGCACGGGGACCCGGTTCAAGCTCGTGCTGCCGCTCACGCTCGCCATCATCGACGGCATGCTCGTGGCGTGTGGAGAGGAGCGCTACATCATCCCGACCCTCTCCATCGTGGAGTCCATCCAGCCCGACAGGAAGATGCTCCTCTCCCTCGCGCAGAGGAACGAGATGATCAACCTGCGCGGCGAGATCCTCCCGCTCCTGCGGCTCGATCGCCTGTTCGGGCTCTCCGGCGCCAAGTCCGATCCCACCGAGGCGCTGGTCGTGGTGGTGGAGGGCTTCGGCCGACGCATCGGGCTCCTCGTGGACGAGGTGGTGACCCAGCAGCAGGTGGTCATCAAGAGCCTGGGCGAGGGGCTCGGCAGCAACCGCTTCATGTCCGGCGCGGCCATCCTCTCCGACGGCCGGGTCGGGCTCATACTCAACGTCGAGGAGATCGCGACCCTCGTCCAGAAGTCGCGCGACTTCCTCCACGATCGCGGCGCGGCGCTCGAGGCCGCACTACCCGCCGTTCAGGAGGCGAACGCATGAGCACCGAAGCCGTCCCCACGACGACCGTCCCCCGGGCCACCGATCTCGGCCAGCAGCTGGCGGGGAAGTACATGACCTTCCAGCTCGCGGACGAGGTCTACGGGCTCGAGATCCTGAAGGTGCGAGAGATCATCGGGCTCATGGACATCACCCGCGTGCCCCGCAGCCAGGAGTTCGTGCGCGGCGTCATCAACCTGCGCGGGAAGGTGATCCCGGTCGCGGATCTGCGGCTCAAGTTCGGCATGGAGGCCTGTCAGGCCACCGACCAGACGGTGATCATCGTCGTCCAGTGCCAGCTCGGGGGCCGCAATCTCACCATGGGTATCCTGGTCGACCAGGTGCTCGAGGTCCTCAAGATCGAGGCGGGCCAGATCGAGCCCCCGCCTTCGCTGGGCGAGGCGGCCGTGGAGGCCCAGTTCATCCTGGGTGTGGGCAAGGCCGGCGAGCGCGTGGTCTTCCTGCTGGACATCGGCAGGGTCCTGGGCGGAGACGCGGGGGCGCTCGCATGAAACCGCCCCCGGGTTGGAGCACCCTCCGGGCCGCGCCGCACCCCCATTCGGACTCTGGGTCGGACGGGACCCGTTCGTGCCCGCATGACCGCAAGGAAAAGCCGTTGGGATCCGGGCGCTCCAGACGCCTGGGCCAGTCCCGACCCATGGCACGCACCGTGCTCGTGAGCCGGGTGCGCCGCGTATCGACCTCCTAGGCGCGGGGCGAGACCACGCATGCAACCGCAGCTCTTCCAGCGATTCGCGACGCTCGCCTACGAAAAGGCCGGCATCGCCATCAAGCCTGGCAAGGAGGCGCTGGTGTCGGCTCGGGTGGCGAAGCGACTGCGCGCCCTGTCCATCCCGGACGCCGAGTCGTACCTGAGGTACCTCGAGGAGGACTCGACGGGCGAGGAGATGGCCTGCTTCCTCGACGTCATCTCCACGCACTTCACCAGCTTCTACCGGGAGCCGGATCACTTCGAGCTGCTCGCGGCCGAGGTGGCGCGTCGCCTCGCGGAGGGACAGCGGAGGCTCCGGCTCTGGTCCGCGGCCTCCTCGACCGGCGAGGAGCCCTACACCATGGCCATGACCGCGCTCGAGGTGAAGGGCGGCGCGCAGGCGGACCTCAAGATCCTGGCCACCGACATCGCGGTCGACACGCTTCGCCAGGCGCAGGAGGGGTGCTACGCCCTTCAGAAGATCGAGCCGGTCCCGGAGCCGCTGCGCAGCCGCTGGTTCACGCGCAGGGCCGACCCCAACGACCCCGAGGGCAGCATCTGGCAGGCGACGGAGGCGCTGAAGCAGCGGGTCGCGTTTCGGCGCCTCAACCTGGCCGAGCCTCCGTTCCCGATGTCGGGCCCGTTCGACGTGGTGTTCTGCCGGAACGTCCTCATCTACTTCGACCAGCGCACGCGCCAGCGGCTCATCGGCGCCATCGACGGGCTCATCCGGCCGGGGGGCCTGCTCTGCATCGGCCACACCGAGACCCTCTCCGGGATCGACACCGCGCTCCGCCTCGAGCGCCCCTCCATCTTCCGCAAACCCGAGGAGCGCTCGGCGTGAGCACGCTCACCGTGGACATCTCCGACTTCAAGGTGAGCGCGAAGGCCGATGACCTCATCGTCACCTACGCGCTCGGTTCGTGCATCGCCGTCATCGTCCACGACCCGGTGCGCGTGGTCGGAGGGATGATCCACTACATGTTGCCGCTCTCCGAGACCTCGCCCGAGAAGGCGAAGATCCGCCCGGCGATGTTCGCGGACACCGGCATCCCGCTCCTCTTCCAGACCATGTACCAGCTCGGCTGTCAGAAGAAGGACTTGATCGTGAAGGTGGCGGGCGGCGGCGCGCTCTACGACGACAAGGGCCTCTTCAGCATCGGGAAGCGCAACTACACAGTGCTGCGGAAGATGTTCTGGAAGAGCAACGTGCTCATCCGTGCCGAGGACGTCGGGGGCGCCAAGAGCCGCACCACGCGCCTCCAGGTCGGCAGCGGGCTGTGCACGGTCACCTCGCAAGGAGAGGAGACGGAGCTGTGATCGCGCCCTCGGTCATCCTCTCACGCGTGAAGGCGCTGCCGACGCTGTCGGGGGCGGCGCTCCGGCTCTCCGAGCTGGCCCGCGATCAGCGCTCCTCGGCGGCGGACTTCGAGCGTGTCATCCGCCCCGATCCCGCGCTCACCGCGAACCTCTTGCGAGTGGCGAACTCCGCCTACTTCGGCCTGCGCAACCGCGTCGAGTCCGTGAAGCAGGCCGTGACCGTGCTGGGGCTCACGCGCGTCTCGGAGGTGGCGGCGGCGGCGGCGTTCGCGCCCGTCATACCGGCGCGCCTCCCCGGGTACGATATCGAGGCGTCGGCGTTCTGGCTTCACAGCGTGGCGGTGGCGGTGCTCTCGGAGCGGCTCGCGGTGGAGCTGAAGATGCCCCGCCCCGACCTCACCTTCACCGCGGGCCTCCTGCACGACATCGGGAAGCTGGCCATCGGGACCTTCGTCTCGCAGGAGTCGGTCGAGATCCTGGGCCGCGTGCGCGGTGGGCTGGCCTTCGCCTCGGCCGAGCGGGAGGTCCTCGGGGTCGACCACGCCGAGGTGGGCGCGCTCGTGGCCGATGCGTGGCGCTTGCCGACGGCGATGGGAGCGGTGGCCCGCTGGCACCACGCGCCCGACGACGTGCCCGAGGGGGTGGATCGCCCGCTCGTGGACCTCGTCCACGCCGCGGACGGGCTCGCGCACGCGCTCGGGCTGGGAGCGGACGTCGGTGAGCTGGCGCGCCAGATCGCCCCTGGGACCGAGGCCCGGCTCGGGATCCGTGCGCGGCGCCTGGAGCGCGTCGCGGGGGCCAGCCTGGATGCCATCCGAGAGATGGCCGGACTCTTCGCTCCACGGGGAGACAGTCGATGAGCTATTGCGTTCTCATTGCCGACGACTCGGCGATCGTGCGCTCCATGGTGCGTAAGTCGCTGACCATGGCCGGCCTGGACCTGGGCGAGGTCCTCGAGGCCGCCAACGGGCGCGAGGCGCTGGAGCAGCTACGGCGCACGTGGGTGGACGTCGTGTTCGCCGACATCAACATGCCCGAGATGACCGGGCTCGAGCTGGTGCAGGCGATGAAGAGCGATGAGGTCCTGGCGGCCACGCCGGTGGTCATCGTCTCGTCCGAGCGAAGCCAGGCTCGCATCGACGCGCTGAAGCAGAGCGGCGCCGCCGCCTACGTGAAGAAACCCTTCCGGCCGGAACATTTCCGGGGAGTGGTCGAGAGCCTGCTCGCGATCAAGAAGGAGGACCGCCATGGCCGCTGAAGTCTCCCGGGAGCTCCTGGCCGAGACGCTCGGCAGCGCGCTGGAGGAGGCCGCCTTCGTCTTCGCCGAGGACACGGGTGAGCCGCCGCCGTTCGAGGGCCGCGTGATCGAGGCGCGGCTCTCCTTCGTCGGGCCGCAGGAGGCGGAGCTCGTCCTGGCGGTCGCGCCGCGTTTCGCGTCGATGGTGGCGGCGAACCTGCTGGGAGAGGACGAGGGGGGCGCCGCGGCCACCGGGGACGACGGCGACGCGGTGGGTGAGATGCTGAACATGATCGCCGGCACCTTCGTCGTCGAGCTGTTCGGCGAGGAGCCCTGCCGCCTGGGACTGCCTCGGGTGAGCCAGGTGTCGGGCGAGGAGCACGAGCGCACGCTGGCCGCCGCCACCGCCGCGAGCACGATGGTGGACGAGGACGGCAACCGCATCGACCTGGCGCTGCGCGTGGGTGGGAGGCAGGAGTGATCGCGGCTGGAGCAGCCGCAGCGCGAGGTAGCAGGGGGGCGCCGTGACCCGCGTCCTCGTCGTGGACGACTCGGCGGTGGTCCGCCAGATCTTCTCGCGCGAGCTGGCGAAGGATCCGGAGATCGAGGTGGTGGGCGCGGCGCCCGATCCCTTCGTGGCGCGCGACCTCATCGTCCAGCGCAAGCCGGACGTCCTCACGCTGGATCTGGAGATGCCGCGCATGGACGGCATCACCTTCCTGCGCAAGCTCATGCACTACTACCCGCTCCCGGTGGTGGTGGTCTCGTCGCTCACGCCCGCCGGCGGCGAGCTGGCGATGGAGGCGCTCGCGGCCGGCGCCGTGGACGTCATGTGCAAGCCGGGCGCCGCGTTCACGGTGGGCAACATGGCCGCCCAGCTGGTGGAGAAGGTGAAGGCGGCGTCCCACGTCGACTTGAAGCGGCGCGTGCAGCAGCGCGCGGCGCAGCCGCAGCCGCCGCCGCGCGCGCTCTCCCGGACGACGAACCAGGTGCTGGCCATCGGGGCGTCGACCGGCGGGACCGTCGCGCTCGAGGCCATCCTGAAGGCCTTCCCGGTGAACGCGCCCGGCATCGTGATCACGCAGCACATGCCGGAGATGTTCACCAAGTACTTCGCCGATCGACTGAACCAGGTCGCCCAGCTCGAGGTGCGGGAGGCGGTCGAGGACGACTCGGTGGTGCCGGGCGTGGCGCTCATCGCGCCGGGGAACAAGCACCTCTTGCTGAAGCGCAGCGGCGCCCGCTACCACGTGAGCGTCCGCGACGGACCGCGCGTGAACCGTCACCGGCCCAGCGTGGACGTCATGTTCAGGTCGGTGGCGCAGGCGGCCGGACGGAACGCGGTGGGCGTCATCCTCACCGGCATGGGCGGCGACGGCGCGCAGGGTCTGCTCGAGATGCGAAAGGCGGGCGCGCACACGCTGGCGCAGGACGAGGCGAGCTGCGTCGTCTTCGGGATGCCGAAGGTGGCGATCGAGCTCGGCGCCGCGGAGCACGTGGTGGGCCTCGACGCCATGGCGGGGGAGATCCTGCGCACGGTGGAGCAGAGGGCGGTGTAGCTGCACCTCATCGCCGAGGCAACCGACGCCTCCTCGCATTCGCGCGGCATCCAGGCCCTCGCCATCCGCCTCGCGAAGGGCCTGGACTGGCCTGGCTATCCGTTCTCGGGGAGTCGTAGTCGCCACGCGCCTCCGCGCGGAGGAATCCTGCGACATGGGGACCCGATTCATGGTACAGGCGGTGTGTGTGTTCTAGCTGTCCGGGCTACTGCTTTCGGGGGGATGCCCATGGCCATGCGCGCGCGCGACTGCTGGATGCCAATCCTGGCCGCGGCCTTTGCCGGCGCCGCCTGCAGCCGGCCTGTGTAAGCGCAGGGGCACGGCGCTCCAGGCGGATGGCTGCGCTGCCTGCTCGCCGATTCGTTCGGGCTGCCGTCGGCGGCGCTCCGGGCGGATCGAATCAGCGACCGGATCGAGTGGAGCACGAATGCCACATCCCCACCGCCTCCTCCTCGCGCTTCTCACCCTGGCCCCCGCCGCCTCCAGCGCCTCGGAGACCATCGCGGTCGTCGCCACGGGCGACTGCGACGGCGCGAGCCTCTCGGCGCACGCCCGGACCGTTCGCGAAGCGCTGGCCAGGCGAGTGGGCGCGCCCGTCCTGTCAGCGGAGGGCACGGCACGGGCGCTGGGCGGGCTCCCTCGTGGCTCGCTCGCCAGCGCGGCGCGGCTCCTGAGCGAAGCCGAAGGAGAGCTCCTCGCCGGGGGCTCGATGGCACCGCGCGAACGCGCGAGGCGTGACCGCCTGGCGCTCTCCAAGCTGAGCGAGGCGGTAGAGGTGCTCCTCTCCCTTCCTCCGTCGCCAGAGCGCTGGAAGACCCTCCTCAGGATCCGGGCGCTGCAGCTGCGTTTCTACGCGGGCACGGGCCGCAGCGCCGAGCTCGAGCGGACGGTGGAGGCGCTCTTGCGCGTCGCGCCGGACTACGCCTTCGATCCCAGGCTCCATTCGCCGGCCCAGCTCGAGGTCTACGAGAAGGTCCGCAAGCGGGTGAGGGAGAGGGCAACGGCGACCCTGAAGCTCACCAGTCATCCGGCGGGCATGGTCCTCTACGTGGACGGCCGTGAGGTTGGGCCAGCCCCGATCACGATGAAGGTCGTCCCCGGCACCTACCGCGTCGAGGCGGCGGCCGGAGCCCGCCGCGGCGTGGCGCACCTCGTCACGGTGAGCGAGCTCGCCGAGGTCGACGTCGACGGGGCGTTCGAGCGCTCCGTCGCGCTCGAGGAAGGACCATGCGTGGAGGCGGGCAGCGCCTTCGGCGAGCGGGAGGCGATGCTGGCCCGGTTCGGCTCGACCGCCGGGGCGCAGGTAGTCGTGGGCGTGCGGCTCGAACGGTCTCGGCAGGAGACGAGGTACCTCGCCGTCGAGTCGATCGAGAGCTCCACCGGCCGCAGGCGGGGCGGCGCCGCGTTGAAGCTCACCGACGGGAAGCCGGCGTCGGGCGCGCTCGACGCACTATCGGATAACATCGGCGTGCTGCCGGACGCGCAGAGGTCAATCCCGCTCTCCCTCACGCACGATCTGGCGCCGCTGCCGGCCCCATCTCCGCCGCCGGCTCGCTGGCTTCGCCCGGCGGCCTTCGCCGCAGGCGGCCTGGCGCTCGCCCTGGCCGGGGTCGCGACCTACGAGGGCTTCTCATCTCGCGATTCTTACCGGAAAGCGGACGTGGTGCCCCACCAGGGCATCGAGTACTCGCCCGCAGACCAGGCGCGCCGGGATGCCCTGATGCGCGACGCCGACAGCGCCAGGACGGCCATGTACGTGACTGCCGGCGTGGCGGTCGCGCTCGCCGCCACCGCGGGTGTGCTCGGCTACCTCTCGCGCGAACCCGAGCCGGTGGTCATCCGGTTCTGAGGCGACCCTCGTGCGGTTCAGAGCGCGGGGCCGCGGCCGCGCACGGCGCTCCAGATGGCGACGACGCGGGCGTGCTGTGGCGCGAGCATGCGCCAGTAGACACGCGTGCGAGTTGCCGGCATCATAAGTTGCCGGTACTTTTGGTCGCGCTTGCCGCGGACGGCGATCCCGCTGTTCGGGGCGGTCGAGATCCGCATGATCGCGACGCGGAGCTCCTGGTCGAAGAGGTCTGGGGCGCTCTGACGGTTCGCACGCCACCAGCGCGCGATCCGCTCGGCTTCACGGTGCGCGCGCGGTGAGAGGTCGACCAGCACGCTCACCGGATCGACCTGAGCGTTTCCCAGAGCTGGTCCAGGCTGACCGACTCGCCCCTGGCGATCTCCGCTTCCGACTCCTCGAGCGCAGAGTCCAGTTCGGCGCGCTCCTCCGGGGTCATCCCGTACTCGTCAAGCTCGTCGAGCGGCACCAGCTCGATCTCGGTCCCCTCCGGCAGATCGGTGGGTTCGTCGACCAGGATCCGACCAGACCTCACGTGGGCTTTCAGTGCTCGCATCGCGTCTCTCCCTCGGTACTGGATTCTAGCAGGCCGGGGCGGGGCGTGCCTGAACCCCGGCCGGCGGTCATCCGCTCTTGCCTCGATCGTCAAGGCGCCGCGGCGGTGCGCCCCGAGGCGAGCGGCTCGAGGTGCGGCGCCCAGCGCGTGGCGTCACCCGCCCGCACGGTGATCGTCTCCTCGAGTGACGCGAAGCCCCCGCACTCGGCTCGTACGCGGTGACTGCCGGTGGATGCGCGCGCGGTCAGGGGAGAGAGCCCGGCGCGCTTGCCGTCGATGTAGATCACGGCCGCTACATCGGAGATCGCCTCGATCGTGCCCCAGTCGGTCGAGGGTGGAATGCCCTTCGTTACCTGGGCCGCTCCGAGAGGTCTCGATCGGCGAACGGTGGCGGGTGCGGTCGCCACGGGGCTGGATGACGGGCCGGGTCCCGGATCGACCTTCGCGCTCGGTCGATCGTGGACCTCGACGGAGGAAGCCGCCACGGGCTCCGGCGACGGCTCCGCAGCGCGCGCGCTGGCCGGGGCCATTGTGCCATTCACAGCCGGCCGATGACGGTGCCGCACCGCGAACCCCGCAAGGATGGCCACGAGCGTGACTATGGCGAGGCCGCCCGCCACGAGCCGGCCAGTCCGGCGCTGCTCGGGAACCCTGGCGGGCAGGGTGCGAGTCGGGGGCGTGTCCTCGGGGGTGAGGTGTACCGAGGGCGCTTCCGCAGAAGGGGAAGCATCCGCGGGTTGCGGACGCACCAGCGTGCGTTCAGAAGACGGCAGGGGCGAGGGCGGCTGGGCGCCTTCAGGCCAGAGCAGGTGCATGAGCGCGCGCAGGTCGACATCCCCCGGGCCTGTCACGAACCCGAGGCTCACCGCGGCCAGGCCGTTCGCCATCTCCTGGGCGGTGGCCATCCGTCGCTCCGGGTCGCGTTCGAGCGCGGCCATGATGAGCCGGTCCAGCGCGGGAGGCACCGCTTCGTTCCAGGACGAGGTCGGCGAGATGGGCTCGCTCCCGGTCACGGCCGCGATGGTGGCGGCCTCCGATCCGAAGCCGAAGAGACGCCGCCCACAGCAGAGCTCCCAGAGGATGACCGCGAGAGAGAAGAGGTCGGCGCGCGCGTCGATGGGTCCACCGCGCGCCTGCTCCGGGGCCATGTAGGCGGCCTTCCCCTTGACCATGCCGGGAGCGGTGAGGCCGATGCTGCCCATAGCCCGCGCGATGCCGAAGTCGGTCAGCTTCACCTCGCCCTCGAACGAGACGAGGACGTTGTGTGGAGAGACGTCACGGTGGACGATCCCGCGGCCGCCCGGTCCTCCCGCGGTGCGGTGGGCGTAGGCGAGCGCCTTGGCGACCTCCGCGCCGATGTGTACCGTTCGTGGAAGCCCCAGCCTGACGACCGTCTCGCGGCACCGGTCCACGACCTGGCGCAGGCTGCGGCCGTGCACCAGCTCCATCGCGATGTAGTAGTCGCCGTCGACCTGGTCGAACTCGAACACCTGCACGATGTTGGCGTGGGTGAGGCCCGAGGCGAGCCGCGCCTCCTCTATGAACATCTGCACGAAGTCGCTCGACGAGGCGTGGCCGCCGCGGATGAGCTTCAGCGCCACCTGTTTCACGACCCCGGCCGGGCCCGTCGCGGCGGCGCGGTAGACGTCCGCCATCCCGCCGGAGGCGATGTGCTCGAGGAGTTGGTACTTGCCGACGGGGCGCACCGGATCGGCATTCTAGCTCTACTTCACACCCGGCAAGCGCTTTCCCGTGAAGTCGTTGAAGAACACCGCCTCGCTCCTTGCCAGCACGCGCGGCCATTCCTGCCCGCAGGGCGGGGAGACGCCCAGATCCGTGATCAGGAACCGGATGATCTCTTCCATGAGCGCCCACCCCGTCGGTAGGTGCAGCCTGTTCAGATCGAGCGCATGCCGGCCGAATCGGATGCTGGCTGGCGCTTGGAGATGATGCCGCGGCGGTACCGGTTCCTCCGGGGAACGCCGCTCGTACTCCCAGCGCAGCAGCGCGCCGTCCCTGACGTTGGCCGTCTCCTGGATGCGATACGCGTATTGGACTGTCTGGAGGCGAAACCTCGCCGGGCCGTCCCGGTGCGGAATCGACTCGACGATCTGCCCCGCGAAGAAGAAGAGCTTCCCGTACCTCGTATCGAGAGGAACGGCGACTGGAGCGTCGCCGCGCCGAAAGGAGACCCAGAAGCGCGGCGAGGCGTCGACGAGCAGGATCGGCTCTGCCGTGACCGTGACCGCGAAGAGCTTCGCGGCGTGATCTCGGAACTTCCGCGCACACTCGCGCGGCGTTCGTCCGGTGATCGGCATGGCTGCCGGGGCTACTTGCCCAGTAGCGCGCGCAGCATCTTCAGCTCCGATTCCGCCACTGTCCCAGCGAGCTCGCCGCGATCCAGCAAGGTGAACGCTTCGCGGCTGGGGACGCCGACCAGAGCTCGAGCAATGCGATCCGCGAAGGACTGCGCCTCGGCTCTGGTTCTGAGCGTGACGGTGGTCTCGGAGCCGGAGCTGTGACGGACTGCAGCAGTCGCCAGTTGTGGCATCCTCGTTTTCCCCCTTGCACGCTTCATAACACGCCCCTGAGACATGACTCCTGAAACCGCTCTCAGTGCCGCGCATGCGGGGTGCCAGCTGCGACGTCCTGTATCCGAGGTCTAGCAGTGCCGCTTCCGTTCGCATGCCCAGTTCGGGGCACCCCGGCCGCCGGGGGCGCTCCGAGGTATGAGATCTCCGAAGCCGGGGCCCTCAAAGCGCGGGCTCCGCCGCGGCCCCGGCCGGCTACGGCTCGTGGGCGCGCTCCGCCGCACGTCCCCCGCCTCCGCTCTCGGCCGGGGCTGCAGGAGCGGCCCCGGCACCAACGGGCGCAGGCACGTCGCCCGAGGGTGCGGCCGCGGCGCGCGGCTTGGGCGGCGTCGCCTCGTAATCCAGCTCGACCACCATCTCCACGCGGCGGTTGATCTCGTGGTCCTGGGGCGTCCCTCCGAAGGAGATGGGCCGCGAGGCGCCGAAGCCGCTGGCGGTGAGGAGCTTGGGAGGCGCGTGGTGCGCGCGCTCGAGGTAGCTCGTCACCGTCGCCGCGCGGACGGCGGAGAGCTCCCAGTTGTCGCGGAAGCGGGTCCCGGTGACGGGCGTGTCGTCGGTGTGGCCCTCCACGCGCAAGGGCCGGCCGAGCGGGACGATCTCCTCGGCGATGGCGTCCAGCACGGGCAGGATCTGCGGGCGGAGCGCCGCCTTGCCGGGGTCGAAGAACTCGGCCGCGGCCAGGCGCACGGTGACCTTCTTCAGATCCGCGGTGATCGTGACCGACTGCAGGCCGCGCTGGAGGAGGAATGGGCGGATCCTGGCCTGCAGCTTCGTCCGGAGGCTCTCGACCATCTCCTTCGCCGAGGGCATGCTCTGCGGGGGGGACATATCGATGAGGTTCCGGCTGGAGGCGGGCTGGTCGAAGATGGGCATCTGGCCGACGCCGCCCGTCCCGCCGAAGTGCATCGCCCACTTGATGGAGTTGGCGGCCTGGTTGAGCTTCTTGTTGTCGACGCGACTCACCGCGTACAAGACCACGAAGAAGGCGAACAGGAGGGTGATGAAGTCGGCATAGGAGACGAGCCACCGCTCGTGGTTCTCGTGCTCCTCCTCGTGCTTCTTCTTCTTGGACATGATGGCCTCGGTGCTCGGCGCAGCTCTCAGGCAGCCTTCTTCTCCGCGCCCCCGTGCTCCTCTCCGGTGAAGGCGCGCAGCTTCTCCTCCAGCACGCGCGGGTTCAGGCCCTCCTGGATGGCCAGCACACCTTCGATGATGAGCACCTTCCGCTCCATCGCGATGGCCAGCTTGCGCTTGATCTTGTTCGCCGCCGGCAGGAAGAGGAGGTTCGCGCTCGCCACCCCGTACACGGTGGCCACGAACGCCGTCGCGATGCCGCCGCCGAGCTTGGACGGATCGGAGAGGTTTTCCATGACGTGGATGAGGCCGAGGACGGCCCCGATGATGCCGATCGTGGGCGCGAACCCGCCGAGGGACTCCCACACCTTGGCGCCCTGCATGCTCTCCCCGTGCTCCGCCTCCATCGACGCCTCGAGCGAGTCGCGCGTCACGCTCGCGTCCACGCCGTCGACCACGTACCCGAGCGCCTTGCGCAGGAACGGGTCGTTGATCTCGGAGAGCTTCCCCTCGAGCGCGAGCACGCCGTCTCGGCGCGCCACGCTGGCGAGCTCCACGATCTCCTTGGCGAGCCCGGAGAGGTCGTCCTTCTTGTCCGTGAAGGCCATCTTCAGCATCTTCATGCCGCGCACGAAGTCCTTCTTCGGGAACGCGACCATGACCGCGCCGAAGGTGCCGGCGAGCACGATGATGGCGGCCGTGGCCTGGAGGATGGAGCCGACGTGCCCTCCCTCCAGCGCCTGGCCGAAGAGGATGCCGCCCACGGCCAGCACCAGCCCAGCGATGGTGGTGATGTCCACGAGGTCACTCCTCGGAAGAGAGGCGGGGGAAGGGGAGGACGGTGGCCCGGAGCTCGGGGGCGCCGCGGATGCGGCGGTGCCACGCTGCGACGCGATCCGTGACCTCGGGCACGCTCTCCAGCACCATGAGGCGCAGGCCGGTGGTGAGGAGGAGCACGGTGTCGGGTGTCGCCTCGGCGGTGAGGATGTGATCGGCGTTCACGACCAGCTCCTTGCCGTCCAGGCGGGTGAGGGCGATCATGGCAAACCCATTACCGCTTGAGCTGGATGAGCTCGGCGAGGAGCTGATCGGAGGTGGTGATGGTCTTCGAGTTCGCCTGGAACGCGCGCTGCGCGGCGATCATCCGCACGAACTGCTCCGCGATGTCCACGTTCGACTGCTCGAGCGCGCCCGAGCTCATGTAGCCCCGGCCGCCCTGGCCGGCGGTGCCCAGGACCGGCTCCCCCGAGTCGCGGGTCTGCGCGTACAGGTTCCCGCCCATCCGTTCGAGCTGCTCGGGCGCGGGGACCTTGGCGACGGCGACCTGGCCCAGCGCGCGGGTCTCCCCGTTGCTGAAGACGCCCTGGATCGTCCCCGTCCTGTCGATCTGGATCGCGGAGAGCTGGCCGGAGGCGAAGCCGTCCTGGCCGACGAAGGTGGAGACGCTCGAGCCGGCGAACTGGGTGATGCCGTCGAGGCCGGTTCCCCCGGGGGATGGGGTGCCGAAGTTGAACGCCAGCGGCTGCGGGTTGGTGGCGTTCAGCGGATTGAACGCGACGCCGGCGGCACCGGAGGTGTCGTTGAAGGATGTCAGGCGGCCCTGGGCGTCGAAGGTCACGTTCCCGGTCGCGATCCGCACCGGGGTGCCGGCCGTGCCGCCTGCCACGCCGCCGCCATCCGTCATGGCGTTCCAGTCCCAGCCCGCCGCGGTGCGCGAGTAGTAGATCTGCACCTGGTGCGAGGCGCCCAGCGAGTCGTAGACCGTGGTGCTGGTCGAGAAGTTCGAGGTGCCGGAGGGATCGTTGGGGTCGAAGGCCACGGCGGTCGCGCTGGCGTCGAGGTTCGCCCGCACGGTCACCCCTGCCGTCGCGAACGGCTGGGACGTGGCGTTCCCCACCTGGAGGTCGCCCAGCGCCCCCGTGAGGTTGCCGACGGTGTCGGCGCCGTACCCCTGCACCCGGAGCCCGGCCTGGTTCACGAGGTACCCCTCTGCGCTCACGGTGAACTGGCCGGCGCGGGTGAGGTAGGTGCCCGTGCGGCCATCACTGGCAGTGCCAGCCACCTCGAAGAAGCCGTCGCCCTGGAGCGCGAGGTCCGTCGCCACCCCGGTCGTCGAGAGCGAGCCCTGGGTCATCGTCTTCGTCACCGCCTGGAGGTGGGACCCGAGCCCGATCTGGCCCGAGCCGCCGATAACGCTCTGCGCCAGCTGGTCCTCGAAGACGGCGCGCTCCGACTTGAACCCCACGGTGTTGGCGTTGGCGATGTTGTCGCCTATGACGGCGAGCTCGCTGCTCGCGGAGGAGAGGCCGCTCGTGCCCGAGGTCAGGGAGGTGAGGAGGCTCATGGCGTTCCTTTCGCTGCGCTACGAGGACTGAGTCGTGGTGGACTGGCGGACGGTCACGACATTGGAGAGCTGCACCTGCGAGCTCCCGACGAGGAGCGTCGGCGTGCCTCCCGCGTACGAGATCCCCTGCACGGTGCCGCCGGAGGTGGCCTGGACGTCCACGCTGCTGCCGTCGGCAGCCCTGGCCGAGATGCTCACGGAGTAGGTCCCGGTCGGCAGCGCGTTGCCGTCGCCGTCCTTGCCGTCCCAGCCGAGGTCCAGGCTGCCGGCCGCCTGCGCCGTCAGGACCATGGTGCGCACCGGCGTCCCGCTCGCGTCCTGGATCAAGGCCGTGACGGTGGCGGGGGCGGCGACCTCCGCCTGCAGCTTGGGAGTCACACCCTCGGTCACCTCGACGCTGCTGGCCTGGAAGGTGACATCCTTGCCCACGAGCGACGCCGTGTTGAGCTGCGTCGACGAGGTGGTCGCGAGGAGCAGGCTGTCGAGCCGGCTCGACACCCCTTGAAGCTGCTCCAGGCTCGAGAACTGCGCCAGCTGCGCGATGAAGGCCTGGTTGTCGACCGGCTCCAGCGGGTCCTGGTTCGCGAGCTGGGCGGTGAGGAGCTTCAGGAAGGCGTCCTTCCCCAGCTCGTTCTGCGCCGCGCTCGTATTGCTCGCGTTGCTCGCCGTGGCGCTGCTGCTGCTCGAGACGGGATATAGCTCCATGGGATGCTCCCTCTCATGCCTTCACGTGAATGCCGCTCGTTCCAGGGGAGGCCGGCCAGGCCTGCGAGGACCGCGGCGGGGAAGCGGGGGACGGGTGGCCACCGGATTCGGCTGCTTCGTCCCATGCTTCCCTGCGCTGCTCGAACGCGCGTTCGCCTCCGCCGCTGGCGCCCTGCTGCGTTCCCGGATCGCGCGACATGCCGTCGCGCGGTGTGGTCTCGATGGGTGCGAGCTTCAGCCCCTCGCCCGCGAGCGCGCGGGAGAGCTCGCCGGCCCTGGCCTCCACGGCGTGCGCCGCGTCGCCTTCGACCCTGAGGTGGAGGGCGCCGTCGCGCACGCGCAGGTGGAGCTCGAGCGCGCCCATCGCGCCGGCGTCGATCTTGAGGTGCGCGGCGTGGCGGAGCACGGCGCCCTGGACGTCCGCTCCGGGCGAAGGGGGAAGAGCCGCGCGTGGCCCGTCGGAGGCGGAGAAGGCAGGGCTGGTGGAAGTGGTGCTGGACGACGGCCCGGGCGCTGTCGCGCGCGCGTCGGGAGCGGGCGAGAGCGGCACCTCGGGGCGGTTCGCGCCGGCTGCTGTCTCGCGCTTCGCGGCGTCGCGGTCCTTCTCGCCCTGCTTCTCGGGCTCGTGGCCTTGCCGGTCCTGGGCGTGGACCGCGAGATGCTTGCGGCTGGCGGTCGACGTCGGGCCGAGCGGGACGGCGGCGTCGAGCGCGGACTTGACCGCGCTGGCCTGCGCCGCTGCGTTTCGCCCGTGGAGCTTGGCCCGGGGCGTTGCGTCAACGGCGGGTGCGCTCTCCCCCTCGCCCTTGGCGCGGGCGGTGCGGGACGGTGAGCTCTGGGCAGGTGCCGGCATGCCTGCGAGGGGAACCCCGCGGGGCTGCTGGGCGTTCTGAACGTGGACTCCCACCGCCTCGCCGACGGTCTTGTCCGCGGCCTCGGCAGCCGCCTCGGCGTCCGCGCGCGCGCCGCGCTTGCGCGTCTGGGAGCGGCGCGCCTGCTCCAGCTTGCTCCGCGCCTCGTCCACGGGAGACGAGCCGCGCCTGTCGGGCTGGCCTTCCAGCCGGAGGAGGGTGGTGGCGAGGTTGGCATGGGTGGAGGGATCGGCGCTGGCTTCCGGAGACGTCCCCGCCGCCGCGGCGCCACCGCCGTTCACGGGCGGCGCCATGGCGCGTCCGAGGGCGTCCTGGAACGCCGCGCGATCTCCGCGCCCGCCATGGCGGGAGCCGACCGGGGCCTCCAGGCCCTCGTCGGTCGCGCCAGGCGCGATCTCGTCCAGGACGCCGAGTGAAATTGGTGTCGTCACGGTCGGGCTCCATCTGCCGGGGTCGCGGCCATCGCCGTGAAGAGCTCGGCCGCGGTCTCGGCCTTCATCTTCTCGAGCACCACGCCGGCATCGGCGGGGCGCATGCGCCGCAGGATCTCCACGGCGAGCGGTCGTTCGAGGCGCGCCAGTAGCGACGCGGCCTGGTCCGGCTTCATGCCCTTGAGGGTCTTCGCCAAGGTCTCTCCGCGCGGCTTCGGCTCGGGCCCGGATCGCCGCGCCGGAGCGGGAGGGAGCGCGGGGGCCGCAGGGGCGGCGGCTCGCTTCTCGGCCGGCGGCGCCTCTTTCAGCCTTCGCTCCAGGAGCGCCGTCTCGCTGAGGAGGGCCGCGCGAGCAGCCGCGATGTCGCCGGAGAGCTTCTCCATGCGCGCGCGCTCGCTCGCGAGCGACTGCAGCTCCTCCGTACGGTGGCGCGCCGTGGCGCGGAGCTCGTCGCGAAGCGCGACGGCGGAGAGCGCTGGCGGGGGCGGGAGGTCCTCTTCCGGGGATCCAGCGGGGGCACGCGGCGCGACCGGCAGGGCGCGCGGGGGCGGAGGCGGCGTCGCGCTCGCGCCGAGGTCCGGGAGGTGGAGCGCGGGCTTCGAACGGGTCTTCGTCGGCGTCGCCGCCGGGGTCGGGGTCGCGGTAGGAGTCGGGGGTCTCGGGGGCGGAGCCCCCGAGGTCAATGTCGGCGAAGCCGGCGGCCTGCTTTGCGCCGTAGGCGCAGCCGCCGGAGCCCCCGATCTCAAAGACGGCGAAGCCGGCGGTCCGCTTTGCGCCGGAGGCGCAACCGCCGGCGCAGCCGCCGGATCAGCGGCCGCGATCCAGCATCACCCCCGCCACGGCCGCGGTGAGCGCGTCCGGGTCGACCGGCTTCACCAGGAGCGCATCGACCTCCCGGCCGCGCGCCCCGATGATGTCCGCGCGCTCGGCGTAGCCGGTCACGAGCACCACCGGCACCGTGGGCGCGATCTCCTTCGCCGCCCTGGCCACCTCCAGCCCGCCCATGCCGGGCATGCCCACGTCCGTGACCACCACGTCGACCGACCGCTCGGCGAGCGCGCGCAAGCCCTCCCTCCCGCTCGAGGCGGAGAGGACCTCGTAGCCCGCCGACTCCAGCACCTCGATCATCAGCTCGCGGTTGTCGTCGTCGTCCTCGACGAGGAGCACGCAGACCTCGGCTGTCACGCTGGTCACTCCGCGTAGAAGGCGTCGAGGACGGCCTGGTACTTCTGCGTGCAGAGCTTCCGCTTCACCTTGAGCGTCGGCGTGAGCTCGCCCGACTCCTGCGTGAACTCGTGGGGCAGGATGGCGAACTTCCTGATGCTGGCGTAGCTCGCCTGGCGCGCGTTGAGAGCGTCGAACGCCGTCTGGATCTGCTCGCGGACGCGGGGGTCCTCGTTCAGCGGAGCGGTGAGCGTGATCCCCTTCTCGGCGGCCCACTTGCGGACGTTATCCTCGTTGAGCGTCACCAGGGCCGAGAGGAACTTGCGCTTGTCCCCGTGGACCATGACCTGCGAGATGAGCGGGTCGGTCTTCAGCTCGTTCTCCAGATTCTGCGGCGCGACGTTCTTGCCTCCCGCGGTGACGATGATGTCCTTCTTGCGGTCGGTGATCTTGAGGTTCCCCTCGGCGTCCAGCTCGCCGATGTCCCCCGTGTGGAGCCAGCCATCCCTGAGCACCTCGGCCGTCTCCTCGGACCGGTTGTGGTACCCCTTCATGACGCCGCCCCCACGCACCAGGATCTCCCCGTCCTCGGCGATGCGGACCTCCGTCCCTGGGACGGGTGGGCCGACCGTCCCGATCCTGGCCTTGCCCGGACGGTTCACGAAGGTCGCCGCAGAGGTCTCGGTGAGGCCGTACCCCTCCAGGATCTCGAACCCGACCGTCTGGAAGAACCAGGCGATCTTGGGCGAGAGCGGCGCGCCGCCGGAGACGAAGAGGCGCATCCGGCCACCGAAGCGCTCGGCGAGCGCGTGGCCCAGCTTCGGGAAGACGAGCCTCCTCCCGACGAGGAGGCCCAGGCTGAGCTCGTCGCGCCCTCGCTCCCGCCCCTCCACGTAGGCGTCCAGGCTCTGCATCGCCCACTTGAAGAGCTTGCCCTTCATCCCATGCGTGGAGAGCCCCTTCGAGATCACGGCGGTGTACGCCTTCTCGAAGATGCGGGGCACGGCCGGCATGACGGTCGGGCGCACCTCGGCGGCGTTGTCCATGATCTTGTCGAGCGACTCGACGAAGGCGACCGTCGCCCCGACCTTGAACCAGACCGCCTCGATCACCTTGGCGAAGACGTGCGCCATGGGGAGGAAGCTGAGGATGAGGTCGTCCGAGGCAATGATCTTCAGCGAGGCGACCGCCTCCGCCTCGTAGACGAAGTTCCCGTGCGTGAGCACGACGCCCTTCGGGTTTCCGGTCGTGCCCGAGGTGTAGATGAAGCAGGCGGGATCGTCGAGCGACATCGACGCGATCCGCCGCGCGTACGCCTGGTCGTCCCCGGCCCGGAAAGCGACCCCGGCCTTCTCCAGATCGGCGAGCGTGCGGGCGGCAGCGCCGGCGGCAGCGCCTTCGGCGCAGGACAGGCCGCCGGCTTCGCCATCATTGACATCGGGGGCTCCGCCCCCGATACCCCCGGGACCGCCCTCCGCCTTGCCGCCGAGACGGATGATCCCTTCGAGACCGGGCAGGCGGTCGCGGACCTCGCGGATCTTGGCCACCTGGGCGTCGTCGCAGAAGACGAAGCGGGCGCCCGAGTCCTCGATCACGTAGGCGCACTCGGCCGGGCGATTGGAGTGGTAGATGGGCACGGTGACGGCGGTGGCGCCGAGGATGCCCAGGTCGGCGAGGATCCACTCGGTGGTGGTCTCGCCGATGATCGCGACCCGGTCTCCCCTCTTCACGCCGAGCGAGGCCAGTCCGTCGGCCACGTCGCGCGCCCTGCGGGCCATCTCCGCCCAGGTCGTGTCGACCCAGCGCCCGTCCCGCTTCTGCTTGGTCGCGGTCAGCCCGCCTGCGCGCGCGGCCGTCGCCTCGAACAACTCCACCAGGCTCCGTGGACGCGCGGCATGGCGCTCCAGCTCTTCCTGCGCGATCATGACGCCCCCTTTCCGGACATCGTCACCTCATCCTCGCCAAGAGCCGCCTCGCTCGCTCCTCGTATCGCCGCTCCTCCGGCGCGTCGTAGGAGCCAGGTTCTAGAGCTACCGCTTCCTCGAGGAGCTTCCGAGCTTCCTTTGGGTGTCCTTCTTTTACGTATAGCTCCGCCAGATAGACCCGGCCTCTCTCCTCGGCGGGGTTCTGGCGGATGACGCGGCGCAGGTACTCTTCGCTCTTCTGCCCGTCGTACTTGGGCCACGGGAGCTCGAAGTAGAAGCGTCCCCATGCGCTCCAGATCGCGCCTTGGAGGAAGTCCGGCGAGATGCGCTCGGCCCTCGAGAGCCTCTCTCTGAACTTGGCCTCGATGCCCTGGGCGAGCGCCCGGACGACGCCGATCCCGAGCGCGTAGTTCCCCACGCCTGCCGCCGCGTAGAACCAGCCCTCCACCCCCTGCGGGTTGACCGAGGTGGCACGGTCACCGTACTCCCACCCCTTCTTGCCGAGGCGGCTCCGCTCCCAGCCAGACCGCGCGGGGTCGTCGGAGGTCCAGGCATGGAGCCGGGCCCGTCTCCAGAGGACGCCGTAGTCGCGGGGCGCCGCCTCCTCGGCTCGGTCGAGCAGCGACTCGATCTCCTCCAGCCGGCCTGGCTCGTCGCGAGTCATCCAGGCCTCGTCGACCCTGGAGAGGAGCGCGTCGACGGAGGAACCCACCTGAGACCCGACCGCTGGCGTGCCGAGCAGGCCAAGGAGCAGCACGAGACGTATCGGAGCCAATCACGCGACCCGGTAAGCCCTCGCCCCGCGGCGAGGGTGGACGCCCAATCTAATGAGCGACGCGCGCACGGCGCCACGTCGCGCGAGGGTACCTGATCAGTCCGCGCAGAGAAGCTGGACGTTGATCTGGTCGCCCTGCCTGAGCTCGCAGTCGCCCTGGAAGGTCAGCTTGGCGGATTCGCCCGCCTGGGGCGCCACGTAGACGGCTCCCGCCGCCGCATCGGACGCGCCGCCCACCGCCACCGGACAGGCCACCTGCGTGCCGTCGGCGCGCGTGAGCTGCACCGCGAGCAGGCGGGGATCGGCTGGGGTCTCCGTGAGATCCACGGTCTGACCAGGGTCGATGAGGCCGGCGATGACACGGAGCGTGTCGCTGAAGTCGGACTGGCAGACCGAGTCGATGAAGCCCTGCTGGGTCCCCAAAGCGTCGATGAAAGTATTGTAGCGTCTGGCGGGCCAGGCCTGGTCGCTGCAGGCCTCCGGCTCCTTGGTGTCCGGGTCAACCGCTCCGATCACTGCCACGAGCACGTCACGCGCCTCCCCCGCGAGCTGCGCCTGGAGCGCGCTCACGAAATCCGTCACCGCAGGGAGCCTCGCCTGCTCGTCGTCAGTGTGGCATCCATCGCTGCGATTGGGGAAGATCACTGCGGGCGGCGATGCCAGGTCCGAGCAGTCGTCCTCGTCGCTCACGATGATGATCGCCAGCCGCGCCCCGGGCCGGAGCAGCCCCGCGTTCGACCTGTCCGCGATGCGATCGGTGACCGCCAGGAGCGCCGCGCGGAAGCCCTGCTCCTTTGGCGAACCGGCGGTGCCCACGTTCACGTTGGCGTCGAAGTCCTCGACGAGCGTCTGCGAGCCTGCCTGGAGGAGCGTGGACCTCCCCTCGGCAGCCACCAGCGCTCCGTCCGTGTAGGGCTGGCCGTTGTCGTCCTCCTCGTGGATCACGACCGAGCCGTCGACCTGGGACTCGGGCCAGTCGACCGAGGTGGTGGTGACACCGATCTGGAACTCGTTCTCCACCGGCGAGGAGGCGAGCCGCTCCACGAACGCATGGAAGCTCGTGGCCAGGTTCTCCTGCTCGTCGTGCATCGATCCCGAGTCGTCGATGACGAAGAGGATGTCGGTCCTGACCGGCGCGGCGAGGATCGTCGTCACCTC
>Ga0209342_10002181_pt1 | contig 21340 bp, 32 predicted proteins | sample RifCSP16_2_FD_184023 | JGI IMG/M metagenome (GOLD analysis project Ga0209342, IMG submission 184023) | Soil microbial communities from Rifle, Colorado - Rifle CSP2_sed 16_2 (SPAdes) (version 2) | ecosystem: Environmental > Terrestrial > Deep subsurface > Rock core/Sediment | place: Rifle... | reverse complement strand
TCGGCAGCGGGCTCCACTGGGCCGATCCGTGGTCAGCGGCGGCCGTCATCGGCGCCGGGCTCTGCCTGACGAGCCTGCCGCTCCGGGTGGCGCCGCTGGGGTTGGTGATCCTGACGATCTGGGGGCGGGTGGCGCCCTGAGGCAAGGCGGGGCGGGGCGCGGCGGGGCGAGGCGCGGCTGGGCTTGGCCAGGTACGGCGGGGCCTGGCGAGGCTTGGCTGGGCAAGGCGAGGCAGGGCAAGGCGAGGCGAGGCGAGGCAGGGCATTTGTCAGGGAGGGTGGCGCCATGAAGCGATACCCGACGGTAGACAATGCCCGCGGTCTCAAATTGTACGGGCCGGTGATGAGAGATACTTACGGTAGTCAGATCAGTGTGCGCGAGTCGAGTGCCGACCCCATGACCCGGGGTTGGTTGTTCATCGAGGGCGGCGTGTTGGAGCATAATAACGGCGCAGCACATCTGACTGTGAATCAGGCGAGTCGTCTGATTCTCGCCCTTCAGCGGTTCGTGAAGGATAAGCGGAAATGATACGGGCTCTTGCACTGTGGTTCTCTGGCTTTCTCAGCATGCTGACGTCTTCTCTCCTCACCCCGACGATCCGTTGCGAAGTCGTCGTCCTCTTCGACGCCGATCTCAACTGGACGGCGCACGATGAGAAGGCCGAGCTGACGCCGGCCGAGCGCCAGAAGGTCATCGTCGGCATGTTCGAGCTGGCGACCACGATGGCGAAGAAGTACGGGGTGCCGATGAGCGTGCGGGGCGGGCAGGCGTAACGCAGCGCAGCATAGATCTCCCCCTTCTTTGCTCCCTGATGTAAGGGGCAAGCTGATGCTGCCTATGGGGAGCGGAGTGCTACAGCGTCGTCAGGTCGGGGCGAAGGAAGGGGGAAAAGACTTGCCCCGCATGATAGGACGCGACCGGGGTCCCCAGTGGGCTCTTTACTCCCCTGTTTGACGCCGCGGGGTTTCCGCAACCCATGCCTATCATGAGCACGCTGAGGGTCGCATGACAGGATTTGCTTGACAAGGTAAATCGGTGTGGGGCATTCTTGTCCCACTAGGATGTCTTGCATGAGCACACCGCCCCCGGTCGGGGAGACCTGATCGGGGGTTGGTGTCTCTTCTACCCGGAAGCCGTCCAAGATTCCCTTGACAGGGGTAGCCCGATGCGTGGTATAGGATATCCCGATGACAGCCGGGTACGGGGCCTATATGGAACCACGGTGGGCACCTTCTGACCACCTGCGCGGGAGTTAGCCACGGGTGCCCAGCACGCTCAACCTCGACGACTACAGCGACGAGATGCTGCGCTTGGCGCTCAGGATCGCTCGCGCCAAGAAAACCCCACGCGAGACGCGGCTCAAGGTCGCGTTCTTCTTTCTTGAGCGTCGGTTCCCCATCGCACGGATCGGGGATCACGTCGATGTCTTGCGCCCCGTCCAGGTCATCATTGGGGTTACGGGTTCGACGCAGGTGGCGGTGAATGGCCACGATCTCGGCCCCGGCGACCCTGGATCTCCGCTTCGGACAGACGGTGTACGACTTCATCCAGACGGCGGCAACGGGGACCGCGCATGAAGTCGCCGCCTTCGGCACTCGTGGGGACGGCAAGACGTGGGGTGCGCTGGGCGCCATGGTCGCGCACGCCAAGCGCCACCATGAAGCCGGCTATCCGCTCCCGTGCAAATGGCTCGGCGTGGCGGACACCTTCGCCTCTCACAAGAACAAGACCCACGACAGTCTCCGCGATCCTGGCTGGGCCGGGCTCTGGCATGTTCGTGGGGAAGGGCATACCGCCGAGTTCATCCTTGACGGGACCGTCCTCGTGTCGCTTCGCCTCTTTGGCGTGGAGGACCAGTCCGGGATGGACCGGCTGCGCGCGGAGTCCCACGGCCTCTGGTTCGAAGAGCCCGCCCCTGCCTCAATGTTGGTGCAGTCGTCTGGACTCAGTAGCTCGGCCTGGGGCCTCGGCATGACCTCCTTACGCCTGCCGTCCCACTGTCACCCGGCGATCATGACGCTCAACTACCCGGACGAGGATCACTGGACCTGGCAGCGGTTCGTGGTCCGGCAGCATCCGGGGTCCGCGTACGTCCGCATCCCCCCCGGGGAGCGGGCCAGCGAAGCCCAGCGGGCCGAGTGGCGGGAAGCCTTGCAGGATCGCCCGGACATGCTGCGCCGACTCCTTGATGGGCAACCGGGCACGATCATGCTGGGTGCGCAGGTGGCCGTCGGGTTCAACGCGGATACACACGTGGTCTACGGCCGGCGCTTGCATCCGAGCCCTGAGTGGGGCCCACTGTGGATTGGGCAAGACGCGGACCACACCTGCGCCACGGTCATCGGCCAGCGGCAAGCGGGGCGCTTCTGCATTCTCGCCGCCCTGGTCAGCGAGCGCGCAGGCATCCGCGAGCACCTGGACGCCACGCTCCTGCCCTGGCTCGCGCAGCACGCACCCTGGGCGATGGGCCGCGGCCGGGACCACGAGGCAATCCGCGTCCACTACGATCCCGCCTTGGACACCGACGAGCAGACGAGCATCGAAGCCAACGCGCTCCGCGTGATGCGCGCCATGCTGCCGGGCGTGTACCGGCCGGGGCCCGTGTCGTGGCCGGGGCGGCGTGATCCCATGCTCTCCGTGCTCAACCGGCTGGCGCAGGGGACGGCCGTGCTCCAGCTCGACCCCGAAGAGTGCGTGGGCCTCATCAAGGCGCTCAACGGGGGCTGGTACTACCCGACGGGCCCGAGTGGAGCTGTTTCCCGCGATCTCCCGAAGAAGCCAAATCATCCCCACGAGGACTACGGGGACGCCTTCTGCTACCTGATCGAAGGCATGGCACCCACGCGGGATCACACGGCGCCGCCGCGGCGTCTGACCGTCAAGCAGACCTACAATATTTTAGATCATGGGCGCGAGCGTCGGCCGTTTGTGCGGACCGCATGACCGTGCCGTGTCCTCACCCGACCGCATGGGTGGTCAAGACACGACTGGGTGGCACCGTCTGCCTAGCCTGTGGCGAAGATAATCCGGTGTCTGACGTGCACGCCCGGCGCGCTCCACGCGCGGACAAGGGGGAGTAAGCCATGGTCATCCGCAAGAAGTGCACCGTCACCGCCGAGAGCCCGACATCCAAGACGCTGACGCCCAACCTGACGGCAGCCGGTGCAGGCCGCTCGGGGGGCAATCCCATCAGCACCATTGTCGTGAACACGCCCGACACTCCGGGGGCGTTCTGGGGTGGGTCGGGGCGCTACGAAGTGATCTTCAGGAGGCTGTGAATGGGCGAGAGCCTCGCGCGCCGCTGGCGGTGGCTGGGCACCTACTACGCCTGGCGCACCCGGGGGCGCGATACCGTGCAGACCGTCGAGCCCTGGATCAAGATCGCTATGGGGGGCGCGTTTCTCTCGGGCTACCGCAATCTCGGCACGCTGCCGTGGTGGGAAGCCTTGGCGATTGGCGGCGGTATCCTCGTGGCGGCCGAGATCGCCATGGTGTGCTTGGGCGCCTTCGACTTTCGGAACGGGGTGATCCATCGGCAGACGCAGCTCAACAATGAACAAGATCCGTGGAAAATGGAGACGCTGGAGATTCTGCGGCGGCTCGATAGGCGCGAGGCGACGAGGGCACACAACATGAACTGGAACAACCAGATCTACGAGACCTCTCCATGAAGCCCGTCCTTCATCGCGTCCGTCTCGTGACCCCCTCTCGGACAGACCCGCACGAGCCGCATGAGTGGCCCGACTGGCTGGTGGGCGTCGTCCTGATTGTCCTGCTGGCCGTCTCGGCTGGCACGATGGCCATCATCCTCGCCGTGACCTGGCGCGCGCTCGGGAGGCTCCTCCATGTCGGATAGGATTCTGCTCGTCGAAGATACGCCGCTCCGCCGCGATTGGTTCTTCGATCAGTACGGCACGGAGCAGATCGACTGGACGGATGACCCGGAGGTGGCCATCGCCCACTTGCAGGCGCGGTCCTACGGGACGCTGCATCTCGACCACGACTTGGGGCGTCCAGGCTCGGGTCGCGATGTCACGCTCTGGCTGATCGCGCATCCCGAGGTCCAGCCGGCGCTCCGTATCGTGACCCATACGCACAACGGCGTGAGCGGCCCCAAGATCGAACGGGAGTGCCTCGTGGCCGGGCGTCCGTGCGTCTGGAAGCCGTTTGGCAGTTGGGAGCCTGAGGATCTCCGCACCGAAGCCAAGCTCATGCCGGCGGGCCAGTGGGTGCCCGCGACAGCCAGCCAGATGCTCCGGGCGTGGGGCGTGGCCGAGTTGCGCTCGTCGCGAGGAGATCAGGCGCTCCAGGCGGGCCTTGTCTCGGTCCATCTCCTCAGCATGCTCCGCGCGCAGGAGTTCGACGCGATCTCGCCGGATGGCTGGGCCAGCGTGGAAGACGCCATCATCGCCATGCGGGGCCAGCTCGTGTCGAGCCTGCTGCATCTCGACCTGCACTGGTACGAGCACGAGCTGGATCTGGCGGGGGTCACTGCGCTGCGCTTCTTCAACCTGCCCGAGTGGCAGGCCAAGTGGCCGAGTCAGAGGCTGGTGGACTTGGCGGGCGAGCGCGATCCCGGTCGCACGGAGCCGGAGTGGCATGGCTTCGAGACGCCCATCGAGCGACCCATCGCCGTCGGCCGCACGCTGCATGGCCCGTTCTGCCTCGTCGAAGGTTACACGCGGGTCTGCACGTGGCTCCGGGACAGGAGGACGGGCTGGTTGTGTGAGGACAGCCTGCCCTTCCTCATCGGCATCTCACCGCGCATTGAACAGTGGGCGCATCCGCGGGGACACCGCTGGTGGCCCGTCAAGGAGGGAGACTGATGTCTCCGGCTCTGTCCAAGTCGCAGCAGCGCCTCATGATGGCCGCCGAGCACGGGGCCACCTTCCCCAAGGCGAAGGCGCTCCGCAAGTCCATGACGAAGCGGCAGCTGCACGACTACGCCGCCGGGTCTATGCACGGCAAGCCGGAGCGCGTCACGCCGAAGATGGCGGGCGTGCGGAAGGGAGACAAGTGATGGCTTCTGGTGTTGGACAAGCACTCGCTCAGAACCCGGTGAATGTGCCACCGCTTGAGACGATCACGACTCGTTTGGCGCATCTCTTGGGCGTGGTTCGCCAGTGTCATCTCGAACTCGACGTCATCGGCGAGCGGGTTCATGGACCTGTGCCACAGGACTTAGCGAAGCTGACTGAGCCGATTGGTATGCATGGGCTCACGCTAGAGATGGGCAACGCCCTTCAGAAGCTTCAAGAACGACTGTCGGATCTCGGAAGGGCTTTGTGATGGGCTCACTCTTCGGGGGTGGAGGCTCGCCCAGTCCGCCCCCTCCGCCGCCTCCGCCGCCCGTGGACAACACGGAAGCGCAGGCTGCGGCGGCCAAGGCGGCAGCGGCGCTCAAGAAGCGGCGGGGGCGCGCCTCAACGATCCTCGCCGGCGGCACGGAACAGACCGGCACCGGGGGCAGTCCCACCGGGCGCCGCACCCTTGGAGGGACATGATGCTTGAGAGTAAAGCGGCAATCTTCGACAACCCCCTGGCTGATCCGCCGGAGTTCAAGGTGACCGGGCGGGAAGCGCACACCCCGCGCATCTGTGAGGACGGCAAGGACGGGCACCTCGTCAAGGTGAAGCTCTGGCCGCCCAAGCAGCGGTACGCCGCGACGAAGCGCATGCCGAGCATCCCCGGCGCCTGCGAGAAGTGCGGCGCGCACGTGATCGTCTACGAGCAGATCCAGCCGGGGCTGACGGTCCTCCTGCCCGACGGCAAGCGGCTCCGCGGTGAGGGGCCGAAGGCGAGCTAGTGCCCGCTGATCCCGTCGCCATCGTCAAGCGGTACGACACGCTCAAGACCCGGCGCGAGAACTTCATTCCGCTCTGGGACGAGTGCGCGGAGTTCATCGTGCCGCATCGCGGGTCCATCCTGAACCGGCAGCAGAACGCCGTGACGCCGGGCCAGCGGCAGACCACGCGGCTCTTTGATGCCACGGGGGCCGAGTCCGCGCACAATCTCGCGGCCAACATGGGCGGCTCGCTGACGTCCCAAGCCGCGCCGTGGTTCCATCTCAAGACGCGCGATGACCGCGTGAACAAGATCAAGCGCGTCATGGACTGGCTGGAGGACACGGAGCAGCGGCTGTATCTCGGCTACCGCCAGTCGAACTACTACGCCGAGGTCAACGAGGTCTACTTGGATCTCGCGGCCTTCGGGACCGGGTGCATGTTCGTGGGGGAGAAGGAGCCGGACGATCCCGAGGAACCCTTCGGTGGCTTCCTCTTCCGCGCGCATCCGGTCGGCGCCTATGTCATTGCCGAGGGGCCGGATGGCGTGGTCGAGACGATCATGCGTGAGGAGCAGATGACGGCGCGCGCCTGCGCCATCCTCTGGCCGGGCCACCTCGGCGAGGTGCTGCAAGGTCTGGCCGAGACGAAGCCCGACGAGCTGGTCACGATCCTGCACGCGGTCTATCCGCGCACGGACGCCGACCCGAGCAAGTACGCCGCCACCAACATGGCGTGGGCGTCCTGCTATGTGGACCTGGCCCGCAAGCGGATCATCGACGAGGGCGGGTTCAAGGACTTTCGCTACGTCGTCCCCCGGTGGGAGAAAACCTCCGGCGAGGTCTATGGGCGCGGCCCGGGGATGCTCGCGCTCCCCGATATCCGTTCTCTCAACCGGGCCGATGAGATGGTGCTGGACGCTGGCGCCATGGCGATCCGGCCGCCCAAGACGATCCTGGCCGATGGGGTGTTGGGTGAGATCGACGAGACGCCGGGCGGGTACACCGTGATCGAAGTCCCGAACGCGATTCAGCCGATGAACCTCGGCGCCAAGTTCGACGTCGCGCAGATTCTCAACGAGGACCGTCGGCAGCGGGTGCGCCGCATCTTTTTCTGGGAGCAGTTGCAGCTGCCGACCGGCAAGACCATGACGGCCACCGAGGTCGAGCGCCGCTGGGACACGATGCGCCGCATCCTCGGGCCCACGCTCGGGCGGCTGGAGTCCGAGTTCCTCAACAAGATCATCGGGCTGACCTTCGCCATGATGCTGCGCCGTGGCGCCTTTACCCAGCCGCCACCGGAACTGGCGGGGCAGGATCTCGACATCGAATACGAGGGGCCCCTGGCGCGGAGCCAGAAGTCCTCGCGGCTCTCGGCGCTGGAGCAGTCCATCCAACTCCTGACGCCCCTGCTCCCCGACCCGGAAGTCATGGCCAAGACGAAGGAGAACCTCGACCTCGACGCCATGATCCGGGACGTGTTCCTGACCTCCGGCGCGCCGTCGGAATGGCTCACGGACACGGAGCAGCGCGATCAGGTCCGCGCCCAGCGGATGCAGAAGGAAGCCGTCATGCAGGCGCTCGCCGCCGCCCAACAGGCTGCGGACGCCGCAGGCAAGGCGGCGCCCATGCTCAAGACGCTCAGTGAGAGCGCGGCGCAGCAGCAGCCGCAAGAGGCGGCGGCATGACGCCCGACGAGACCAAGGCCAAGCTGAAGGAGATCCTGGATCGCCGCGCCAGCGCCTATCGGATGCTCGTGCAGACCAGCGGCTGGGCCGACGTGCTCCAGGAGATGCTGGCCTACGCCGAGCGCGCGGGCGATCCGGCCGTGCGTTGCGGGCGCCTCGACATGGTGGCCCACATCATCCGCGCGGCTGATACCGCCGGGAACATGCTCACACCCCACGAGGTGACCAATGCCTGATCCTGTGGTCGTTGAGGCACCGCCAGTCGTCGAGACGCCCCCAGCCGGGACGCCGGACTGGCGCGAAGGCTTGCCCGAGGAGCTGCGCGCCGAGCCCTCCTTCAAGGACGTGCCGGACGTGCCGACCCTCGCCAAGCGGTTCATCGACACCAAGAAGATGGTCGGGGGCTCGCTCAAGGTGCCGAAGGACGGCGCCCCGCCGGAGGAGGTCAACGCCTTCTACACGGCGTTGGGGCGGCCCGCGAGCGTGGACAAGTACACCGCCCGCCCGCCGGCCTTCCCCGAGGACTCCGGGCTCGCGCTGGATGAGGAGGGCTTCAAGGGCTTCCTGGGTGCCGCGCACAGTGCCGGGATCACCGACAAGCAGGCGCAGGCCATCCTGGACTGGTACGGCGGCTACACGGTCAGCGAAGGGGATCGCATCACGCAGTTCATCGCGGAGGCGCGGAAGGGCGCCGAGACGAGTCTCAAGCAGGAGTGGGGCGCCCAGTACGGGCGGAATGTCGCCCTGGCCCGACAGACGGTGCGCGATCTCTTCAGCGACGATCCCGAACTGGCCGAAGCGGTCGAAGGCAGGGGCAATAACCTCGCGCTCATGAAGGGCTTGGTGCGGATCGGCGAGCGGATGATGGAGCACGGCGAGATCACCACCGAGGTGCCGCCGGGCCAGTCCATCGAAGCCATGCAGGCCGAGGTGACGAAGCTCCGCAGCGAGATGGAGACCAAGCCCGGCGACGATGCGCTCAGCGAGCGGTATCTCGCGGCCATCCGCCGCGTGTTGAAGGCGGGGGGCACCGTCCCCACCGCGTAGCAGGGCGAGCAGCACAGCACCGGATTCCGCCGCAAGGCGCCCGGTGGCGCTGGGGAAAGACCCAGCGAGGGACACGCCGCGTGAGGCGTGAGAGGGGCCCGGATCGGCCGGATTCCTCCTCGAACCGCAGTGGCCGTTCGCACTGAGAGTACGAGGAGATACGGATCATGGCCGAGACGGTGGACATTGCCTTCGTCCACGCCTACACCGCCGAGATCACCCGCCAGTATGCCGCCATCGACGACAAGGTGCGGCAGGCCGTCCGGGTGAAGTCTGGCGTCAAGGGCAAGACGTACCACTTCGAGCGGCTGGCCGACGACGCGGATTTCGCGTCCATCACCAGCCGACACCAGCCGACGCACATCATGAACGCGACGCATTCCAGGCGGCGCGTTACCTTCACCGACAAGGGCGGGGCGTATGTCCTCGACCGCCACGATGAAGTCAAGATGCTCATCCAGCCGAAGAACGACTACGCGGTCAACCACGCGCACGCCTGGGCGCGGTTCATCAATTCGGCCGTGTTCACGGCCGCGCTCGGCAGCTCGACCGCGGTCATTGCGGATGACACGACTGCCTCCGTGGCGATCGGGTCGGGTCAGCAGATCGCGGCGGGCGGGGTCGGGCTCACCTTCGAGAAGGTGCTGCAAGCCGCGCGCATCCTCAACGAGAACAACGTGCCCAAGGCCGATCGGTACTTCGCGATCAGCCCGCAGGGGCTGGAGGATCTGCTGTCCGAGACGGAAGTCACGTCGTCCGACTTTACCCAGCTCATGGCGCTCAAGTCCGGCACCTTGCAGGGGCCCTTCTTGGGCTTCACCTGGATCGAGACGACGCAGCTCGCGCTGGCGTCCACCACGCGCTCGTGCATCGCGTGGCACAAGGCGGCGATGGGCCTCGTGATCCCGATGGAGTTGGAGGTGCACATCACCCAGCGGGACGACCTCAACAACGCCTGGCAGGCCAACGCGCTCCTGTCGGCGGGCTCGACGCGCGTCATGGAGGAGGGTGTGGTCCAGGTCGATATAACGGAAAGCTAAGAAAATCAATGACTTCCATTGATATCGCATGGGCGGCCGGGTTTATCGAGGGAGAGGGATGTTTCCAATCTCGCGGGGCAGCGGCACAAATTGTCGTGTCGCAAGTCCAACTCGAACCGCTCGTGCGATTGCAACGGATCTTTGGGGGTCATATCGCGCGCTACGAGCACCAGAACAAGAACCACAGCCCGTTTCATCGCTGGCACGTTTCCAACATCCACGCCCGCAGCATCATGATGACGATCTTCGCGCTCATGTCGCCACGTCGCCGGCAGCAGATCGCAAAAGCGCTGGCGCCGTGGCGTTCGACCCAGGTGGCCGCAAAGCATCGCACGCAGTGTCCCCTCGGGCATCCCTATGACGAGGCCAATACCTACATGAATTCCAACGGCAGTCGCCGCTGTCGCATCTGCGCGAGCGCTAGCGCGCGACGTGCCTACCTTCACAGGAGGGATCGTTAGATGGCATCAGGCAGCAGCACCGTCAAGAGTCGGGAGATCACGCTGCTCGACAGCACGCCCGCCCGGTTGCCGAGTTCGGCACTGTTCGGCGGGCCAAGCAAGTTCGCCACCTACACGGCCGCCGCACTCGCCGCGGGGGCGCTCATCAAGATGGTGCGCCTCACGCCGGGCGATGTGGTGCACGGTGGCGAGCTGTACTGGGAAGCGATGGGCGCCTCCACAGCGATCACCGTGGGGACCACCGATCTCACCAACCGCTTCATGACCGTCTGCCCAACGGTGACCGGCAAGGCGCAAGGCGGGTCCGTCTCGCCGCAGGGCAGTAACGCCGGCACCGGGCGCTTCAACGTCATGGGCACGCTCGGGCAGGAAGGCATCGGCTACGAGGCCACGAGCGAGACCGATATCCTCATCGCCTGCAACGACCAGGAGTTCTCCGGCCGATTCGTGTTGGTGGTGCAGATCGGCCGGCCAGGCGGCATCTAGCGCGTTCACGTCCACAGCGGGCGGCGGCTCGGGGCACCCTGGGCCGCCGCAGAAGGAGTCAGGATGGCGACCGTCAGTCCGAGCAAGGTCAACACGCCGCTGGGGGAGCGGACCGTCCGTATCTTCAAGTGGACCGGCCTCAACGCGGGTGACACAATCGAGCCCGCCATCGTGGCCGGGTACAGCGACAAGACGATCTACTTTCTCAAGTCGGGGGCCTTCGGCGGCAACGTTGGTGTGGAAGGTTCGCCTGATCCCGACGATGCCGCCGCCTCCGTCACGCTCAGCGATCCGCAAGGCAACGCGATCAGCGGCAAGACCTCAAGCGGCGCCCACACGATCCTCCAACAGGCATACCAACTCCGCCCGACGGTCGCCGCTGGGGTTACGGCGGTGGACGTATGGCTCATCCTCAACAGTACCAAGTAAGCGAAAGGAGCCACGGCATGGCCGACGAGACGATGGATGTAGGCACGGCGCTCGATCTGGCGCGGGCGCTTGTGAACAAGTTTGCGCGCCCGTTGCTGCGCTTGGAGGAGATCTTGGAGGTGGCCGCCGAGGCGACGGCGGGACTGCCCGCGGTGGAGCAGCGGGTGGCCGCCTTGACGGCGGAGCACAGCCATCTCCTGGACGCCGTGGCGCAGGCCCGACTCCGTGCGGATGGGGCCACCGAGGAATCAGCCCGGATCGTGGCCGCGGCGAAGCAGGAGCAAGACGCGATCGCTGTGGAGGTGGCGCGGGGACGGCAGCAGGCGGACACGGACATGGCGGCTGCGCGGCAGCGGGCCGCCGAGGCTGGGCGTGCGCTGGGGCTCGTGCACGAGCAGGCCGAAGCCACTTTGGCGGCGCAGCTCGCCGACAAGCAGCGCCAGGTTGCCGCCCTTGAGGCCCGGCTGGCGAGTCTCAAGGCGCAGGCGGAGGGGGCGGTGCGGGAGCTGGCGGGAACATAAATGACCACCGTCGGTGCGTCCAACGGCATCAAGGCGTGGATCGAACGCGCGACGCTCATCATTGAGGTCGCAGGGAAGATCAGTGGCGGCAGCCTCGCGACGATCCTGCTCGGCGTGATCGCAGCGAGCTACTTTGGGTGGATTCACAGCCCCTTTGCGGCTCTCCCGCAGGCGCTGACGGAGCATGACCAGCGCGTCGCGAAAGTTGTGGAGGCACGCGCGCAGACGGATAAGACGCTCGCGCTGGTGCTGTCGGCACTCCAAGGCGAACTCACAAAGATGAATCGCGTCCAGCAAATCCGCACGTGCGCTGAGATCGCCAACCTGTCTCTCCGCGAGATGTGCTTACGGTAGGCCATGACAAGGAGCGATGCCATGGGGCAGGCGATCTTCCTGGTGGTGGTCTTAGCCCTCACGGGCTGTTCTCTTGCTCCTTCTGACAAGGTGCTGGAAGCCCTCGGCAAGAGTGAGCGGTCGTGGTGCATCTCGATCTCGTCGATCTACGGGGTCGTGCGCATGGGGGGCTCCGGCATCCAGGGAGGCACGATGACGTGTACACAGGAAGGACTCGCCGTGAAGGACGACGCCGGGCGAGTCGAACTCCCGCCGCGATGACCCGGGCGGAGTTCGCGGAAGCCGCCGCGACGTTTTGCGCTCTCACGGGGGCCAGTGTGACCTCCTGGACGCGGACGCTACGCCACAACACGGCCGTGGGTGGCGTCACGCACTCCGCGCATCTGTTTGGCCTCGCGGTGGACGTGGTGTATGACACGCCACAAGCCTTGCCGCTCACGATGGAGCGCGCGCGACGACTGGGGCTCAAGCTTATTCGGGAAGGGGACCACGATCATGTGCAGCCCGCCACCTGGACGGCGGGCTAGACGATGATCGCGAGCGTACCGCTGACGGTCGAGGGCACGATCTTTGAGAAGCAGTTCGCGTGGACGATCCTTGCCCTCACGGATCTCAGCGAGGGCGGGTATCTCCAGATCCGCTGGCACGGGCGGCTCACGCCGACGAATGCCATGACACAGTGGCGAGTGCGTGTCCGCTGGCGGGGCCATCAACATACCGCGATCGGCCCCGTGGATACGGGCACCCGGTCGGAGGCCCTGCTGCTGGCGTGTCACCAGGCGCTCCGCTGGCTCCAGCACGAGGCCGCCACCGTGCGATTGACAGGAGGGTAACTCCCCATGCTGCTCTTTCCGTCACTCCACTTACGAACAGGACGACCACCGGTCCTCCGTCGTGGGAAGGAGTCGCCGCGTCCGGTTGGCCTCTCAGGTGGGCGTCACCTGACATGGGGAGTGTTGTTGCTGCTCGCCGCGTTGACGGTCCCGGCCTCCGCGCAGACGCCCGCGGGCGTGTCCTGTCCTGTGTCGTGGTCGCTCAAGGAGTACAACGTCTACCTGGCGACCAGCCCCACCGATCCCGGCTTGAAGGTGGCCACGGTGCCCGCCGGAGTCGGACCCGCTGCGACCTGGTCGTGGCCGTGTCCCACGACACCTGGGCAGTATTATCTCCGCGTCGTGGCCGTCAATCTGTTGGGCGTTGAAGGTACGTCGTCTCCTCTGGTCACCTTCGTCATTCTTCCGCCCACGCCTCCGCCACCTCTTCCCCCGCCGCCACCACCACCGACGACCTCGCTGCCCTCGGTCTGGACACGGTGCGCGGTCGAAAACGGCGTGTGCGCGTTTCAGGGGACGGCGGCCGTGCGGTACGGAGCCAACACCGTCTACGTGCAGAAAACGTTGACCAATGGCACCCCCTGCACCAATGCCGTGTTTGGCGATCCGATGTTCGGCGTGTTCAAGTCCTGCGACTACATTGATCCCGCCGCGCTCGTCGGGAACCCAGGCTCGTGACATACGTCATTTCCCGCGACGGGATCTAATGGCGCTCAGCCTCGGCGTCACCGCCGTCGCGTCCGCCAGTGCGGTATCGGTCACAACGCCCTCGCGGACCACGACCGCCGGCAGCACGATCGTCCTGTGCGGCGACTGGAATGCGGGCGGTCCGTTCGTCTCGTTCACGGACTCCAAAGGGAACACTTGGACTCCGATCGAAACGGAACTCGGGTCGAGTCCAGTCACCCGCATGTATTACGCGACGAATATCATTGGCGGCACGGGACACACCTTCACGCTGAATATCACGAGTGCCGGTCAGCCGTCCATCTGGATGGTCGAGATTCTGAGTGATCGGACCATGGTGATCCTCGATCTTGGCGCGCGGCAGACGGATGCCGCCTCGCCCTTCGATTCCCCTGGGATCTTGACCACGGCCGCGAATGCGTTCCTCGTGGGATTCATCGGCGGGAACTCCGCGTCGAATCCGGCCACGCACACGGCGGGCGCGAGCTTCACGCTCCTGGATCAAGTCACGAACGGCGCGTCCTTCTGGCCCGGAGCGACAGCCTATCGCCTGGTCACGGCCACGGGCACATACAACAGCAGCTTCACCGAAAGCGGCGCCAGCAGCGCCAGGGTGTGGATTGCAGCGTTCAAGGAAGCCCAGGGTCTGATCGAATTCGTGAATAAAGGGAGCGCCAAAACGCCTGACTTGGGGACTGGCACGAGCGTTGCCATCACGATCCCAGCCACGGTGGCGGGCAGTGATCTCGTCGTGAAGGTCGCGATTGGCGATGCGACCGCTCCGACGAGCGTGACGGGGATCACGGCCACGGGGGCGAGCTTCAGCTTCGTCGCGGCGATCACGAACGGCACGGTGCGTGTCGAGTCGTGGATCGCTCGCGGGGTCGCGGCGGGCATTACCACGGTCACCGTGACGGTCGCCGCCGCCCAGGCATGGGGAGCCATCTGCGGTGAGTATGCCAATCCCCAGAGCGTGGGCATCAATGCAACGGCCAGCGGCACCTCGGCGAATCCCACAGTCAGCCTCACGACCCAGGACAGCAACAATCGACTCGTCGCGGGGCTGGCGAATCAAGGGTTGGGGACGGGCGCGTACACGGCCGCCAGTGCGGGCACCCTCCGTGGGGTGGACTATGTCCTTGGCCCCGTGATGGATGTCCCCTTCGGCCTGATCGACCGACTTGCCCCCACGGCGGCGTCGATCGCGGCCACCATGACGCACGCGCAGACGCCAGAGGACTGGGCAGCGGTGGCGGTGGAACTGCGGAGCGTCGTCGCAGGGACGCCGATCACGATCCCGCGGGCTGGGGCGTATGCGTGAACGGAGTTACAACGAAAGCGAGGAACTGACGATGGCAACGATGACTCTGACGAAGTTCACAAAGAACGGTGACGGCTCGGTCTCACTGACGTATGCTTTCAACGGCAGTCCGCCGATCTACGGTTTGACCTTCCCGTCACTGGAAGATGTAGAGACCTTCCTTGATCCGACGCTCAAGCCCGAGGCAACCACGGTGCTGCAAATGTTGCTGGCATGGTGGGCGGCCCGGAGTCCGGGGTTCACGAATACGAATCTCATTGTAGGCAAGACGTTCACGGTGGACTTCAGCGACCCGGCGCCGCTCAAGGTGCAATAAATGCACCTGATTGGCCGGTGGGAGAAAGTCCGGGGTCTCGCCGCGACGGGCGAGGTTGGCGTGCCGTACTTTCTCGACCGGAAGTGGGGTCGCTTGCTCCCGACGGGCAATGAGGAATGGTGGCGCTCGCCGGAGGGACTCTGGATACCCGCGATCCATGGGGGCGCGTGGTCCGGCGCGACATTCGCTCCCCAAGTGGCCGTCGGTGATTACTTCAGTACCTCGGCGCCGTCGCAATTAACACTTGCGCTCAGTTCGGCCTATACGTTCAACTCGGCCGGGGCCGGGATGGGGCAGCGAGTGATGGGCCTCGGCAAGACCCTCGCAAAGATTTACTTCTACCTCACAGCGTCGGCGGGCACGGCAGTGAATGTCAACGATATCAATTTTGAATTACGGAACGCGACGGCCACCACCGTGTTGCCGAGTACGACCTTACACACGTCGGGGTCCATGGACCCGAACGGGGATGCGACCTTCATCGGCTGGCACCAGATCAATCCGGCGGACTTCGCCATGGTGGCGGGCACCTACTACTGGTTCATCATCGCCGATGCGGACGGTGATGTGACCGACTTCGCGACGGTGCTCACGGCCCTCGGCGACACATCTTTTACCGACATGATGCGCCAACTCTACTCGTCGTGGACGACGGCCAACGGATTCATCGCCGACGCCATTGTGTCCTCGGCCTACGCCCATGTGATTGAGTACACCGACGGGACGGTGAGCGGACGCGGGCTCGGCACCTCTGCCGCTCCGAGCAGCACGACGAACCGCAAGGGCCTACGGGTGGATGCGTTCACCGAGCAGATCAAGATCTACGGGGCACAATTCTCGAGCGGAGCATCGACGCTCGCTGGATTTGAAGTGTATCTCGATGACGGAACGGTGCCGGGTGGCACGACGCAGGCCAGCAGCACATCCATTCTCTTCACGCGCACGGGCGGGAGAGTAGGCGCCTATCTGACCAGCCCCTACACCATCCCGAAGGCGACGGCCCTTCGGTTTGTGTTCACGTTCTCGGCTGGTGCGATCGCTCCGCAAGCCTTGCAGGTCGGGAACGCTAATGGTCATGGCACGATTCTGAACGCCGCGCGCTTCGGCGGCGCCGGTTGGTACTACGCGGAAGCGAACGGCACAACAGACTGGACGAACGATGTCACCACGTCCGTTCCCCAGATGCAACTGCTCCTTGACGATCAGGTCGCGATTGCGGCCGGTGGCGGTGGCCTCCGACTCGCAGGGCATGGAGGACTCGCTGCATGAGAGACATCACCCTCGGCGAGACGTTCTATCATTTCTTTACCACACGAGCCTTCGCGACAGGCATCCCGACGACGCTGGCGGGCACGCCGGTCTTGTCCGTCCTCGAAGAGAACAACGCCACGCCCATCACGGCGGGCGTGAGCGTGCAGGTCGATCGCGCGACTGTCGTGGGTATGAACCAGGCCACGATCGTCGCGACAGGCGGGAACGGCTATGAGGTGGGGAAGAGTTACGCCATCTACATCTCGACCGGCACGGTCGGGGGCGTGTCCGTCGTGGGCGAGGTGGTGGGCGAGTTCACGATCCAAGCGTCGGCGGCGGCGGTGGATCTGGCGAATGCGACGGATGGGTTGTCGGCGCTCAAGACGCTCATCGATGCCGTAGATAACTTCGTAGACACGGAGATTGCAGATATTCAGGCACGCCTGCCCGCCGCCCTCACAGCGGGCGGGAACATCAAAGCCGATGCGCTCGCGTGGAATGCGCTGGCGACGGTTGCCCTTCCGCTCATCCCGACCGTCGCCGGGCGCACGCTCGACGTGAGCGCCGGAGGCGAAGCCGGTCTCGACTGGGCCAACATTGGCAGCCCGACAACGGCCGTGGATCTGAGCGGGACGCGCATCCTAATCCACAGCGGCATCAAGAAGAACGTCGCGATGGCGAACTTCAAGTTCCTGATGACGGATTCGACCAACCATGCGCCCGCGACGGGCTTGACCGTCACCGTGGCACGGGCGATTGACGGGGGTGCGTTCGCGGCGGGCGCCCTCTCGGCGGTGACGGAAGTCGCCTTCGGGATCTATCGCGTAGACTTTGCCGCCAGCGACCTCAACGGTGACAACATCACGTTCCGGGCCACGGCGGCAGCGTCGGATGATCTCCTCGTCACCATCGAGACCGATCTGTAGACGCCCTGATGTCTCACCACTACCTCGCGCCCTACGTCGGCACCGGCACAGAGGATGACCCCTTCCGCCCGAAGGGCGTCGATGGTCTGAAGACGTGGACCGCCATAGATCTCCGTGCCGACTGTACGCAGGCGGCGGGCTTTGCGCTCCTCGCCATCGAAACGCCTGACCCGAGCATCGGGCCATATCTCGGGGATGACCCCGACACCGAGCGCCCTGGGCTGCCAGGACTCATCCGAGCATCCCTCGGTATCCTGCCAGAGGCGACGCGCCTGCGAGACATCCTCGCCGAACTGCTGATCCTGCACGGACGAGAAGACGGCACGCGCTACCGTCCGATGCGCCCCTCGAAGGATGGCCAGTATACCATCTGGCTCGGTGGCCAGCGCTGGGGCAGCTTCCGCCCGATTCGGGGTGGCTCGACCATCGTCGAGAGCTTCAACACGGCCGACAGCGACACGCTGGGGCCGGACCTGTCGTGGACGGAACTCATCGGGGATGCGGATGTCGTCAGCACCGAACTGAGTATCATCACACGCGCGAGCTCGGCGGTCGCGCGAGCCGATAGCGACCTTGCCACCGACGATCACTACTGTGAGGCGGTGCTGAGCGCGACCGCGCTCGGTACTTCGACCTACAATTACTTTGGTGTGGAGTGTCGGAAAGACTCCACGACAACCCTGACGAACTACAACTATCGCGCCGTTCAGACGACCACGCCCCTCAATGAACATAGACTCCAAAAGTTTATCGCTGGCACAGCGACGCAACTCGGCTCGTCGGATGCCGCTGACGTTGTCGCGGGCGAGATCGTCCGCATCGAGGCTGATGGCAGCAGCATTAGCGGGTGGCTCAACGGGATCGTGAGTGTTGGGCCGGTGACGGACACGGCGATTGTTGGAAGTCTTCGCACGAGTATCCGAGGTCTCGTGGATACCGGAACGGGGACGGCGCGCATCAAGCCCTTCCGCGCCGGCGATCTCTCGGACATCCGCTGCCTCCACTGGGCGAGCAACAAGACGACCGACTTCGCGCATTCCTCGCCCATCGTCGTCCCCATCACCGCGACGACCGCCGGGACGGATCTCGTCGTCATGGTGCAGAACGGGGAAGATCCGAACGCCTTGCCCACCGTCTCGACAGTCACGGCGACGGATGGGGTGGACACCTACAACCTGAGCCGTCGAGGGGGCGTCCAGAACACGAGCGGGACAAAGAAGATCAACGTCGAGTGCTGGAGCTTGCGGAATGCCGCAGCCGGATTGACCTCTGTGTCAGTCACCTTTACCGCGAACGCGGTCGGTGTCGCGTGCGTCGTGGAGTACCCCAACGTGCAGTCGCTCGGGCAAATCGTGTACGCGACGGGCACGGGCACCAATCCCACGATCAACCTGACGACGCAGGACTCGAACAACATGGTGGTCGTCGGGTTCGGCAACGAGGACACGGGACAGGCGGCGTTCGACGTCGCCTCATCGGGGATCTTCCGCACGACGAAGTACGCGTTCGGCGACGGCTCGCCGGATGTTGCTGGGGCGCTTGTGGACAATCCTTCACCCACCCCAGCGGCGGTGGCGAATACGCTGAGTTATGCGAGTAGTGTGCTGTGGGCGGCGGTGGCGCTGGAACTGCGCACTCAAGCGGCGGGGACGGCCATCCCGATCCGTCGAGCAGGCGCCTACGCATGAGCCGCATCCTCGCGTGGCGGCGTCTGGGCGGGGGCGCTGCCGGGCACGTCTTCGTCTGGCCGACGAATGGCGCGGCGGCGGCGGCGCTGACGACGCTCTATCGCCCATGGCTGCTCTACGGGCGACTGGGCGGGGCGCATGGGCAACTCTTCGCGTGGCACGCGGAAGGGGCCAGCGCCGCACCGACGCCCGCCGCTAGCGACTACATCCCGACCTGGCGCCCGAGGCGACGCTAAGTGGCCTCGCTCATCAACTTCGGACAACAGTGGCAGCTCGCGACGGCGCCACGCGCCAATGGCGTCTTTCCGGCCGCCTCTGTCTTCGTGGACGATTTCACGGTCTACGCCTTTCACCGGCACACGGACGGCCAGGCGTTGAAGTACGACGTGTCGCAAGATGGCGGGCAAACCTTTCCGACGGTGCGCAGTACCGCGATCACCGTGGGTTCGGATGACATCTATGGCGCGCGCGTCACGAGCTTCGCGGGCGTGCCGTTTCGTGTCCTGCTCTTGTTGAGTGGGGGCGGCGGCAAACATCTCTACGTGTCCGATACGGTCCTGACCTTGCCGGAGACGTCCACGTGGACGCAAGTGGCCTTGCCCGGCACGGCGGTGGGGGGGCCGGCGGCCGTCGAGGTGGATGGGGCCAATGTCCTGGTGTTCGGGCAAGCCGGTGGCGGGGGTGCAGCGAAAATCTGGCATTCCGAAGATGGCGGGACAACGTTTGCCGGACCTGTCACGATCGGCGTGGCGGAAATCCTGTCGGACATCACGGCCTGTTACCATCTCTGCTCGCCCTCTCCCGGCCTCTGGTGTCTCATCAATAAGGGGGCCATCTATCGCTCGGCTGACAATGGCGCCTCCTGGACCGGCCTGCCGGTGCATCTGATTCCGGCCGGCAATATCGCGTGTCCGGGTGCGTCAACCATCCTCGCCGTGAACGCCACGCGGCTGATCGCCTGCTTCAAGGGGCAGATCGCCACCTCGGATGACGCGGGGGCGACGTGGACCGATCGCCAAAATCTGACGCTCAATCCGCCGAGCCCGACGTCGATCAACCAGGGGGCCATCGTGGCCTTCGCGAACTTCGGCTCGCGGGCCGGCTCGCCCGTACTGGGTGCCGCCACGGCCTATGTCAAAGAGTTCACCGCTGCGGTCACTCGCGGAGCCTTCTGGCGTTCCGTGGATTTCGGCACGACCTGGACCCTGGTGGAGTGTGTCGGCGGCGTGAACATTGCCGGCTCGTCACAGTTGATGACGGCCTTCATCGCCCGCGGCGGTCGCGGCGTAATGGACCTCCGAGAAGCCGGGCCCACGCGTCATACCTTCTTCAACCCCAACCCCGAGGCCGTGGGGGTGCCGGCGCCGCGCGCTCCCTCCGCCTCCTCCTTCACCGTGCGCCCATGTTTCCAACCCTGTTGAGCCGAGAGGAGTCTGCCCATGGCTGACGTGGCCGTTGCCCATCCCTTCGTGAGCACCAAAGCCGACGGGGCCGACACGACCCGCGTCCGGCCCTCGAACTGGAATGCCAATCACCTCTACGCGGGCGGCGCCGACGACGATGTGGTGGCCTACGATACCGCGTCCGCCACCAAGGGCACCTGGGTGAAGCGCCGGAAGGTCGTGGCGAGTGGCGTCATCACCACGGCGGTGGGTAACGTCGGCGCCGGCACGGACGACCTGATGAGCTTCACGCTGGCGGCCGGCGCGCTCGGAACCGATAAGCAAACGCTGGCCATCACCGTCTGGGGCACCACGGCGGGCAACGCGAACGTCAAGACCGTGACGTTCAACTTTGGGGCGACGGTCGTCACCATCAACCCAACGACGGCCGCGCCGAACGCGCAGAACTGGCGCGCTGAGTTCACGGTCGTCCGGACAGGCGCGGCGACCCAGCTCCTCAGCGGCCGTGCGACCTTTGGCGCGGTGCAGGAAGGCACCTTTGCCGCCAGCCCTACGGCCACGCTCTCTGGCGCTGTCGTCATCAAGTGCACCGGAGCCGCCACGGCCGACAACGACATCATCCAGGTCGGCATGATCGTGGAGCAGCTCAACTAGCGGCCATGGCGACGATGCTCACGGCTGTCAACATCGCGAACCAGGCCCTCGCCAACCTCGGCGAAGACCCGATCACGGCCTTCACCGATCCGACCAAGCGCGCGCGGATCGTGAACGAGCATTACGCGACGATCCGGGACGCGACCCTCCAGGCCCATCCGTGGACCTTCGCACTGCAACGGACCACGCTTCTGGCCTACACGGAGCCCGCCGGGACGCTGACGCCGGGCGCGGGGGCGCTGACCGTGGACACCACGGGCGTGATCTTCACAGCGTCACAGGTGGCCTTTGCCGCCACTGACGTGGGCAAGGAGTTGCGAGGGGACGGCGTGGCGGGCGTGGCGACGATCACCGGCTTTACCGATACCCAGCACGTCACCGCCACGATTGCGACCGCCTTCGCGGCGCTGACGGCCATCGTGACAGGTGCCTGGCGCCTCTACAACGCCCCAC
>Ga0209342_10002179_pt1 | contig 21347 bp, 25 predicted proteins | sample RifCSP16_2_FD_184023 | JGI IMG/M metagenome (GOLD analysis project Ga0209342, IMG submission 184023) | Soil microbial communities from Rifle, Colorado - Rifle CSP2_sed 16_2 (SPAdes) (version 2) | ecosystem: Environmental > Terrestrial > Deep subsurface > Rock core/Sediment | place: Rifle... | reverse complement strand
AGATTTCTCTGGGCGCTAGAATAATTGCTGTAGCTGACTTTTTCGAAGCTATAACATCAAAACGTCATTACAGGGACCCGATGCCACTTGATATAGCATTTCAACTTCTCAATGAGGAGGCAGAAAAAAGTTACGATAAAAAAATTGTTGACGCTTTTATCAAACATTACAATAAAAAACTTAAGACTCAATCAAATATTTTACAGATTTAAATCAAGCAATGGGCTTACGCCCTCTGCACAAAATTACCGGTGTATAGGTAAATCTGCCAGGATCACTAAAGAATCTATTAAATTCCTCAAGGAACTCTTCATACCCACCATCATATTCTTTAAATGAATATTTTATCTTTTCAGAAATAACTTCAATCTTCTTTAGCCAATTGAAGGCATCCGTATCTTTTAATTCGCCAAATATAAGATGATGTGCTGTCACATCTACATTTATATCCTGATAACCTAATTTATACAGATAAGAATAAAGCTTTCTTCCCGCATACGGATCAAAATTTGCTTTTTCCTCTAAACATTTTATCATACTAAAAATGGTCCTTTCCAACCTTGGCGATAGGCCAAAATGACTTAAACAGTTATAGTCCAAATCAATCAGACATAAAATACCATCCGGTTTTAAAATCTTTGATACATTTTTGACTATATCAAAACTGCTGGATAAGTAATACTCTAAAAGGAAACGTACCCAAACAAAGTCAAACAGCCCCAAATCGTCAAGAGGCTTTTGTATATCTCTACATTCAAATCTTATATCTTTAACACCATAGTGTTCTTTAGCATATTCAATCCTTTTCTCTGCACCATCCAGACCAACTGCTATACCAGCAGGTTGAACCAATTTGTGTAACACAGAGGTTGTTTTTCCAGACCCACAGCATATATCAGCAACATACATACCTGGTTTTATACCAGCCCAGAGTGCCTGTTTCTTAACAACCTTACTATCTGTTTTTATATCAAGACGGTAAGTCTCGTTCTCGTTCTCCATTAAATATAAATATTCATTGCTTTGCATGTTTAAGCTCTCATATTGTATAGGTCGTGTATTAACAAGAGTTCTTTATGGGCATATTTATATAATATGTACCTTTGTTGTTCAATGTCGTGCTAAACTCGTTTCAGCATCCCTGATTTTCATCAAGGCAAATTATGATAAAAATAATGAAGTTCATATCGTGCCAATTTGTAGGTATAAAGATTTAACATTTTATAACTTATTATTTTATACAACCTTCTTTTTTACATAATTCATCAATCCCCCTGCATTTATCAGTTCCTGCATAAAGGGAGGAATCGGCTTCGCCTGATATTTTTCTTTTTTAGTTAAATTATTTATTACACCTGTGGAAGGATTTATCTTAATCTCATCCCCCTCTTTAATCTTCTCTGAAGCGTCTGCACTTTCAAAAATTGGAAGCCCCATATTGAAAGAATTGCGGTAAAATATCCTCGCAAAACTTTTTGCAATCACACATGAGATACCCGCAGCCTTTATTGAAATTGGTGCATGTTCCCTTGAAGAGCCGCAGCCGAAGTTTTTATCAGCAACGATTATATCTCCATTCTTCATCTTCTTTATAAAATTTGGATCTGCATCCTCCATACAGTGTTTTGCTAATTCTTTATAGTCTGTAGTATTAAGATGCCTTGCAGGTATAATTGCGTCTGTATCAATATCAGCACCAAATTTCCAAGCCTTGCCTTTAAGTTTCATTTAAAAACCTCCATCTTTATCTCTGTATTTTCTGTGGCAAATTTTTACAATTTTTTTGTATTAAATCATTGGAAGTTAAAAATGCCTACAAATGGAATTACCTCTTTTATTTTTCTCTTTAAGGAATCACTTTCAATTCCTTCAATCTCCATCTTTTCGTAATGACCATTCCAGCAGCCCAAAGACATTACCCTGTTTCCATAACAATCAATAATATCATTTGATAATACAGGGCCGCCACACTTTCTGCATGAGTTATAAGGTTTCACTTTTTCCTCTTAAATATTGAAAGCACCTTTTCCTTGACAAGGTTGTATCCTTCCTTTCCCATAAAAAAGATAGCGATAGCAGTCAGCCCCCAACTGATAATATAAGAACCAAAGGCAATACTGCCCAATAATTTAATATCGTAAGGGAGAAAAAATATTAGTGGTATGCAAAAGTAAAGGGCAAAGCTCAAAATTAAAAATGACACCCCAATAATAAACTTTGTATTTTTTCTTTTGTAATTACTCCGCTGTTTTTTTGTTTCCATTCCATTTAAAAATCCTTTTCTATTATTTTTCTTATAACATCATCACGGTCTTCCGCTTCGTCAGGTTGTTCATCCTTTAGTTTTTTGAGCAATGAAGAGTGTATATTGACCCTGTTATTTAAAAGTTTAATAGCCCTATTAAGTTTGGAGATGATAAGGAGTATTATAAGAGCTGATAACACCATTGCACCAAAGACCAGTTTTATCTCCATCACTCCTCCTTTAGTTCTTTAAAATTCTCCTTATTATTTGTTAACCTCTTCCTGATTAAAAGTTTTAAGGTTTTGTATAATATGAAAAACTATATCAGAAATGCCATATTTTGTAAAGCTGATAGAATTCCGCTAAAGCTGAATTTGGGAATAGGGTAGGGGGAAACTTAAATTACTGCCACTGGTTTCAACTTTTTGTATAGATTTTTTTGGGCTGATATATCCTCACTGCCCTGTTATGTTCTTCTATTGTTGATGAGAAGTGATGACTTCCATCATTTTTTGATACAAAATATATATATTTAGAGGCAGAAGGGTACATGGCAGCGTGAATAGAGGATTTTCCGGGGTTTGCAATTGGACCGGGCGGTAAACCGGCATATCTGTAAGTATTATATGGTGAGTCTATTGATAAATCCTCTTTTCTGATATTCCCATCATAGATGATTTTATTTTTTTTAAGACCTTCAAGTAAAAGTGAATAAATAATCGTTGGATCACATTGAAGCCTCATCTTCTTTTTAAACCTGTTATGAAAAACTGCTGATATTATCGGTTTTTCCTTTTCATTACCTGTCTCTTTTTCAATGAGGGATGCGAGTGTAATTATCTGATGCGGGGTTAAACTTGTCTTTTGATAGTTATTAAGTATCTCATCTGATACAGTTTTTTTGAATGTATCAACCATCTTTTTTATGATGACACTTTCATCCATACCTTTACTTATATGATATGTATCTGGAAATATATAACCCTCTAAGTTATTTGCCTCAATCCCCAACGATTCTATAAAATCCCTGTTAAATGCTAAGAGGACAAATTTTTCCCTCTCTGCGAGTCCTTTTTTACTAAGGAGGGATGCAATCTCAAAAATATTGTAACCCTCCGGTATTGTTACAGGGTATTGATATACCTTCCCCTCTAAAATCAGATTGAGGATTTGTAACGGTGGCATATCAAGGCTCAATTGATATTCACCTGCCTTAAGATTTCCCTCTACAGATTTGTATTTTGCAAGCAGATTGAATGTCATTGTGTCTTTAATAAAACCATCCCTTTTTAATATTGAAGAGACAGTCTTTAAATCAGAGCCCTTGGGTATATTTATTATTTTTGGATTGGCAATGCGGGACATAGGTGTAGTTACACTCTTTTTTATATACATGATGCTGACAATTGCCATAATCATGGAGAATATGCAAATTGCAAGTATCAATAGGAGTGTGGCAGAGGACTTTAGTCCTGACTTTTGTTTATTTTCACAGTTATTCATTGTTATCTTGTATTCTTTTTCTATCAAGATACCCTTGCAATATCAGCTGGGCTGATAATATATCTGCCACCTCTCTTCTCTTGCTCCTCCTTACATTCGCATTTATCAGCATCTTGCTTACTTCAGAGGTTGTAAGCCTTTCATCCCAGAAGATAAAAGGTACATTTATTTTAGATTTTAAGATATTTGTAAAATCAATTACCTTTTGCGCCTGAACCCCTATAGTCCCATCAAGCATCTTTGGAAGTCCGATAATTACAGTATTTATTTCACTTGATTCTATTATATCTTTAATGCCTTCAATATCCTTCTCTAAATATTTTCTCTTAAATGTTTGAAGCCCCTGAGCGGTAATCTCCAATTCATCACTTATTGCCACCCCTATCCTTACATCACCTATGTCAAGTCCAAGTATTCTGCCCATGAAATTAGTATCTTTTAGAAATGATTATTGATGGTTAAAAAGAGGTTCTATAAAATAGTTATGAACTGCTGAGCCGCTTATTAATAACTTTAATAGCTCCGTAGAGTGTTTCATTAACAGGGATGGAGACATTCATTTTATGTCCTAATCTGACAATAGCACCGTTTAGAGAATCAATCTCCATTATTTTGCCATTTTCTCTGTCCTGTAGCATGGAGGTCTTTATTGCTCCAGCCTTTAATGTCTTAGAGATAGTCTTTTCTACAAGGTCATCCGATAGTTTTATTCCCTTTTCATTTGCGACTTCCACTGTTTCTTTCATGGCCATCTCTGCTATCTTCCTTGATTCAGGAATGGAGAGGACATCAGAGACCAATGATCCTGTCAGTGCTGTTATTGCATTAAACCCCGTATTCCAGACCATCTTTGCCCATATATCTTTCTGAATGTTCTCTGATAATTTAATGGGTATTTTGACCCTTTCAAATGCATTCAGAATTTCTTCACATCTCTTACTCTTGGTGCCGTTCAATTCGCCAATTGTAATCATTCCTGATGCAGTATGCAATATTAAGCCTGGCTCTAAAATCTGAGAGCCTATGAATGCAACACTGCCGATAACCTTATCTGCTCCAAAGAAATTGCCTATTATCTCCTCACTGTCCACCCCGTTCAGAAGTGACATTATGGTGGTATTGTTTTTGACAGAATTGTTTATTGTATTGCAGGCATCATGCAGGCCATAAGATTTTACGGCAAAGATTATGAGGTCATATTTTTCAGTATCAACTGGTCTTTCAATTGCCTTTACTTTTATATTGAAGTCTCCATTTATACTTTTTACAGAAAGACCTTTTTCCTGAATTGTTTTAAGGTGTTTACCCTTGGCAATAAAGGTTACATCTTCTCCACCCTTTGCCAGCAGCCCGCCAAAATAACCGCCAACCGCCCCCGCACCTACAATTAGTATTTTCACATGTATCGTTTAATTATTGCTTCTGTTATTGCCTTCCCAAAATCCTTTGCAGCCTCAGGACCATTTGCGGTAATAGTTTTGCCAAAAACTATTACATCTTTTTTTATGAATTTTGCACCGCCGTTTTGTAGTTCTTTTAGAGATTCGGGTGTCTCATATACAGTTGCCTCTCTGTTTTTCAAGACTCCTGCTTTTGCTAAAACTGCACCTGATAAACATATAGCAGCAACTATCTTGTCTGATTTATCAGCATCATGGATGAGTTTATGCAATTGACTATCATTCCATAGATGTTCCGGTGAGCCGTTACCTCCAACTACTATAACTGCATCATAGTCGTTAGCCTTTGCATCTTTAATCAGGATGTTTGGTGTTGCTGTTGCCCCAAACATACCAGAACATTTACCCATCTGTTTGCATGCAATTGTTACCTTCGCCCCCTCTTTTTCAAATATCTCCTTAGGGTGATTCAGTTCCTCATCTCTGAAATTTTTCGGTGCAATTACCATTAAAATATTTTTACCTGTTAATTTTTGTGCCATAACAATACCTCCTTAAATATAAGCATAGAAATTTCAATCCTATGCTTAATTGCACAGATTTAAGAGACGATTACACAGAATAAACCAATGGAATTGTCTGAATTTAATCTATGTAATCTGTATTTTATAATTATGGGTAATTAGAGATTGTTGAGTTTGTTGACAATCTCTTGGTTCTTTGTTTATTGTAATCTCATCGGCATGATAACGCATTTGTAATTCTCATCGTTCATTTGCATGAAGAGGGTAGGGCTTACAGAGTCTTTTATATCTAAAATTATTTCGTTGCTATCCACTGCACTCATTATATCCAGAATATACCTGGCATTTAGTCCAATAGAAAGTCCTTCTCCTTTATACTTTACATCAACCTTTTCTTTTGCCTCACCAATACCGGCTGTATCGGAGAGCAGCTCAATATTATCTTTCTCAATATTAAATTTTACCATTTTTGATTTTTCATCTGATAAGAGTGAGACCCTCTTTAATGCATGGATTAATACGTCTTTGTTTAAAATCACCCTCTTGTCATTATTCTTTGGCAGGACTACCTCATAATTGGGGAATTGTCCGTCAATGACCCTTGATACGAGAACGAAATTTTTCTTTTTAAATACAGCATGATTTTCATATATGCTGAATAAAACATCCTCATTGTCGTCTTCTACCAGTTTTAATAATTCCGATGTGGTCTTTTGAGGTATGATTACATTTATCTTTTTCTCTACTATCTTTGGATTTTCATTTTTTATATAGGATAATCTATGGCCATCTGTAGAGACCAATTTTACGGTGTTTCCTTCTGCCTCAAGGAGTGTCCCATTAAGTGTATATCGGGTCTCATCTGAAGAGATGGAAAATATAGTTTTTCTGACCATATCCTTTAACTGAGACGGCTCAAATTTTACAAGATAATCTTCACCGTATGATGGGAAGGCAGGAAATTCATCTACAGGGAGTCCTGATAGACGGGTCTTATAATTGCCGCAGGATAGATTAATCCATAAGTCTGCAAATTCATTTTCATGCTCCTTCCTCTTGACACCTGACTTTTGGTTGACATTAATATCTGCATCAGGTAGTTCCCTTACTATGTCAAAGAGTTTTCTTGCATTTGCTGTAAACCTTCCTTTGCTTTTTACTGATGCATTGTAGAATCCCTTTATGCCTATATTCAGGTCTGTTGCGTATATCCAGATACCAGAATCAACGACCTCTATTAAGATATTAGAGAGTATTGGTATTGCCCCTTTTGTATCTGCTACACCCTGTGATTTCTGCAGCCCTTTAAAAAATTCACCTTTTGTTATAGTAAACTCCATTTATTCCTCCTACTTTGAAAATTAAATTTTTTTAATTAATGTGATATTATATTCTTTTCTTATTTTAACACAATAACTTTAGTCCAACATTTTATAATTTCTAGTTTACGGATGAGGTATTTGCTGTTATCTCTAAACTTTCAAATTTCCTAAAATTTGCATAAATATTATCATACAGCATTCGGCATTGCAACAAATAATAAGTTTTGATAAAATTCATATTGAAATGTTACCAAAGATTCTTTTAAGCCTCCTTTTTTTATCAATGTTTCTGTCAAACAATCTTAATGCTGAATTTCTTGAAAATGCAAAATATATTGGCAGTTTTTCTGGAAAGAAACTGCTAATCATCAGGGATGATAAATGGAAAAGTATAGGCAGTGGTGTAGATTTTAAGATTATTAAATTGGTGAGAAGTGAAAGTGGGCTTGATATAGTCATCAAGTTTTTAAGGGTTGATTTGAAGTTAATAAGGGCAAAGGTTGTTTATAGTAAGAACTCAGAGACAAGATTTAAGAATGTAAAAAATATTATAGAAAAGGATGATGCTATTGCAGCAATAAACGGGAGTTACTTTGATGTAAATGGAAATCCATTAGGCCTCTTGATAGCAGATGGTAAGACCATAAACAACAGGATAGTTACCCACCCACTTTATTCAGGGATATTTTATATCAAGGAAGATATGCCTTATATAGTATATAAAGATAATTTTCAGTCAAGCGGTGTAACTGAGGCAATTCAGGTTGGTCCTATATTAATAGCAGATGGAAAAGATGCAGAAGATTTTAAGGATATTCATTCTATTCACTATCGCTCGGGTATTGCCATAGATAATTCAGGGAAGGTTATCATATATGCCACAGATACGAATTATAATGGGATTAGCCTGCATGAGGTGAGGCAGGTTATGAGGCTGTCGGATATAAGTTGTATGAATGTATTAAATTTGGATGGGGGTGGATCAACTCAGATGTATATATCTACTCCATCTTTTTCTGATTATATAACAGGGAATACAGATATACCAGTTGCTATCGGATTTTACCCAGTCAGAAAGTAGCACTGCTTTATTGGGATATCGATAAAAAGACTTAATGATGTGAATTAGGCTACAATGAAAATAGTAATTAAGTTTTTGTCCTTACTGAGGCGGTTTTTTCATCCTCGTTAATATCAAAATCTTCAAATACAACCGGTGCATAATTTTTTAATATTTTTAATATCTCGAGTGCGGTTTCTCTAATCTCCCACTGGGCAGCCTTATCGCACCTCTCCTTTAATACATGCCTCCACTCTCTGAAATTTGCAGATATTACAATCTCACTTTCCACTGCATTGGGGAGGACAAATCTTGCATCCTCTTTTCTTATACCAAGAGACTGAAGCTTGATATATGTCTCCTTTGCATTCTCTATGAAATTATCAAAGAGGCTCTTTGCCTCTCTGTTTTTCTCAATAGAAGGGGGCGTTACAACCTCAAACCCCTTTTCATCAACATATCTCTGTGACTGCTGTGAGAATGAACAGAGGCGGTGGCGGACAATCTGATGTGTGAACGCCCTTGAACCTCCTGTAATCCTGAATGTAGCGTAGGCATGTTCAAGGACTGATTCATGTCCGCTCTTTACAAGCATCCTGATAAATTTCTCAGTGCTATCCTTAGTTATCTTATCAAAGGACAGATAGCATGTCCTCCCTGCCTTCTCTATCAGCTTCTCTGCATCTGGTGTTATTGCTAAAAGTTCAACTTTCATTTTTTTCGCCATATTAGCTTGGTTATGAATATAGGAAAATGATACAACAAATATTGAAGCGTATCAAGCTTGAAAGCCCCAATCCCGCTAAAACTGGATTTGGGGTGGATGAGGCAATTGACACCGTTTATCAAAGATTATATTATGAAAATTATATAAAGAAACTTTTTTTTGGAGGAAAGTAATCTATGGGCTTTACTTGCGGCATAGTCGGGCTTCCTAATGTAGGGAAGTCAACCATATTCAATGCGCTTACATCGGCAGGGGCGCAAGCGGCGAATTATCCATTCTGCACCATTGACCCTAATGTAGGTATTGTTTCGGTGAGGGATGAAAGACAATATAAACTGGCGGAGCTTGTCAATCCTGAAAGGATTGTCCCCACAACAGTGGAGTTTCTGGACATTGCGGGGCTTGTGAAGGGTGCAAGCAAAGGCGAAGGGCTGGGCAATAAATTCCTTGGACACATCAGGAGTGTGGATGCCATCGCACATATTGTCAGATGTTTTGAGGATGCGGATGTTGTACATGTTGCTGGGCATGTTGACCCCCAAAGAGATATTGAGATAATAGATACGGAGTTGATGCTCGCTGATATGGACAGCGTTGAGAAGCGCATAGAAAAGACCGCAAGGCTCGCAAAGGCAGGCGATAAAAATGCCATAGCGGCAATGGATGCCTGCGCTGTGTTCAAACATGCCCTTGAAAATGGCAGGCCGATACGGTCGCTTGAATTGGACGATGCCGGGAGGGAGATGCTGAGAGAACTGAATCTCTTGACAGCAAAGCCCGTGATGTTTGTTGCAAATGTGGATGAAAAGGATTTGAAAGGAGAATCTCCCTTTGTTGCGAAGGTAAGGGAGATAGCAGAGAAGGAGAAGGCAAAGGTTGTGGTCATGTGCGGCAGGATAGAGGCGGAGATAGCGGAGCTGCCTGAGGAAGAAAGGACTGAGTTTTTAAAAGATGTCGGTTTAAAAGAATCTGGGCTTGATAGGCTTGCAAAAGAAGGATATGAATTATTGAATCTGATTACCTACTTTACCGCAGGTAAGAAAGAGGTCAGGGCATGGACAGTTGTGCGGGAAACCAAGGCGCCTCAGGCTGCAGGCGTGATACATTCCGATTTTGAAAAGGGTTTTATACGGGCAGAGGTGATTGGGTATAACGATTTCATATCATCCGGTTCGGAACAGGCCGCAAAAGAAAAGGGATTGATGAGGCTGGAAGGCAAGGATTATGTCGTAAAAGACGGAGATATTATCCATTTCAGATTTGCGGTATGAGCAAACAAGGGCAAGTTTGGTGGTATCGCCTAATTTTTTGAATATTATTTATAAACTTACTTTATCTTTTATGCCCTTGGATGGTGTTTGTTGTAAATCTCCTTCAGCCTTTCCCTTACTACATGGGTATATATCTGTGTTGTGGATATATCTGCATGCCCTAACATTTGTTGGACAGACCTCAAGTCTGCACCCCTCTCAAGCAGATGGGTTGCGAATGAATGCCTAAGCGTATGGGGACTTATATTCTTTTTTATACCTGCTAATAAGGCATATTTTTTTATTATCTTCCAGAAACCCTGTCTTGTCATCTTTCCGCCAAAACGATTTACAAAAAGCTCATCCCCGCCTTTTCCTTTTAATAGAAAATGTCTTGATTCCTCTAAATATCTCTTCAGTTTTTCCTGTGCAGACTTGCCAATGGGCACAACCCTTTCTTTAGAACCTTTACCAAATGTTATTATATAACCTCTTTCCATATTGATGTCATTAATTTTAAGAGAGATTAACTCTGATACCCTTAAACCTGTTGCATACAAGACCTCAAACATGGCAATATCTCTGACGCCGAGGTTTTTATTTGGGTCAGGCTGGCATAGGAGTTTATCAACTTCTTGAAGGGTAAGAAAATACGGAAGTTTTCTCAAAAGTCGGGGTGATTCAATATTCTCTGTAGGATTGATACTGATAAAGCCTTCACTATTTAGAAACCTGTAAAAGACTTTTATGGATACGAGGTGTCTTGCAACAGACGCTGATGAAAAATTCATGTTTCTAAGATACATGAGGTAATCAATTATTTCTTTTTGGTCTAACCTTTTGAATTCATCTATTGTTTCATATTTCAAGAAACCTATAAATTTTAAAATATCCCTCTGATAAGACTCAATCGTATTCCGTGAATGTCCCTTTTCAATAGTAAGATAATTAACAAATTCATCAACAAGATGTTTCATATAAGAAACGGATTATATTGCTTTTCTTCCCCTATTGTAGAAGGTGGACCGTGACCCGGAAACACCTTTACTTTATCATTTAATATTGTCAATTTTGTTTTTATTGAATTGATAAGGTCATTGTGAGAACCCTCATGCAGGTCACTCCTGCCGATTGAATTAGCAAACAGTGTATCACCGGTAAATAGAAAGTCATTGTAGTGGAGGCATATTCCACCCGGGGAGTGCCCCGGCGTATGAATAACCTTTAAACTTATATCAGGGCATATCTCAATTATCTCTCCGTCATTGAGCAATCTGTCTGCTTTTGGTGAAGGATTAACTCCATAAAAGTGAGCCATCTCCTTATTTGCCTCGGACACTAAAAAATCTGAATCCCCTTTATGGATAAGTATAGGAATGCCTAATGCATCCTTTATCTTTCCATTTGCACCTACATGGTCTGCGTGTGCATGGGTGTTTATGATGTGTGTTAATTCAAGGCTGTTTTTCTTTATAAAATCAAGTATTGTCTTTGAGTTGTCACCGGGGTCAATAACAACAGCCTTTTTATGGGTTTTACAACCCATGATATAGCAATTGACATCCAATGCACCTACAGTTATTGTCTCAAGTATTGTATTCACTTTTTCCCTAAAACTAAACACGAATAACACAAATTGACGAATTACACAAATAAATTAAATTTAGTATTCATTCGTGCTATTTGTATATTAGTGAAATTCGTGTTCTATAATTTCTTTGACTCTTTGAACCAATGTTATCATAACTCTCTATAAATAAAAATATTTCTATGGGTGTTATAAGGTATCAAGATTTATAAAAATTATCAAGGATTCCACACATAACCAGAGCAATTAATTGACAATGAACTACCTTTTTAATACAATTTTCTAATGGGATATGAGTTGAGTGTAAGGACATCTTTTGCGGCAGCACATCAGTTAAACGGTTATGATGGGGTTTGTGAGAATCTTCATGGACATAACTGGAAGGTAGAGGTTTTTATAAAGGCTGATAGGTTAAACGATATCGGCATAGCCCTTGATTTTAAGGTTATAAAAAATAAAACCAATGAAATACTTTCCTTATTAGACCATAAAAATTTAAATCAGGTTCCTCCGTTTGATAAAATAAATCCCTCATCAGAAAATATAGCCCGATGGTTGTATCAGAGATTGGGTGAGGTTTTAAAATTGTTGGATGTAAAGGTAAGTAAGGTCTCAGTATGGGAAACAGATAACTATTGTGCTTCTTATAGTGAATAAATGGATAAATAAATTAGCCACAGGCACGGAGACACAAAGATTTCTTTAATAATTTATTTTTTCTCTGTGCCTCTGTGTCTCTGTGGCTAATGTTGTTTAATATGATAAGCAGATTGCCTCAGTGGCTAATAAAAAAGAGTAGAGATAATAGCAAGCTTCATGCAGTTAAGAGTATTTTAAGAGAGAAAGGATTAAATACTGTATGTGAATCTGCGAGGTGTCCGAATATAGTAGAGTGTTTTTCAAAACCCACCGCTACTTTTATGATACTTGGAGATGTCTGCACAAGGAGGTGCGGGTTTTGTTCGGTGGAAAAGGGGTATCCCGTGTCGCCTATGGATGATGAGCCTGTAAAGATTGCTGAGGTATCAGCAAAACTGTCTTTGAGGCATGTAGTTATTACATCTGTCACGAGGGATGACCTGCCGGATAAGGGTGCGAGACAGTTTGCAAGGACTATTGATGAGGTCAGAAGGCTTAATAAAGGTATTACGGTTGAGGTATTGACACCTGATTTTTCTGGCTCTGTAGAATCAATCAGGAGGGTTGCCGAAAAAAAACCTGAGATTTATAATCATAACATTGAGACAGTTCCGAGACTTTATAAAAAAGTGAGACCTCAGGCTGATTATAAAAGGTCTTTAGAACTCCTCAAGTTAGTTAAAGAGTTTTATCCTGCTATTATTACAAAGTCAGGTATGATGGTGGGACTCGGTGAAGAGAAGGGTGAGGTGATTGGTGTTATGAAGGAACTGAGAAATGTCGGATGTGATGTATTGACAATCGGGCAGTATTTAATGCCAACAAAAAATAATCTGCCTGTGATAGAATATGTTGAACCAGAGGTTTTTGAGTTTTATAAACAGGAAGGTGAGAAGATAGGCTTTAAGTCTGTGGAATCCGGTCCATTTGTCAGAAGTTCATATAATGCAAGGATGATTAATAATAAATTCTAAATTCTAATATCAAAATCCTAAACAAATTCTAATTTCAAAATTTGAAACTTCTGGATTTTATTTAGGATTTAGGATTTTGGATTTAGAATTTGCCCTAAATTTATGCACAAATTTCAAAGAATAGAAAGATTACCGCCGTATATACTCAGTGTCGTTACTGACCTTAAAATGAAGGCGAGGCAGAGGGGGGATGATATTATTGACTTTGGAATGGGGAATCCTGACCAGCCTACGCCTCCACATATAGTAGAAAAGCTGATAGAGGCTTCTTATAAGCCCCAGAATCACAGATATTCTGCATCAAGGGGTATAAAAAAACTGAGGCTCGCAATCACTGACTGGTATAAAAGAAATTATAATGTAGATTTAGACTATGAGACCGAGGCGATTGTTACCATAGGTTCAAAGGAGGGGCTTTCCCACCTTGCACTTGCTATTTCAGGTCCCGGGGATACTGTATTGGTCCCTTCACCAACCTATGCAATCCATACATATGCATTTATCATTGCAGGTGCCGATGTGGTTACTGTTCCCTTAAAAAAGAATAATGATTTTTTTGAGGAACTGACAAATACATTTAAAAGGCTCTGGCCCAAACCGAAGGCAATTGTCATAAGTTTTCCACATAATCCTACGACTGCCTGTGTTGAACTGCCATTTTTTGAAAAGGTTGTTGCCTTTGCAAAGGAGCATGATGTTATAGTAATTCATGACCTTGCCTATGCGGATATTGTCTTTGACGGATACAAGGCACCGAGTATGATGCAGGTTCCAGGTGCAAAGGATGTTGGTGTAGAGTTTTTCACACTTTCAAAGAGTTACAATATGCCGGGATGGCGGGTTGGTTTTTGTGTGGGGAATACTGAAATAATCAAAGCCCTGCAAAAGCTGAAGGGTTATCTGGATTATGGGATGTTCCAGCCAATTCAGATTGCTGCTATTATTGCATTGAATGGACCACAGGACTGTGTTAAAGAAATCGCTAATATCTACAAATCTCGGAGGGATGTCCTTGTGGATGGTCTTGATAGAATTGGCTGGAAGATTGAGAAGCCAAATGCAACCATGTTTGTATGGGCAGAAATCCCTGAGCAGTATAAAAAGATTGGCTCCATTGAATTTGCAAAACTTTTATTGGATAAGGCAAAGGTTGCCGTCTCTGCTGGAATTGGATTTGGCGAAGGGGGAGATGAATTTGTCAGATTTGCACTCGTTGAGAATGAGCAGAGGACAAGGCAGGCAATAAGAGGTATAAAGGGAATATTGTAATGGTGTGATAAATATGATTTCAGTGGAGAGAATTATAACGCCTTCTTTTATAGACTATCCCTTTTCTTTTTAATTAGTTCATCAATACTGAAGTTTCCTCCACCGGCCGCCGCCAGAAATAAAAAGATAAAAGAGTATAATGCAGCTAACTCTCCACGGTTCAGGAGTGGCCAGAATCCCATGGGGATATGTGCCATAAAGTAAGCAACTGCCATTTGTCCTGATAGAATAAAGGCGACTGGTCTGGTGAAGACCCCAAATAATATCGCGAAACCACCGAAAAACTCTAATATACCAGCGAGCCCCATTAATGAAAATAGAGGTGCTGTTGCACCTGGCTTGCCGCCAAATCCGCCGAATAAACCGAATAATTTCTGCGCCCCGTGCGGCATAAATAGAAAACCACTCACAATGCGTAATAAGTTTAATGTAATACTTTGGAAGTTACTCTGTATAATGTTGAACATAATAATTCTCCCAAACTAATCCCTCTTAGAAACGAATAGGCAAAAAACTTTCTATATACCATGAAGTATAAAACTCGTAAGAACTAATGTCAAGGGAGAAAAATGGGATAATAATGATTATTTGATTTTTTGTTTTGAAATACAGGATTTGTTTGTTACTATATTCCTGATTTTTGTAACATTTTACGGAGGAATGAATATGGGTGACTGTATCTTTTGTAAGATAATCAAAGGTGAGATACCGTCAAAAAAAGTTTATGAGGATAAAGATATTTTTGCCTTTGAGGACATAAATCCACAAGCACCAGTTCATATACTAATAGTTCCGAAGAAGCATATTGATAAGTCCCTTGATGCTACTGATCAGGATAAAGAGCTGATAGGGTCTATTTTCATGGTGGCTAATAAATTGGCTAAAGAAAAGGGGATTGCAGAATCTGGATTCAGATTGGTTGTCAATTGTAACAGGGATTCGGGACAGGATGTATTTCATATACATTTTCATCTCCTTGGCGGAAGAAAGATGAAATGGCCACCGGGTTAAAAAAAATAAATTTAACCACTGAGACACAGAGACACAGAGGGGGCAGAGAAAGACAAAAAACGAAGACACTGAAAGACACAGATAAATTGTGAGTGGCACAGAAAAAATCATAACTAATCAGTGTCCATCTGTGTCAAAAAATTTAGTTTTTCCCTCCATGTCTCCGTGCCTCTGTGGTTAGTTTTTTTAGGAGAATGATTTTATGATAAAGATTGCACCTTCAATTTTGTCAGCAGATTTCAGCAGATTGGGAGAAGAATTAAAAACAGTAGAAGAGGCAGGGGCGGACTGGATTCATGTTGATGTCATGGACGGGCACTTTGTCCCGAATATTACCATTGGACCAATGGTTGTAGAAGCAGTAAGAAAATCAACAAAACTCCCCCTTGATGTCCACTTGATGATTGAAGACCCTGATTTCTATATACCATATTTTATAAAAGCAGGGGCTGATATAATTACAGTTCATGCTGAGGTCTGCAAACACCTTCAGAGAACCATCAGAGCAATAAAAGAGCAGAAAAAAACTGCCGGTGTAGTCTTAAACCCTGCCACATCTTTAAGTGCCATTGATAATATTTTGGATGAGGTGGATTTAGTATTGCTCATGTCTGTCAATCCCGGCTTTGGCGGACAGGAATTTATTCCATCAACTGTAAAAAAAGTAGAAAAACTGAAGCGGATGATAAATGATGCAAAGTTAAAAACTGATATAGAGGTTGATGGTGGTGTTAAACCGGAAAATGCTGGAGATTTAATTAAAGCAGGGGCAAATATCCTTGTTGCAGGCTCATCCGTTTTTAAGGGTAAGGATTATAAGAAAATGATAAATCTATTGAGGGGAAAATAGAAGATATCAGGTAACCTTAAATCTCTTCAACCTCAATGAATTTGTAACTACTGAGACTGAGCTAAAAGCCATAGCGGCGGCGGCGAAGATAGGTTTTAATAATATTCCATAGAATGGATATAAAATTCCAGCAGCAATGGGTATCCCCAATATATTATAGATAAATGCCCAGAAGAGGTTCTGTTTTATAGTCTTCATAGTCTGTCTGCTTAAACGAATGGCAGTAGAAACTCCCCTCATATCATTTCTTATCAGTGTTATATCTGATGATTCTATTGCTATGTCAGTCCCTGCACCTATTGCAATCCCCACATCCGCCTGTGCGAGAGAAGGTGCATCGTTTATTCCGTCCCCCACCATTGCAACAACCTTACCCTCTTTCTGAAGCCTCTTTACCTCCTCTGCCTTATCCTGTGGAAGCACCTCCGCCAGCACTCTCTTTATACCTGCCTCTTTTGCAATTGCCTCAGCAGTCCTTTTGTTATCGCCTGTTATCATTATTATCTCAAGCCCCATATCATAAAGCTCTCTGATTGCCTCAATAGAATCTTTTTTTAGTGTATCGGCAACAGCAATTATTCCTGCCATCTCACTATTTATTGATACATACATCGGAGTCTTTCCGTGACTTGATAGCTCATTCGCTTTTTCTTTAAACCCGTTGAGATTAATCCTCTCTTCAGTTATCTTTTTTTCATTTCCAAGGAGAATTGTCATACCTTTTATTTTTGCCTTTATGCCATGTCCCGGAAATACCTTGAACTCTTCTATATCATAAGGTTTTATTTCCTTTTCCTGTGCCTTTGTGACTATTGCTATGCCATAAGGATGTTCAGAGCCGGCTTCAGCAGATGCTGCGAGTTTCAAGAGTTCATCTGTTTCAATCTTTCCATTCGTAATTATATCTGTTACAGACGGTTTTCCTGCTGTCAGTGTCCCTGTTTTATCAAATACAATTGTATCTATCCTGTGTGCCGTCTCAAGGCTCTCACCGCCTTTTATTAAGATTCCATTCTCAGCACCTTTTCCTGTCCCGACAATTATTGCAGTTGGAGTTGCAAGTCCCAATGCACATGGGCAGGCAATAATGAGGACTCCGACAAAGGCAAGCATTGCCATTGTAAACGGCTGTCCTGATAGATACCATATAAAAAATGTAACAACTGCTATTACGATAACAGCAGGGACAAAAATACCCGCCACCTTATCTGCAAGCCTCTGAATTGGTGCCTTTGAGCCTTGTGCCTCCTCAACTGTCTTTATTATCTGGGAGAGGACAGTATCTTTTCCTATTCGGGTAGTCTTAAATTTTATGAAGCCATCCCTGTTGATTGTTGCACCTATTATAGTGTCTCCAATTTTCTTATCTACAGGCATACTTTCACCTGTAAGCATTGACTCATCAATTGCCCCTGACCCTTCAATAATCTCACCATCTACAGGTATCTTTTCGCCGGGTCTGACAACAACAATATCACCGACTATCAGGGCTTCTATGGGGACTTCAATCTCCTCGCCGTTTCTTATGACCTTTGCACTCTTTGCCTGAAGCCCCATCAATTTCTTTATTGCCTCTGAAGTCCGCCCCTTCGCCCTCTGCTCCAAATATCTCCCAAGGAGTATAAGTGTAATTATTACAGCAGCGGTATCATAATAGACTTCCGATTCAGCCCCTGGAAAAACTGTTGGGAAGAAGGTTACAAATGCGCTATATAGATAGGCAGTTGTTGTTCCAACAGCCACAAGGACATTCATATCTGTTCCGAGGTGTTTTAATGCCGCCCACGCTCCGACATAAAACCGCGAGCCGCATTTGAACTGGACAAATGTAGTTAAGATAAAGAGGATTGAATTTATCGTTGAGTGCGGTATAGATGGAAAGTGGGGGATAAACATCTGCATACTCCCTATCACAATAAAGATAGAGAGGGAGGCACTTTCAATAAGCTCATTCTTTAGTATCCTTAGTTCTTTTTTCCTCATCTCCCTGTCAATATCAAGGAGATTTTTTTCTTCTACTTCAATAACAATATAACCAGTATCAAATATTGTTTTCTTTATAGTTGGGAGGTCAACAAGAGATGGGATATATTCAACAGATGCCTTTTCAGTCCCGAAATTTACAGCGGCATCTGTAACACCGTTTAATTTTTTCAAATTCCTTTCAATCCGCGCAGCACACGAGGCACATGACATGCCACCGATGGGAAGTATAACTGTTGCCCTATTATTGGAAGAGTTTAAAGTGGCAGGAGTTTTCTTTTCCATATAAAGCCCTCCTTATGAAAAGGTTATCATGATTAATGGTGAATCTTCAATATTTTTATGGTAGATTTATCATCATGATACCAATACGAAATGCAAAGATTGTATGCACTATTGGGCCTGCGAGCAGTTCTCCAAAAGTGATTGAGAGGCTTATAAAAGCAGGCATGGATGTAGCAAGGCTTAATTTTTCTCACGGGACACATAATGAGTATAAAAAGGTTATAAAGTCCATAAGGGATACTTCAAGAAAATTGAAAAAGGCAGTGGCAATCCTTCAGGACCTTCAGGGGCCGAAGATAAGGACAGGGTTGCTGAAAGATGGGAAGATAATACTTAAATCTGGCAATAAATTTGTTCTTACCGGAAGAAAGATATTGGGGACATCTGAGATGGTTTCAACTACATATTCATCAATGTATAGGGATGTTAAAAAAGGAGACAGGATACTCCTTGATGACGGACTTATAAGTCTTAAGGTGAACAATGTCAAGGGAACGGAGATAGCCTGTGAGGTGATAAATGGAGGCGTCCTGACAGACCATAAAGGAATAAATCTGCCGGGGATTAAGGTGGGACTTTCTTCAATAACCGAGAAGGATATTGAAGACCTTTATTTTGGCATTAAGCAGGGTGTTGATTATGTGGCTATCTCATTTGTCAGGACTGATAAAGATGTAAAGTCTGTAAAAGATATAATAAAAAAGAAGGGCTCATTTATACCTGTCATTGCAAAGCTTGAGAAGCCAGAGGCAATTGATAATCTTGAGAAGATTGTAGATGAGGCTGATGGTCTAATGGTTGCAAGGGGTGATTTGGGTGTAGAGATGTCACCTGAGGCTGTTCCAGTTATTCAGAAGAATATAATAAACATGGCAAATAAAAAAGAGAAGCCTGTTATTACTGCAACACAGATGCTTGAATCCATGATAAATAATCCCCGCCCTACAAGGGCGGAGGCTTCAGATGTTGCCAATGCAATATTTGATGGGACAGATGCAGTCATGCTCTCAGGTGAAACAGCCTCTGGAAAATATCCGGTGGAATCTGTGGAGATAATGGCGAGGATAATTTCTGCCGCTGAGAGCGGCTCGTTATACAGGCATGTCAGTGACAGGAGGCGGGGTAGAATCTCTACATATCCTAATGCAGTTAGCAGTGCGGCAGTCCATGCATCCCATCAGATAGAGGCAAAACTGATAGTAGTTTTTACCCAGTCAGGCTCTACAGCTCTCCTCGTATCAAAACAGCGACCCTCTATGCCAATAATTGCCTATACGCCTTCCGAAAATATAATGCGAAGATTAAATCTCTACTGGGGTGTAATACCAAAGACAATGGGGCTGATTGAGGATACTGATGACCTGATAAGGGAGATGGACAGAGGTTTGGTGTCAAATAAGATGGTAAGAAAAGGCGACTCGGTAGTTATACTTATGGGAATGCCAATATCCCAAAAGGGCGTAACAAACATGATGAAACTGCATAGGGTAGGGGAGGATTAAGAATATTTACCGCAGAGAAAAACATTTATTCTGCCACTGATTCTCACTGACACTGATTATAAGTCTGTGTGAGTCTGTGGCTATAGAATTTATGGAAATGAATTGTGTAGATACTCAAATGGAATTGTTTGTTGAGCCTCAAAAAGAAAAGCGAATAGTATATTTTGACCTTGAGACACAGAAAAGTGCGGATGAGGTAGGAGGGTGGGATAATAAGCATCTTATGAAGATAGCTGTTGCTGTTGTTTATGACAGCCTTGATAAAAAATTTTATACATATCTTGAGAGCGATGCTGGGGGATTGGTGGAGAAACTGCTCTCAGCAGATTTGGTAGTTGGTTTTAATATACTAAATTTTGATTTTGCAGTATTGCAGCCTTATACGACAGTAGAATTAAAAAGCAGGGTCAGGTCTTTTGATATCCTTAAAGATGTCTGGGACAGGCTTGGCTATAGGGTCAGCTTGAATCAGATTGCAAAAAAGACCCTCCATGTAGAGAAGGGCGGCAATGGACTTTTGTCCCTTCAGTGGTTCAAGGAGGGGAAGATGGCTCAGATTATAGAATATTGCATAAAGGATGTGGAGATTACAAGGGATGTATTTTTATATGGCTTAAAAAACGGGTATCTTGATTTTGAAAAAAATGGTCAATCTGTAAGACTGCCGATTAAATGGGATTTGAAGGAGATGATAGGAAAATGGACGGGGCAATTGTTTTAATCTTTTTAATAGGCGGCATAGTATTAGCCACATATTTAACCAAGCTTGTGAATTATTATACCTTTGGGCATAGAATGAAGGAGAAAGAGAAAAACAGAAATAAAACCCCTGCCCTGAAAGAATAAAACTGCATTGGAAAAATCTTCTTGACAAAATATTTTATCCTGCGTATATTATATGAAATTTATGAGGGCTTACCTATGCCAAACCTTATTTTTGAATTTGCCGAAGAGTCAATCGGCATGAGCATTGCAAAGTCAGTCAGTCAGTCAGTCAGTCATTTTAAACACTTCTAAAAAATCTTTCTTTTTATCTATCATCTTTATTATTGGAATTTTCTCCCTCCTCGCACTATCAGGTTGTGGACAGGGTGACAGCGGACTGCTGTCAACCGCTACAACAGGGAGTGATACAACAGCCCCATCAAGTCCATCTGTTTTAATAAACAATGGAGATACATCAACCACATCAACATCAGTAACATTAACAATATC
>Ga0209342_10002176_pt1 | contig 21353 bp, 22 predicted proteins | sample RifCSP16_2_FD_184023 | JGI IMG/M metagenome (GOLD analysis project Ga0209342, IMG submission 184023) | Soil microbial communities from Rifle, Colorado - Rifle CSP2_sed 16_2 (SPAdes) (version 2) | ecosystem: Environmental > Terrestrial > Deep subsurface > Rock core/Sediment | place: Rifle... | reverse complement strand
CCCGCCCGGAACACGAGGCAGCCGGGCGGGGGACGGCGAGGACCTGGTGCGCCAGATGCTGGCCGCCGCGCGGCTGTCGTCGACGCATGGAGAAGGATCCGCGCTCCCCACCGGTGGCGCGCTCGAGCGGTTGCTCGATCTGTACCGGGCCCTCGAGCGACGCCCCATCCCGAGCGATCCCGCGAGAGCCGCCCGCGGCGCTCCTTGCCCTCCGTGACCACGCGATGAGAGCACTCTCCGGCCGCGACGTCGTGTGCTTCTCCAACGACTGGGGGGGCGATCCTCTGTCGAAGACGCACCTCATGCGCCTCCTCGCCCGCGAGAACCGGATCTTGTGGGTGAACTCGCTCGGCAACCGGCCGCCGCGCGCCACGACGCGAGACGCGCGGCGCGCCCTGAGGAAGCTCTGCCTGGCGGCGCGCGGTCTCCGGGAGGTGGAGCCGAACCTCCATGTGCTCGCTCCACTCTACGTGCCGGCGTACTCCAGCGGGTCGATCCGGGTCGTGAACCAGGCCCTGGTCCGGTGCCAGATCAGGCGGGCGATGCGGAGCCTGGGCATGCGGCGCCCCATCACCTGGGCCTTCCTGCCGAGCGCCGTGGCGGCCGCGGGCGCGCTGGGGGAGGAGCTGGTCGTCTACCACGTGGTCGACGAGTTCGCCGCCTTCAGCGACGCGAGCGCGCACGTGCCCCAGCTCGAGCGGGCGCTGCTCGCCCGCGCCGACCTGGTGGTGGCGAGCAGCGAACGGCTGCTCGCGGCCAAGTCGCCCCTGCACCCACGCGTCGTCCTCGTCCGGCACGGCGTCGACCACGCGCACTTCGCGCGCGCGCTCGATCCGGCGACCCCCGTCCCCGAGGACCTCGCCCGGCTGCCGCGCCCGGTGATCGGGTTCTTCGGCCTCCTCGCCGACTGGATCGACCTCGAGCTGGTGCGGGAGGTGGCGCTCGCGCACCCGCGCGCGTCCGTGGCCCTGATCGGCGACGCCGTCAGCTCGCTCGAGCCCGTCGCCGGGGTGCGCAACGTCCACGTCCTTGGCCGCAGGCCGTATTCGTCGCTGCCCGGCTACTGCCGGGGCTTCGCTGCTGCCATCACGCCCTTCCGCGTGAACGAGCTGGCGCTCCACGCGAGCCCGCTCAAGGCGCGGGAGTACGTCGCGGCCGGCCTCCCCAACGTCTGCACCGACCTGCCCGAGCTGCGGGCGGTGCCGGGCTGCATCGTCGCCCGTACCCGCGCCGAGTTCGTGGCCGAGGTGGGGCGCGCGCTGGCGCAGGGCGGGCCGCAGAGGGCGCGGTCCGAGCTCGTCCGGAGCGAGGGGTGGGAGGCGCGGCTGGAGGAGATCCGCGCCCACGTCGCGGCGCTCCTCGAGGGGCACCGCACCGCTTGACGGCAGGGAGCGGAGGAGGCCGGGATGCAGGGTGAACTGCGGATCGGATTCACGCGGGCGCCGCTCGCCGAGCGGGGGGCCGGACTCGCGCAGGCGGCCGATCGTTTCGGCCAGCTCGCCTTCGCGGCGGCGCTGGCGTTCGTGGCCAACCTCTACGCGAGCCCGGCGTTCTACTGGCCCGTCTTCGAGAAGGCGCGGCTCGGGGTCGTCACGTCGGGTCTGTGCGCGTTCGCCGTCCTCATGCGCCGAATCACGTCAGGTGAACGTCTCAAGCTGGGCGGCGCGCCGGCGGCCGTGCTCCTCGCCTACGCCGCCGTCTTCCCGCTCTCCTTCGCCTGGACGATCTCGCCCTCGCGCACCGGGGACGCGGTCGTGGATGTGGCCAAGCTGCTCGTGCTCTACGTGGCGCTCGTGAACGCGCTCGATACCCCGTCGCGCCTGCGCGCCTTCCTCCTGGTGGGGGCGCTCGCCACGCTCGCCCCGTCGCTGGGTGGGATCGATCGGTGGGTGCGGGGCGAGGACCTGGTGGAGGGCTACCGCACCGCCTGGCGCGGCAACTACGCCGACCCGAACCGGCTGGCCATGGGGCTCGTGCTCATGATCCCGGCCGCGCTCGCGCTCGCAGGGGAGGCGAGGCGCCGCCTGACGCGGGCGCTGCTCCTGTTCGCCGCGGTGGCCGGTGTCGCGGCCGTCGTCCTCACCCATTCCCGCTCGGGCGCGGTGGCGCTCGCCGCCGCGCTGGCCCTGATGCTCCTGCGAAGCCGCCGCCGGGGGCGCGCGCTGCTCCTCGCGCTCGTGGGCGCGGTCACGCTCGTGGCGCTCGCCCCGAGGAGCTTCTGGGCCCGCTCCGAGAGCATCGCCGCCTACGAGGACGACCCGTCCTTCTCGGGCCGCGAGCGGGCCTGGCGCATGCTCATGGTGATCTTCGAGGAGCGGCCGTTCACGGGGGTGGGCGCCGGCGGCTTCATCGATGCCTGGGATCGCTTCGCCCCGCTCTCGGCGCAGGGGAGGCGCCTAATCGCCCACAACATCTTCATGGAGACGCTGGGCGAGCTCGGGGTGATCGCGCTCCTCCTGTTCGCTGCCTACTGCGCGTGGCTCCTCGCGCGCCTGTGGAAGGCGGGCCGCGATCCCGTGGCCGGCGTCGACGCGCGCGCTCTCTTCGCCGGGCTCACCGGCTACATCGTGTGCGAGCTCGTGAACGGCTATGCGCGCGCGTTCAACCTCTACGCGGCCTTCGCCGCGGCCGCGGCGGCCGCCGCCATGGCCTCGCTGCGCCGGCGCCTCGCCGAGGACGCGGGCGATGGTCCGCGCGAAGGCGCATGACCGGGCTGCGCGGCGAGCCACGCCCTCGGCCACGAGGCACCGGCTGCGGCGTGGCGACGGGCTCTGGCCAGAGGACGCGCATCCTCGTCCTGCAGAACCGCTTCCTCCTTGGCGGCCAGGAGCGCCAGACGGTGCTCCACCTGGCGACGATCGATCGGGACCGGTGGGAGCCGGTCGTCGCGTGTCTGCGGCGCGAGGGCGAGCACCTGGATGACCTGGCGCGGCTCGGGATTCACCCCGAGAGCCTCGGGATCGAGAAGCTCCTGGCCGTGCGGACGCTCTGGCGGGTGCTCCGGCTGGCGCTGCGCATCCGGGCCGAGGGCATCGCGCTCGTCCACGCCAGCGATTTCTACACCGACCTCATCGGGGTCGCCGCGGCGCGGGCGGCCGGGGTGCCGAGCGTCGTCACCCGCGTCGACCTCGGCCACGCGCTCCGCCCCGCTCAGCAAGAGGCGCTGGCCGCGGTGTCGCGGGCGGCGACCCGCGTGCTCGTGAACGCGTGCTGCATCGGAGATCGCTGCCAGGCCGAGGGGGTGGCGCGTGATCGCATCGCGCTCGTCCGGAACGGGATCGACCTCGAGCGCTTCGACGCCGAGGCTGCGCCGCGCCCCGCCGGCCTCGACCCCTGGCCCACTGGCCCGACCGTGATCCAGGTCGCCAACATGCATCATCCGGTGAAGGGACAGGATGACCTGCTGCGGGCGATGCAGGAGGTGGTCCGGATGGTCCCTGGCGCGGAGCTCCTGCTCGTGGGAGACGGCCAGCGGCGCGCGTCACTGGAGGCGATGGCGCGCGACATGGGGCTCGGCGCCCGCTGCCGGTTCCTCGGGTATCGCCGGGATGTGCCGGCGCTCCTCGCCCGCGCCACCGTCGCGGTCTCGGCGAGCCACGCCGAGGGACTGTCGAACGCGCTGCTCGAGGCCATGGCCGCGCGCAGGCCGGTGGTGGCCACCGCGGTGGGCGGGACGCCCGAGCTGGTGCGTGACGGAGAGAGCGGGTTCCTGGTCGCCGCCGGCGCGCCCGGCGAGGTCGCGGCCCGCGTGCGGCAGCTCCTGCTGAGCCCGGGCCTGGCGCGGCGCATGGGGGAGGCTGGGCGGGCGCGCGTCGCGCGCGAGCTCGGCGTGGAGGCGATGCGGCGGAGCTACGAGGCGATGTACGAGGGGGCGCTCGCGCCGGCGTGCGGGGCTGTTCGCCCCGAGACGTCGGGCGCGAGATCAAATTGAGCGGTACGCGCCCACGCCGCCTTGGGGAACGAGTCCCCGAGCCGACATGCGGCTGCCCGGAGCCTCCGGCTTGGTCACCCCGTGCAAGGCGCGCTTTCTCGCGCAAAGGCGCAAAGCCGCAAAGGGGATGTTCAGTCCGGCAGCCCGTGCACGAGCCGCGTGATCCCGTCCTTGATCCGGTGCGTCCCGAAGTTGACGAGCAGCCCCAGCCGCTTGCCCGCCAGCCGGACGTACGTGAGAACCTGCTGCTTGTGGACCGGCAGTACGTTCTCGACCGACTTCAGCTCCACGATGACCAGGTCATCGACCAGCAGGTCGGCTCGGAACCCCGGACGGCGCCCCGCATCTCGAGCTCGGGCCGGCCGGTCCGCAGCCAGCCCGTGGCGACGTGGATGAGCCGGAGCAGGTTGTAGGCGTTCTTGGGTCGCAGCTCGCGCGCGGGCTCGGGCTGCTTTCCGCCGCCGCGGGCGTAGCGGACGAGCGCCGCGAAATCGTTCGCGTCGAGGAGGCCCTGGTCGAAGAGCGAGCGATAGAGCTGCTTCACGTACTCCTTGCTCGCGAGGAGGCCTTCCGCCGGCGTGGCGGCCGGGCGAGGCGAGATGGCGGCGAGCCGGGCGGCGATGGAGTCGAGATCCGGCGGTGGGTCCTCCTCGAGCCAGTCGAGGACGAGACCGCGGTGCTCGGCGAGGCGCGCCGAGCGGGAGAGCTTCCCGATCTGGCTCACCGCGTACCGGCCGAAGGTTCCGAAGAGGTCGGCGGAGACGAAGGCGTCGCGCGCCTCGAGGAGCCACTCGCCGATGGGGTCGGTGGCACGCACCGTCTCGACGAAGAGGAGCTCGAGCGTGTTCGGGTCGGCCCGCACGGCCTGCTGGATGGCCTTCCGGTGCTCCCAGTAGGTGACGCTGCCGCGCTCGTGAGCGTGTGCGGCGGCTCGACGAGCCCCACCGTCCACGGGAAGGGCAGCGCGAAGACGCCGCGCAGGTCGGTGTCCGATCCGTCCTCGGCGAGGCCCCACGCGCGGGAGCCGACCGTCGCCTCCAGGACGACGCATGGGCGGAGGGCGTCCCAGTCGGCGGCGCGCTGCTCGGCGAAGCGGACCTGCCCCGGATGACGCGGCAGGAGCTCATCGCGCGCGTAGCGGAGGACGCCGACGCCGGTGACGAGGACGTCCAGGCCATCGTCTCGGATCGCGACCACCCGGCCGACGACGCCCTGGGGAATGCGGCGATCGCCGGCGAGCCGCTCGACGCGGGTCGTCACCTCCGTCCCGTGTGGGAGCGGGACGGCCAGCGGGTCGATGGGCGCGAGGGCCTTTGGGTGGTGGCGGTCCACCGGAGAACCCTATCAGCCGCTCGCGTCCCATGCTGTTCGTGGACTCACCGGCACGCGAGCCGCGGGAGCGGTAGCTGCGGCCGCTCGCCGCCCCTCGCCCACGCGCGCGCCGCGTCGCCCCAGCGCGTCACCTCCGCGCGGAACGCGGCGAGGTCGAGGCCGCCGATCCCGCCGCTCGCCTCGAGCTTTCCGAGCCCGGCAGCGAGCAGGCGCACCATCCCTGCCGGCCGGCCCTGCACGAGCCCCTTGTGGAAGCCGGCGGCGATCTGGATGAGGCCCTGCATCGCGAGCCGCCGCGAACCCGTCTCCGCGCGCCAGGCGTCCTCCCAGATCTCGTGGGCGTCGAAGAAGCGGCCGGCCTCGAACCGACGGCAGCCCTCGGCGAGGGCCACACGGGTATTCACTTCTGCAGGCATCTCCGCGGGATGTAGTGCACGATGCGACCTGGCGCGTGGCGAGGGTCTCGCAAGACGCGCAGCCTCACGTCTGTGCGTAACGTCTCGCCGCGGCGAGATCGCGCCGGAGCTCCTCTGCCGTGCGCCGCGGCCCGTAGCCGGGGGTGTCGCGCTGGATGCGCCACCCCTCCCTGAGTGGGCCTGCGTCGACGGTGTCGAAGCCGAACTGGTCGATGAGCCGGCTCACCGTGGTCTTGGCCGCCGGATCGTCGCCGGCGATGACGAGCGCCCGCCGGTTCTTGGTCCCGGGCGGTTGGCCATGCGTCGTGAGCTCGGCTGCATAGATGTGGTTGAACGCCTTGACGACCTTCGAGGTAGGAAGGTGCGCTTGCAGGAGCTCGGCGGTGGTGGTCGTCTCGTCGTCGAGCTCGCGAATGTGACCGTCGCGCTGCGGGTAATAGTTGTTGGTGTCGATGACGATCTTCCCGGCCAACGGCTCGACCGGACCCGCGCGGTAGTTCTTGAGCGGAACCGACACCACGACGACGTCGCCGGCGCGCGCGGCGTCGAGGGACGTCCCCGCGCGAGCGCGCGGGCCGAGCTCCTCGACGAGCGCCGAGAGCGTCTCGGGCCCGCGCGAGTTGCTGACCACGACGTCGTAGCCATTGGCGACGGAGAGCCGCGCCAGCTGACTGCCGATGTGCCCTGCCCCGATGAATCCGATGGTCGTCATGGCATTGTCACTCCTGGGCGCGGAACCATGGCGGTTCGGCGCGCACCGTGGTGCCGAGGATGCGGTGGGCCGTCTCGCCGGGGCTGCCCCAGCCCCACTCGGTGCCGAAGGTCATGGTGCCGAGCGCCAGCGGGCTCACCCGCAGGCCGGTGCGGCCGAGAAGGTGGTACTGGGCGAGGGAAGCGATCGTATTCGACATGTTGTGCCTCCAGCGCGGTGAGGGGCCGGGCTCATGCGGCCTGAACGCGCGCGACACGCGCCCGTCAGATTCAGAGGCCGAGCTCCTTCCTCACGTGCTCCTCGCGCTCGCGCCGATACCGCGCCACGCGGCTGCGATCGGCTTCGGCGAGCGCTCGCTCCAGCGAGGCCGCGTCGAGATCGCGGCAGTACGCTGGCGTGCCCGGCTGCTGCCTCCAGGATTCGTCGAGCGCGCCGGCGTCGACGGCGTCGAAGCCCAGCTCGTCGAAGAGGCGGAGCGCGACGGCCCTCGCCTCCAGTCGATCGCCGGCAGCCGAGAGCGCGATGCGCCCTCGCGCGCCGCGCGGAGCGCGCTTCTCGAGGAGGCTCTTCGCGACGATGTTGTTGAACGCCTTCACGACGGGGCGCCCGATCCGTTCGGCGACCCAGTTGCTCTCGAGCATGCCGGCCTCGATCGCCTCGATGCGTCCGTCGCGGAGCTCTGGGTAGTAGTTGCTCGTGTCGATCACGACCACGCTCTCCGGGACGCCGCCCTCGCGGCCTCGCGAGCGGTGACGGCCATGGCACCGATCTCGGCCGCGAAGGCCGCCAGCTTCTCCGGTCCTCTCGCGCTCGCGAGGAACACGCGATGGCCGAGCTGCACGAGATAGCGCGCGAGCGTTCTTGGGTCGCAGCTCGCGCGCAGGCTCGGGCTGCTTCCCTCCGCCGCGGGCGTAGCGGACGAGCGCCGCGGAGTCGTTCGCCTCGAGGAGACCGTGGTCAGGGGAGCGCATACCCGAAGGCGCCACTTGGCGGTCTCCGGGCCTCGCGAGATCGCGGGGCCGGACTCACGCGAGCCGCGGGAGCGGTAGCTGCGGCCGCTCGCCGCCCTCCGCCCACGCGCGCCGCGTCGCGCCAGCGCGTCACCTCCTCGACCACCTGCGCCTCGACTCGACGGGGCCGCCGTTGGCGCCGGCGCGGGTCGGCCAGCCCGACTCGGTCGACCCCGCGACCGCCCGCGCCGTGGCAGACCTACGAAGGCTGAAACGCGACCGCCCGCGGCTCGCAGCGGCGAGAGCTCGAGCTCGCCCTCGGTGCGTCGAATCCGCCTCCTTCGAGGGACGCAAGGGGCTTGGCGTTCGTTCCTGGAGGGCGCTTCTCGCTGCCGGACTGCTCAAGTCCAGATGACGGGATACTCGATATCGGACCTGATCTGCAGGTTGAACTTCCTATGCTCAAAGCGGCTCGCCCCAGGGTTTACAGGCCAGCGACCTCTGGACTCTCGTGAGTCCGGCCCCGTGCCCACCCGGCGCTCTGCCCGCGGCCATCGCCCTCCTGCCTTGCCCGATCGCGCCGTCGCTGGCACAATTGAGATTACCCCCGCCGGGCGGCTCGCTCTCGTCCAGGTAGCCGGCGGCTTGCTATGCCCGGGTCGCCAAGCCTGTTGCACGGAGGGTACATGTCTCGGCTGAGGGGAGCGACGCTTCGGTCACGAGGGCCATCCGGCCTGCGCCTGGGCCACGCCGACGCGCTCGCGCTCCTGGAGATCATCGACGGGTCCGTTCACTGCAATACCGAGCAGGGCTTCCGCGGTCTCTTCTGGAAGCTTCAGTCTGTGCTCCCCTTCGAGCACGCCTGCGCAACGCTCGGGCGGCGCGACGAAGGTGGGCGGGTCGTGGTGAAGCACTTCATCAACGTGAGCTGTCTCGACCAATTCGCGCGGGCGGCACCCGACTACTTCGCCCGGAGCGCGCTCTCCAGGGAGCACTTCACCAGCTACCGCATGAAGTTCTGGGCGGAGGCCCGTCGCATGCTGGGGCAACAGCGGGAGTTCGTCTCGATGGCGAGCGAGCTCGGCATGCTTGATGGGTACACCGCGGGCGTGAGGCCGCCGCCCGCAGCCCCCCGCACCAGCAATGGGAGCATGTTCTGTCTCTCCGTCCCTGCGCCACGACGCGACCAGCGCACGGAGAAGCTCCTGGAGCTCGTCGTCCCGCACCTGCACTCGGCGCTCTGCCGGCTCTTCGACGAAGAGAAGCGCGGCGCGCGTGAGGTGGTCCTCTCCGCCCGGGAGAAGGAGATCCTGCAGCTGATGATGCTTGGGAAGAGCTCCTGGGGCATGTCGGTCATCATCGGCATCAGCGAGTCGACGGTGAACTATCACGTGTACAGCGTCATGCGGAAGCTCGAGGCCGTCAACCGGCCCCAGGCGGTGGCGGTCGCGGCCCGACTCGCGCTCGTCGAGGTCCCCTGAGCCGCACGCACCGTCGACCAGTGCTCCGACCGACCACTGTGAACAGGTGACAATGGGTCGGCCGCGAGACGCGCTCGCTCAACGTGCTGGCGCTCGCGCTCGAGGTCTCCGGGCCCGGGATGGCGGAAAGCCCGGCCCGCCGCGAGCTCGGATGCGGCTCATCGCCTTCATCGCCGAGCCGGCCGTCGCGAACCGGATCCTCGACCACCTCGACCTCGACTCGACTGGCCGCTCGGCGGGGCCCGAAGGGTGACGAGCGGTTCGAGCTGTAGCGCCACGCGATGCACTGTGCGTGCTATAAAAATTTACAGGTGACGGCCGACGTCATCGGTGCGACGCTCCTTCGCGATGGGAGCAACCTTTCACGCATGAACAAGGAGAGCGCACGACGGGTGAGCACGACCGTCTCCGGCTCGCAGCGGCCAGGCTCGCCCTCGGCTCGCCGATCCCTATCTTTCCGGGGTAGCGAAGGCCTCGGCATCTGCTCCAATACGGCCCCGTCGCGCTACCGGACTGCACATGTCCAAGTTACGGAATACCCGATTATCGGACCCTGATCTGCAGGTCTACCCTCTGTAAATTACGCTAAAGAGCTTAAGACCTCGGTTAAGAGGAGGGAGGCGGTCATGTGCAGGTGTGCTCGTCTTGACGCTCACTAACAGACGAGCGGACCTCGATCCGAACTGATGGGGAAAGAAGTCCACAAGGGCGGAGCCTGCCGGTTTCAGGCTCCTGGAATACCAATAAAGGAGGAGATAGAGTCATGACCCAAGACAAGTGGAAGTGGGTTACGATTAGCGCCTATTTCAAGGTGCATCCTGGTGAACTTGAGGCTTTTGAAAAGCTGACCAAGCGGTTTGTCGAGAAGACCAGCAATGAGCCCTTAATTTTGTTTTACGGATGGAGCTTTAGCGGGGAAGAGGCCAATTGCAGGCAAGGATATCATGCCGCCGAGGGTCTTCTGCAACACGTCGACAACGTTTTGGACCTGCTCCAGGAAGCAGCGAAGATTTCGGATTTTTACAAGCTTGTCGTAGTGGGTCCTGAAGATGAGCTGGCGAAGCTCCGAGAGCCCTTGGCAAGAATTAACCCTCAGTTCTATAATCTGAAATACGGCTTTTGCAGATGATCCAAGCCGAGAAACAGGCCTGCTCTTCCTCCTCCTCATCGGCCTGCTGGCGGTGGCGGTGTCGGTCGCGACCGTGGGATGGATGCGGCAGCGATCCGGCTGCGTGAGGGGTTCCCGCGACCGGCGCGATGCCGCGCCAGCCGCGGGAGGTCGTCAGAAGGGCAGCTCATGTCGCTGGGCGTCCGCTCCGGCGAGCACGAGCCTGTAGCGATCGACGGCGGGCGCAAGGCGAGGGTGGCGACGCGATCGAGGTCGCGCATGCCCCCGCCGGCGGCCTCGTGGAGCAAGGCGAGGGCGTCGGGGGAGTAGAGCTCCTTGCTGCCGCCAACGCGCGTGACGCGCATGCGCACGTAGTCGGCGGTGTCCTCGGGGGTGAGCGGCCAAACGCCTCGCCCAGGAACTGCTCTCGGCCCTGCTCAACGTCGAGATGTCGCTGGGGGCGATCTCCAAGATCGAGCAGCAGACGAGCGTAGCCCTGGCAGCGCCTGTCGAGGAGGCGCGGGAGCACGTTCGCCAGCAGGCTGTGGCCAACGCGGACGAGATCGACTGGTTCGAGGGCAAGTCCGGGGGCAGGAAGCAACGGGCCTGGCTCTGGGTGGTGACCACGTCGCTCGTGACGGTCTTCAAGATCGCGAAGAGCCGGGGCGAGGATGTTGCCCGGGAGATGCTTGGTGATGGCTTCCAGGGCGTCCTCGGCGCCGACCGCTGGAGTGCCTACAACCGAATGAAAGGGCGCCACCCCCGGCATGGCGGGTGGCGCCCAGGAACCGAAGCGCGTAGCCCGGTAGGCAGTGACCCGGGCCGTCCGAGTGCGTCTATCCCGCGCTGGCCTTCTCGTCGCGGACGATGATGCTCGCCTTGAAGTAGTCCCGGTTCATCCGCGGGATGACCTCGAGCGGGACGTGCCCAGGGCAGACCTCCGCGCACTCGCCCATGAGCGTGCAGTGCCCGAACCCTTCGATGGCGGTCTGCTCGGCCATCTTGAGCACCCGGGTGTGGCGCTCCGGCTGCCCCTGGGGCAGGAAGCCGAGGTGGGCGACCTTGGCGCTCGTGAACAGCGCGGCCGAGGCGTTGGGGCAGACGGCCACGCAGGCGCCGCAGCCGATGCAGGCCGCCGCCTCCATGGAGAGGTCGGCGTTCGTCTTCGGCACCAGGATCGAGTTCGCGTCGGGTGCGCTGCCGGTGCGGGCGGTGATGAAGCCGCCCGCCTGGATGATGCGGTCGAGCGCGGCGCGGTTCACCACCAGGTCACGGATGACCGGGAAGGCCTTGGCGCGCCAGGGCTCGAGGCGGAGGTTGTCGCCGTCCTTGAAGACCCGCATGTGCAGCTGGCACACCGTCCCGCCGTGGACCGGGCCGTGCGGCGAGCCGTTGATGACGAAGCCGCACATCCCGCAGATGCCTTCGCGGCAGTCGTTGTCGAACGCGACCGGGTCCTCGCCCTTGATGATGAGGTCCTGGTTGAGCACGTCGAGCATCTCGAGGAACGACATGTGCTCGTTGGCCGTGACCTGGTACCGGACGAACCGGCCCGGATCCGAGGCATCCTTCTGCCGCCAGATGTCGAGGGTCAGTTTCATGTCGCTCACTTGTAGCTCCGGGTCGCCAGCTGGATGTTTTCGAAGACGAGCGGCTCCTTGTGAAGCTCCGGCGTCGCGCCGTCGCCCTTCCACTCCCAGGCGGAGACGAAGGCGTACTCGGCGTCGTTGCGCTGCGCCTCGCCGTCCGCCGTCTGGTACTCGACCCGGAAGTGGCCGCCGCACGACTCGTTGCGCTGGAGCGCGTCGTAGCAGAGCAGCTCCGCCAGCTCGAAGAAGTCGGCCACGCGGTTCGCTTTCTCGAGCTCGATGTTGAGCTCGCTCGGCCCGCCCACCACCTTCACGTTCTTGAGATAATCCTCGCGCAGCACCGGGATCTGCTCCAGCGCCTCGGTGAGGGTCTCCTTCGAGCGCGCCATGCCGCAGTTGTTCCACATGATCTTGCCGAGCTCCTTCCAGTAGGAGTCGACCGATCGCTTCCCCTTGGCCGCGAGGAGCTTGTCGAGCCTTCCCTTGGCCTCGCGCTCCGCGTCCTTGAACGCGGCGTGGCTGGTGTCCGCCTTGGCGATGCCGCCCGAGGCCAGGTAGTCACCCACCGTGAGCGGCAGGACGAAGTACCCGTCGCCCAGACCCTGCATGAGCGCCGAGGCGCCGAGCCGGTTCGCTCCGTGGTCGGAGAAGTTGGCCTCGCCGCCCACGAACATGCCGGGGATGCTGCTCATGAGGTCGTAGTCCACCCACAGGCCGCCCATGGAGTAGTGGGGCGCGGGGTAGATGCGCATCGGCACCTGGTACGGGTTCTCGCCCGTGATCCGCTCGTACATCTCGAACAGGTTGCCGTAGCGCTCGGCGATCACGTTCTTGCCCAGCCGCTTGATGGGGTCGGCGAAGTCGAGGTAGACGCCGAACCCGCCCGGGCCCACGCCGCGCCCCTCGTCGCAGGCGTACTTCGCCTGACGGGAGGAGACGTCGCGCGGGGCGAGGTTGCCGAAGGAGGGGTAGACGCGCTCCAGGTAGTAGTCGCGCTCGCCCTCGGGGATCTGGTCGGGCGGCCGGTGGTCGCCCTTGTTCTTCGGCACCCACACGCGCCCGTCGTTGCGGAGCGACTCGCTCATCAGGGTGAGCTTCGACTGGTAGTCGCCCGACTGCGGGATGCAGGTGGGGTGGATCTGCGTGTAGCAGGGGTTGGCGAAATAGGCTCCCTTGCGGTGCGCGCGCCAGATGGCGGTGCCGTTCGATCCCTTGGCGTTGGTGGAGAGATAGAACACGTTCACGTAGCCGCCGGTGGCGAGCACGACCGCGTCCGCGACGTACGACTTTATCTCTCCGCTCACCAGGTCGCGCGTGACGATGCCGCGCGCGCGGCCGTCGATGAGCACGAGGTCGAGCATCTCGGTGCGCGGGAACTGCTTCACCGTCCCGGCCGCGACCTGATTCTGCAGTGACTGGTAGGCGCCGAGGAGCAGCTGCTGCCCGGTCTGGCCGCGGGCGTAGAAGGTGCGGGAGACCTGCGCGCCGCCGAAGGAGCGGTTGCCGAGGTAGCCGCCGTATTCGCGGCCGAAGGGGACGCCCTGCGCCGCGCACTGGTCGATGATGTTGGCCGAGACCTCGGCCAGCCGGTACACGTTCGCCTCGCGGGCCCGGAAGTCGCCGCCCTTGATGGTGTCGTAGAAGAGGCGGTACACCGAGTCGCCGTCGTTCTGGTAGTCCTTGGCGGCGTTGATGCCGCCCTGCGCGGCGATGGAGTGCGCGCGCCGGGGCGAGTCCTGGAAGCAGAAGTTCAGGACGTTGTACCCGAGCTCACCCATGGTGGCCGCGGCGGCGCCGCCGGCGAGTCCCGTCCCCACCACGATCACGGTGTACTTCCGCTTGTTGGCGGGGTTGACCAGCTTCATGTGCGCCTTCCGCTCGGTCCATTTCTTGTCGATGGGACCGGCGGGGATCCTGGAGTCGAAGGGCATGGCTCTCCCAGCCTAGTAGTGGATGAGCCCCGTGAGGACGGCCACGGGGAACGAGATGTTGCCGATCGCGATCGCCGCGGCGAAGAGCGCCGCGGCGTGCCTCGCCACCTTCATGTAGCGCGGGTGCGAGACGCCAAGGGATCCGAACATCGAGTAGACGCCGTGCCAGAGGTGCAGCCCGAGCGCGCACATGGCAATGATGTAGGCGATGGCCGCGGGCGCGTAAGCGAACCCGTGCGTCACGTTGAAGGCCGGGTTCAGGTGCTCGAACCCCTGGGCGGTCGTGCGGGCGTGACCGGTCGTGAGGTCGAGCACGTGGTAGACGACGAAGAGGCCGATGAGCAACCCGGTCACGATCATCGTCCGGGAGGCGGTGGTGGCCTGGATGTTCTCCTTGGTGTGGTACTCGATGGGCCGCGCCGCGCGCTTGCTGAACCAGAGCTGCACCGCCGCCACGGCGTGCACCCCGACCGCCGCGAGCAGCACGATGCGCGCGATCCACAGGATCACCGGGTTCGCGTGCAGGAACTCGGCGTACTTGTTGATGAGCTCGAAGCTCACGTAGATCTGCAGATTTCCGAGGAAGTGGACGCAAGCGTAGGCGAACAGGATGAGGCCGGAGAGAGCCATCAGCACCTTCTTGCCGATGGAGCTCATCCAGAAGAGGTAGAGGCGAGACGGGCTGGCGTTCGCGCCGATGGCCGCGTCTTGTGTGGTCACACTCATTGCGTGGGCTCCTGCCGCGGGACGAGGTTGACGTTACGTCTACACGCACACCCACCTACACCGCTACGCGCGAGGCGCGCGCATAAGACCACCAAGCACGTCTGTCGTGAAGGAGATTCCACTGAGACGCATCGTCGCGCCATGGATCGGGGCTGGCATGATATCGCCATCGTATGCCAGCCTGCGACCATGCGACGCATCTGCGTCTTCTGCGGCTCCTCGACGGGCGCGCGCGACGTCTACAGGGAGATCGCCCTGGCGACCGGGAGATCGATCGCGCGCCGGGCGCTCGGGCTCGTCTATGGAGGGGCGAGCATCGGACTGATGGGCGCCGTCGCCGACGGTGCCCTGGGTGCGGGAGGCGAGGTGATCGGGATCATCCCGGGGGCGCTCGAGGCGAAGGAGATCGCGCACGGCGGCCTGACGCGCCTCGAGGTGGTAAGCTCGATGCACGAGCGCAAGGCGCGCATGGCCGAGCTGGCAGACGCCTTCGTGGCGCTGCCCGGCGGCATGGGCACGCTGGAGGAGACGGCCGAGGTCCTCACCTGGGCGCAGCTGGAGCTGCACCACAAACCGTGCGGACTCCTGGACGTGGAGGGGTACTGGGCGCCGCTCGTGGCCTTCCTCGACCAGGCGGTGCGTGAGCGTTTCCTCCGCCCTCAACACCGCGAGCTCCTCATCGTCGAGCAGGATCCGGAGGTGCTACTCGACCGCCTCGCCGACCGGGCCGCTGGGCAGCCGCCGGGGCTCGCGCGAGAGCAGACTTAGAAGCAGGCGTGCCCAGCCCGGGAGCGCGCCTAGGTGACGTAGCCCAGCTCGGCGCCGCCGCCGAAGTACCGCATGAGCCGGCGGTGGTGCTCGCTGAGCCCCAGGAGCGAGACCCGACGGAAGGCCGGTAAGACATCGCGCGCGAGCTGCGCCACCGCGGTGTCGTGGACGAGCCGGACGGACCGGAGGTCGATCGTGAGAGGCTGCGCGGGGTCGAGCTCGAGGAGCAGAACGTGCAAGTGCTCCGCTTCGGCGAAGTCGAAGGTCGCGCCCTCGATCGACAAAACCGTCCCACCGGAGCCAGCGTGAGTATCGATGGTCATGAGGACGCCTCATATGTAATCGTCGATCTGCGCCGGAGCTCGTGAAAGGCCCCTCCGGGGCACCCTTTGCCGGTAGGGAAGTGGCCAGGTGGCGATGCGCCCGCGCCCCTCGAGCTTCGACTACGGCTGCGCAGTCTGGTCGGGAGCAGGGCGATCGAGGAACCGGTGCACCGTCGCGAGCATGTCCTCGATCTCGAACGGCTTCTCGAGCCAGCCGTCGGCGTCGATCTCCTGGGCGCGCAGGCGAGCGTCCTCGGCCGCCGTCACCACCACGATCGGCGCCGCGCGCCCCCAGCGCGCCCGGAACTCGCGCGCGAACTCCCAGCCGTTCATCACCGGCATGCGCATGTCGAGGAGCACGAGCGCGGGCATCTCGTCCTCGACCCGGGCCAGGGCCTCCGCTCCGTCGCTCGCTCCCCGCACCGCGTACCCGGCGTCCGAGACGATCATCTCCACCAGGAGGCGTTCGGAGAATGGGAGCCAGGCCGCGCTCAGCGCGACGTAGAGGAGCACGATGCCGAGCGGCGACGCCGGGGCCAGGGACGCTGGCCCGGGTCCGCTCCGCGGTCCCGAACTAGGCACCGACGCGTCGTCGTGCCGACTCGTATCCGAAGCCGCCACGCGGCTCCATTATGCGCTCCCTCCACGCGCCGTCAGGAGCTCGCGCGGGTCCCGGGCGAGCGCACGGTCGGTCGATGGGGGCCCAGGTAGGTAGAGCGGCGCCCGCACGAGGAGCTGTCGCACGTCAAGCGAAGAACCCAGCCGGGCTCCGCCGGCAGCGCCGGCGGCAGCGCCTTCGGCGCAGAACAGGCCGCCGGCTTCGCCACCTTTGACATCGGGGGCTCCGCCCCCGATACCCCCGGCTGGCCCCCGAGCGAGTTCGTGCGCCACTGCCCCGGCTCCGTCCCCGATACCGCCGCCAGCTGTGTGAGCCAGGGGGCCGGCCCTCACCCCCGGAACTCGAGCGGCGCGTCCCACGCCTCCTGGAGCTGCTCCTGAGTGAGCACGTCGGCCGCGCGAAGCTTCACGAGCAGCTCACGCACGCGCTCTTCCCAGAGATCGGTCAGCGCGCCGCGGCGGCGGTACATCTCGTAGCGCACCGGGTTGGGGATCACGCTGGCGAGGAAGGCGGCCTCCTTGGGGGAGAGCGCGCGGGCGTCCTTGCCGAACCAGTGCCGCGCTGCCTCGCCGATCCCGTACACGCCCGGGCCCCACTCGGCGAGGTTGAGGTAGATCTCGAGCAGGCGGCGCTTGCCCACCGAGGCCTCGAGGGCGACCGTCGCCAGCGCCTCGCGCGCCTTGCGCAAGAGCGTCCGCTCGGGCGAGAGGTACAGGTTCTTCGCCAGCTGCTGGGTGATGGTGGACGCGCCACGCACCCGCGGCCGCTCGCCCGCGCGCGAGAGGGCGTCCTGGATCTCGTGCAGGTCGAACCCGTGGTGTGAGTAGAAGGCGGCGTCCTCGCTCGCGAGCACTGCGCGGACGACGTACGCGGGCAGCGCGCCGAGCGGCACGAAGTCGGGGTTCGGCGGCCCGATCACCACCGGCCGGGTGCGGCCGTCTGGCAGCGGAGCCAGCCACGTGAAGGGGAGCGCCAGCCCGCCCGCCGCGGGCTCGAGCCTCGAAGGGTCGACGTCGCCGTCCACCCGCCAGGACGCGGTGCGCTCCACCGAGCCCGAGACGGTGACCCATCCTGCGAGCGAGCCCTGCACCGGCGGCGCCTCCGGCGGTGGGCGGAGGATCGGTGGCAGCGCGTCCAGCGCCGCCTTCCAGTCCACGTCGCGAGCACGCAGCTCGAGTTCGAAGCTGGTGCCAGCCGGCCGCGCCTCGAGCGAGAGCGCGATCTCGGTGTCGGCCCGCCCGGAGTTGCCGAGCTCGAGCCGAGCGGGCGCGAGCGCGAGGCGACCAGCGGCCGTGTCCCAGCGCAGCGCGCCGGCGATCCGGGTCGTCAGCGGCCCCACCACCCCCGTCGCCAGCTCCTCCGAGCGCAGCACGAGGCCGGCGACCACGATCTTGACCTGCGCCTCCCCCCGAGCGCCGCCGGGGAGAGCAGGAGCCTCCACCGCGAGGGAGAGGTCGCCTCCTTCGACCGCGAACGGCAGCCGGGCGCGCAGCGAGGCCGGGATCGCCGATGCCGCGAGGTGATCGAGGCGGGCGGAGAAGCTGCCCTTGCCGATCCCGAGGCCGACCCGCGCGCTGCCGCGCGCGCCACCGGCGCTGGCGAGATCCATCTCGGCGACCGTCTCCGGACCGGCCCGCTCGAGCCGCGCGCGGCCCGAGAGAGGCCCGAGGTCGACGATGGTCGCGTCCGCACCTCTGGTGAGCGTGACCAGCAGGCGCAGATCCTGGAAGCGAAGCCGGGGAGCACGTGCCGGCGCGCCATGGCCGCGGCGCGCGGCCCAGCCGGAGCGGGCGCCCTTCCACTCGTCGGCGAGCGCCGCGAGCGCAGCGCCCCGGAGGCCGGCATCGACCCGCACGCCCTCCAGCGACACGGCCGCGGGCTCCAGGTGCCCGGCGAGCAACGCGGCCAGCCGCGGGCGCACCACCGCGCGCTCGATCCTCACCACGGGCGCATCCATGGAACGCACCCCGATCGCGATGGGGCCCGCGACGAGCTGGAACCGCCAGTCGATGCGCGCTCCGCCCTCCAAGCGCGCTCCCGGGATGCGCGCCTCGAGGGCCCGCGCGACCTCCTCGCGCAGGCGCGCGCGCGCGACGCCGGAGCCGATCGCGAGCCATGCGAGGCCGAAGGCGAGGACGACGGCGGCGGCGCCCGCGGCGACCGTCTTGCGCCGGAGCCGGCCAGGCGGCGCCAGGGGGGCGGCCGCCGGGTCGCCGTCGCGGGCTTCGCGGCTGGGTCGAGCGGGGCGCAAGCTGCGGCGGTTACTACAGGCGCCTCCGCCAGCCGGTCAACCGCCCCGGCAGGGCGCAGGCCAGCCGCCGCCGTGCTATAAACTGCGCGTTTGCAGGCCGAGGTGCTCATCGTCGCGACCGAGGCGAGCGCCGACCTCCACGCCGCGCGCGTGCTCGAGGAGCTGCGGCAGCTGCGGCCGGACTTGCACGCGTTCGGCATGGGAGGGCCGCGCCTCAGGGCGGCGGGCCTCGAGGCGCTGCATCGGGCCGAGGAGATGTCGGTCATGGGGCTGGCGGAGGTGCTGCCGAGGATCCCGGCCATCCTGAGGATCATGCGCGACCTCGGGGCGTCCGCCGCCGCGCGCAGGCCCGCGGCGGCGCTCCTCGTGGACTCGCCCGATTTCAACCTGCGGCTCGCCGAGCGCCTGAAGAAGCTGGGGATCAAGGTCGTGTACTACGTCTCGCCGTCGGTCTGGGCGTGGCGCCGCGGCCGGGTGAGGACGATCGCGCGCGTCGTCGACCGGATGCTCTGCATCCTCCCCTTCGAGGAGCGCTTCTACCAGGGCACCGGTGTGTCGGCGCGCTTCGTGGGCCACCCGTTCGCGGAGCGGCCCTTGCCCGAGACCCCGGCGAGCTACCGGGCGGCGCTCGGGCTCGCGCCTGGTCGCACCACGGTCGCCCTCATGCCGGGGAGCCGCCGCTCCGAGGTGAGGCGCATCTTCCCGTCCATGCTGGGCGCGGCGGAGCGCATCCGCGAGCGGCACCCGGACGCCCAGTTCGTCATCCCGGTGGCGCCCACGCTGGACGCCGGCGAGCTCGCCCCTTACCTGGCCCGGCACGCGAAGCTCGACGTGACGCTCGCGCCCGGGCGGACCGAGGCAGCGCTGGGCGCGGCCGACGTGGCGCTGGTGAAGAGCGGCACCTCGGTGCTGGAGAGCGCCATCATGCTCCGGCCCATGGTGGTCGTCTACCGCTTCTCCTGGCTGACGTACCTCGTGGGCAGGCTCTTCGTGCGCCTGGCCCACTTCGCCCTGGTGAACCTGCTCGCGGGCCGCACCATCGTCCCCGAGCTGCTGCAGGGGCAGGCGACGCCGAAGCGCATGGCCGCCGAGATCGAGCGCCTGCTCGAGGCGGGGGCCGCGCGCGAGGAGCAGCTCCGGGGGCTCGAGGAGGTGCGGGCCTCGCTGGGATCGCCAGGAGCGCCCAGGCGAGTGGCCGAGGAAGTCGCGAGGGCACTGCACGCATGACCGACCAGTCCAAGGGGGCGCGCCGCGCACTGGTGTGCGTCCCTACCTACAACGAGCGGGAGAACGTCGGGGCCATCGTCACGGCGATCCTCGCGGTCAGCCGGGAGCTGGAGGTGCTCGTCATCGACGACGCCTCGCCCGACGGGACCGGCACCATCGCCGATGGGCTGGCCGCCGCCGATCCGCGCGTGAACGTCCTTCATCGCGAGCGGAAGGAGGGGCTGGGAAAGGCCTACCTCGCCGGGTTCGCGTGGGCCCTGGAGCGCGGGTACGACCTCGTGCTGCAGATGGACGCTGACTTCTCCCACGACCCGCGCCACCTCGCGCCCATGCTCCAGAAGGCACGGGAGGCCGACCTGGTCCTGGGTTCGCGATACGTGGAAAACGGCGGAACGGTCAACTGGCGGCTCGGCCGCAAGATCCTCTCGCGGGGCGGCTCGCTGTACGCGCGCGCCATCCTCGGTATCCCCATCCGGGACCTCACCGGCGGGTTCAAGTGCTTCCGGCGGCGGGTGCTGGAGGCGATCGACCTCCCGAGCGTCGAGTGCTCGGGCTACGCCTTCCAGATCGAGCTCACCTACCGCGCGATCAGGCGGGGGTTCCGGGTGGTCGAGATCCCCATCGTCTTCGAGGACCGCCGGGTGGGGCAGTCGAAGATGTCGCGCCGGATCGTCCTGGAAGCGATCCTCAAGGTGTGGTCCATTCGACGGCGAAAGCTGCCGGCGACCACCTCATGCGCGACCTCCTCGGCTTCGCCAGCGGCAGCGCCTTCGGCGCAGTGCTCGCTGCGCTCGCGGCCGCCGGCTTCGCCATCTTAGGACGTCGGGGGCTCCGCCCCCGACCCCCCCGCCTCCCCCGCCAGGTATCCGCCGGCTCGCGTAAGCTGCCGGCGACCACCTCATGCGCGACCTCCTCGGCTTCGCCATCGCCGCCTTCTCCGCCGTGTTCGTGGTCGTCGACCCGTTCGCGGCGGTCCCCTTCTTCCTCGCCCTGACCTCGGGCGAGCCCGAGGGGCGAAGGCGCGCCACCGCGCGCCGGGCGGCGATCGCGGCCGGCGGCGTCCTGGCGGCGTTCGCCGTCACCGGGACGTTCGTCTTCCGCGTGCTGGGGATCAGCATGGGCGCGTTCAAGATCGCGGGCGGCGTCCTGCTGCTCATCACCGCGATCGACATGCTCCGCACCCGCGCCTCGGAGACCCGCATCACCCCGGGGGAGGTGGAGTCGGGGCGGGGCAAGGACGATATCGCCATCGTGCCCCTGGCCATGCCGCTCCTGGCCGGGCCGGGCTCGATCGCAACCGTGGTGGTGCTCATGGCGCGTGTCCGGGCGGAGCGCCTGGCGCACGGGGTCATCGTGCTGGCCGCCATCGCCCTCGTCGCCGCGCTCGCCTACCTGGTGCTAGCCGGGGCGTCGCGCGTCGACCGCGTGCTGGGCAGGACCGGGCTCAACATCCTCGAGCGTGCCTCCGGTCTGCTCCTCGCCGCCATCGCCATCCAGTTCATGATCGACGGGGTGAGCGAATCGCTGCCGGGCCTGCTGCGCAGGGTATGACAGCGAAGACCGGTTGGATTGAGCCCCGGCGGAGCCGGCGGCCTGTTCTGCGCCGAAGGCGCTGCCGCCGGCGCAGCCGCCGGCTCGCCCGTCCCCCCGTCCGGAGCGGAACGTGATCTCGCTTCCGCCCTCCACGGGCGCGATCGGTGATAAAGAGTTACGAAAAGCGGTCCTCGAGCCGAGGGCCGGCGCTGCCGTGCCGGCGCGAGGCCGTGTACCTTTGCGTGGAGAGCCTCCCACATGCCGAGCAACCGGACCATCAGGACCTTCTCCATCACCGGCGCCGACGGGTCGGGAAAGACCGCGCTCGTCGAGGCCTTCCTGCGGCTCGCCGACTCGAAGCGTGCCACGCCCGAGGGGTCCACCTCGCGCCTCGACGCCGAGCCCGAGGAGAAGAAGCGCAACTTCACCCTGAGCATCCATCCGGAGACGTTCGAG
>Ga0209342_10002175_pt1 | contig 21354 bp, 20 predicted proteins | sample RifCSP16_2_FD_184023 | JGI IMG/M metagenome (GOLD analysis project Ga0209342, IMG submission 184023) | Soil microbial communities from Rifle, Colorado - Rifle CSP2_sed 16_2 (SPAdes) (version 2) | ecosystem: Environmental > Terrestrial > Deep subsurface > Rock core/Sediment | place: Rifle... | reverse complement strand
CTTCCGCCGCGCCCTGCGCCTGGGCGATCAGCGCGCTCTCGACGACTTGCTGGCCGCCGCCCGCCACCATTTGGCGGCCTCCGCCTACGCCTCGCACCTGCTGCCCTTCGAGATCATGCTGCTGGCCATGCTGGTCGAGGAGCACAAGCAGGTGCTGCGCCTGCAGACTGAACTGCAGGAGCTGCGGCGGGTCCTGCGATTGGATAAAGAAGGACGCCCGCTGCTGCCGGAACAGCCCAGCGCGGAGCCGACCCCCGACCCGGCCCGGGCCGACCCGTCGGCTCGCCGTCCGGAGAGCTGAGCATGGCCACCCTCTTCGGCTGGCTATTCGACGCCTACCCCTCCGGGCAGGGCATGACGGTCTGGCTGATCGACCCCGACGGCCGGGCCCACGCGCTGCACGACAGCGTGAGGGGAATTGGTGACCTTAGCGCCAGAGCGCCGATAAACTGAGGTGAAGCTCGGGGAAGTCAGGATGAGTTAGGGTGTCGCTGGCACCGAAGTCTGCTACGAGTTGATACGTGTTCTCGTGGCGTCGAAAGCACTCGATTGTGCGGGTTTCCGGGCTGACGACCCAGTAATGGGTGATGCCAAGCGCCGCATAGCGCTCAGCTTTGATGACGCGATCATAGTCCGCTGTGGAAGGCGAAAGGATCTCTACCACGAGAAGTGGCGCTCCTTCAATGGCGCGTGCGGTGACGAGGTCCGGATTAGTCACTACGACGAGATCTGGCTGGAGTACATCGTTGCGGGTGAGGATGACGTCAATCGGAGCGTCGAACACCTCTCCCCGGCCTGACGCTTCGAAATGCGCCTCCAAAAGGCGTTGCAGCCGTTTCGAAACGCGCTGGTGGAGCGGGCTGGGCGCTGGGGTCACGTGCAGCCGTCCATCGATCAGCTCGTAGCGCTTACCGTCGGCCGGGATGAGACGGTAGTCATCGTAATCAAGTTTGGTCTTCAGTTGGACTCCCACGTTCCGGTCACCTCGTAAAGAGTATAGCGCGACTCCAGGGACATTGCCTATGGGTTTCAGGGTCGCCTCCCCACCGAAGGAGGTGCTCAATCTTCTAGGGATGTGACCTTCCCTGACAATAGTAGCGGTCATTCGGCGGACTTGAAGGTCCGTTACTTGCGCATACCACTTCGGGCTCAGGCGGTCGCGCGGGAGCCGGCCGCGCCCTCAGGCTTCTCGGTGGTTTCATGGCCCCAGCCTAACCGCTGAGAGGTTCGCGCTGGCCGGCCAGCCCCTTCGCAAGCGGTCGAAACGCTTCCCGCTTCGTGAGTATCGCGTAGACCAAACCCTCCCCACGCTAACGTCCGGGATCCTCGCCCCCCCGCAGATTTCGCACCCATAGGTTTGCAAGGCAAAACCAGACATGGGTTGCCCCAAACCTGCGGGTGCCGAGCCCCGAACCCCGGACCCGATATCCAACCTTTTGCTTGACTTGGCTGAACCCCCTCTGCTATAACCGGCTTGGCCTTTAGCTGGCTCTTTTGGTCTGGCGCCTACTGGGATAGGCGGGATCACGGGAGCCGTCCGCAGAGCTTCAGAATCTCGCACAACCCAAGACGGCGGATGTTGTTTCTCATAAACCTGGAGCCGCACAGCGTGGTGCAGAAAAAGGAGTTGACGGTGATGCGGACGCGGTGTTTCAGCGTTGCGGTGCTGCTTGTGGCGGGAGCGGTTCTTCTCTGGCCGGCCGTGGCTGCTGCCGAGCTGAAGGTCGGCATCAACGGCTCCATCAAGCTCGATCTTCAATACAACACCAGGAGATTCGACCTCAATACAGGGCCCGCGGCCGTCCCGCTGGACGTCGATACAACCAAGGCCAGTACGACAGAGAACGTGATCAGGGACCGCCGAGACAATGGCGAGACCAAGTTCGACGCTCGCGAGTCGCGCTTTACCATCACAGCCGCTGACAAGATTAGCAATGTTGCCATGAAGGGGTTGATTGAGGTGGACTTCTACGGCGAAGACGCCGAGGGAAACGTCCTTACTTTCGGCTCCCGTGGTCCCCGCCTCTTCCACGCCTTTGCCCAGGCGGATGTCCCTATGGGGATGAACACGGGGTACCTCTTGATCGGTCAGACCTGGTCGTACTTCCAGAACAGCGACATCGCGGTGCCCACCACGGTTGACTTCAACGGCCCTGCCGGCCAGCTCTATGCGCGCCAACCCCAGCTTCGCATCGGGATGAATATCCCCCTCGATTCGAACAACACGATCACGTTCGGCGCCTCTGTTCAGCAGCAGTCGTTCTCCTCTAGTTCCAATTTGACTAACGCCTTCAATGAAGCTCAAGGCCACGGCCAGGATGTGCCGCTGTTTGCCCTCAAAGGCCAGTGGCTTCAGGAGATGGGATACAAGGGAGAAGTCGCTTTCGCCGTAAGCCGGGCCAGGTTCGCGCAGGACAATTTTCCGACTGCCGGGAGGACCGCGACCGCCTCTGAGACTGTTTGGGGAGTCCAGTACAGTGGCTCGTACAACTTTGGTCCCATTGAGCCGTTCCTCCACCTCCAGTACTTGAGCGGCCTGAACCGCGAAGCAAACGGTGACTTCGTCGATGTCGCCGCGAGGATTGTGACTCTGGATTCGAGACTCGACATCACGGCCATCAGAACTTGGGGAGGGTATGCGGGGTTTGGTTATAAGTTCACCCCGAACACGAGTTTCAACACCGTCTTCGGGTTTAACCAAGCCTTCAGCGAACGAGATTTCGACTTCATCGATGCCGTGTTCAAGAAACACCGGTCGATTCACGCGAACGTGATGCACAACTTCTGGGAGCGCTGGCGGGTCGGCTTTGAGTATCAGCGGTTCTGGGTGAAGACCTTCAATGGTCAGACCGGGGACGTGAACGTTTTCCATACCGGTGTGTGGTTCTTCTTCTAGGGCCGTGGCGATAAGCTTCGCATCCCTGCGTTCAGTGTTCTGGGGACAGGGGCTAGGGGTCAGGGGTTGGCAAAGGCTGATCTAGCAAGCCCCGGACCCCTGACGCCCGGCCCCCGGGTAAGACGCTCGCTTCTCCCCACGGCACAAGCGGGTGTCAAAGGCCGACAGAAACGTGCTGACGTTGGGAGAACTAGCATGCTAATCCTCGGGGAGGTCTGAGTGGAGACGCGGTGGGGGCGTAATATGAACCGTCTGATCATTGTCGCTGTAGTCGGCGCGCTCTTTCTTTCCGGCTGCAGCACGGCCGGCCAGATCGCGACCTCGGCGAAGCAGTTTGTGTTCGGCGACCGCCTCCCTCCTGACGCGCCCTCACTCCAGAAGTCCGCCGAAAAGCGCTGGGTGTTGATCAAGAACCCGCGCTACGGCTCTTTGGCCAGCGAGCCTGAGTATACCTGGGTCGAGGAAGACAACATCCCACTGACGGTCAACACGCTGATCTTTGGGAACAAGTCGGTCATTGCGGCGCCGGAGATCGTGGCGAAGTACGGGTCGCCCCCAGGAGGAGGGAAGATCAGCCCGCTTCAGGGCGGCCAGTATCTCAAGACTACAAAAGGGCGAGACGGCGCCCCGGCTCCTTCACGGGCCATCCAGCAGACCCCATTCAACCATGTTGTGGCAAGCCCGATCCCTGAAGAATCGAGCGGTGTGACACCGCGCGGCTACGTCATCTACGTTGACCAGAAGCGATTGGTGATCGACCTCACCGCCCAGGATGGTCTGAAGCCGGGAACGATCGTGAGCATCCGTCGCGACAAGATCCCCGTGGTACACCCGGTCACCGGAGAATATCTGGGGGAGCTCGACGAGGACCTTGGATCGGCCAAGATCGTGGAGCTGCGGGAGCGATTCTCAGTAGCGGAGATCCAAGATCTTGCGCCGGGCGCTCAGGTCAAATTGAAGGACCGTGTGATTCCGCGCTTTTAAAGCTCTCAGCGTTCAGCCCTCAGCAGTCAGTCTGCGAACCGCAGCCATCATGTATCGCGAACCTGACTGCTGATCGCTGATGGCTGACCGCTCTTCCCGCCTTGACATCACTTTCCCCCCTGAGCTAACCTCGGCTTCGGCTGGCGCGTGTGCCAAGCGCACTGCTGAAAAGCCCTTGCTAACGTCAGGCTGCTCAAAAAGGTCCAGATGCAAGGTCCAGATGCAAGGCGGCGAGGAAGCGAGGAGTGAGGCGTACTTAGATGTACGTTGCAACGACGAGCGACGAAGCCAACGCCGCAGATGGGCCTTTTTCAGCAGCCTGCTAGCGCACTGAGCATATGTCACTCGAACACCTCCTCAAGGACCATGTCACTCGGCTCGTCGGCGCCGATCTCGAGGCGTGCGAGGCGGCCATCGAGCGGGAATTGGGCTCCTCCGTTTCTCTGATCAGAGAGGTGGGACACTACATCGCCGGCGCCGGCGGCAAACGGATCCGCCCCATTCTGGTTCTTCTGTCAGCCCGCCTCGCCGGATACCGCGGCCCGCGCGCGCTCCACCTCGGCTGCGTCGTCGAGCTGCTCCACACCGCCACGCTGATGCACGACGATGTCGTCGATGGCGCGACGCTCAGGCGAGGTCACGCCTCAGCCAACGCCAAATACGGTGAGGACACGTCGATCCTGGTTGGCGATCATTTCTACTCCAAGTCATTCGCGCTCCTCGTTCAGGATAACGACCAGCCCATTATGGAAACGCTGGCGCATGCCACGATCTCGATGACCGAGGCCGAGGTCTTTCAGCTCGAGAAAAAGCGCGAAGGGGACCTCACCGAAGCTGACTATTTGAGAATCATCACGCTGAAGACTGCGACGTTCATCTCGGCCTGCTGTCGGATTGGGGCGTTGTTAGGAGGAGCAAACCCCGCGCAGGTGGACGCCCTAGGCGCCTATGGTCTCAACATTGGGATCGCGTTTCAAATTGTTGATGACTCGCTCGACTTCATCGCGGACGAGGCGGTCTTGGGCAAGGCCATCGGGACCGATCTTCGCGAGGGGAAGCGGACGTTACCGCTCATCGCCGCCCTGGACCGGGCCACCCCAACCGATCGCGAATGGATCCTCGAGGTCCTCCACCGCCGTCAGCCGCTCGCTGGGGAGATCGGCAAGGTCCGGCGTCTCGTCATGCAGTACGACGGCATCAGCTACGCGCTCGAGCAGGCCCTCGCCTATGCGAAGGCAGCCAAGACGCATCTGACAAGCTTCCCGGACTCCGATGAGAAGGAAACCCTCGCCCTCATCTCCGAGTACGTCGTGGATCGGGATCGGTAGCGGGGTTCGGGGTCACGGGGTTCGGGGTTCGGGAGGAAGAAGATGTTCGAGGAACTCTCAGATCCCCGCGGAGGACCTCTCGGCCTCGAGGTTGTCAGGACCCTTCATCAGCTCGTACTTCAAGTGTATCGACTAACCGAGAAATATCCTGCGGAGGAGCGCTTCGGTTTGGTGGCTCAACTTCGAAGGGCTGCGGCCTCAATCCCAGCGAATATCATTGAGGGACGCAATCGGCATTCAACAAAGGAATTTGTTCATCAGCTCTACATCGCTCGTGGGTCTCTTGCGGAGACTCACTACCACCTCCTTCTTTCACGCGATCTCGGATATGTGAATGAAACAGATTATGCGGGGATTTCGGCCGAGTACGAGCGTGCAGGTCAACTGCTCGGCGGGCTGATCAGGAGCCTGCAAAGGCCCGGCCGTCATCCCGAACCCCGTGACCCCGAACCCCGGACCCCGTGAACGCGGGCCCCGATCCCCGAACCCCGTGATCGTTACTCTCACCTCTGACTTCGGTGACACCGATCCGTTCGTGGGGATCGTGAAGGGCGTGATCCTTTCAATCAACCGGCAGGCCCAGCTTGTGGACCTCACCCATAGCATCCCGAAGCACGACGTTCTCGAGGCCGGCCTCGCGCTTGAGGCGGCCATCCCGTACTTCCCCCCCAGCAGCGTGCACCTGGCTGTCGTGGACCCTGGAGTCGGGAGCGCGCGGCGCGGGTTGGTTGTGTCAGCTCGGCGCCACTATTTCGTGGCCCCGGACAATGGACTGCTCACGTTTCTGTTCAACGGCGCTGACTGGGAGGCAGTGAAGCTCGAAAACCCAGCCTACCGGCTCCTCGTGGTGAGCAGCAGTTTCCAGGGGCGCGATCTCTTTGCGCCGGCGGCCGCCCACCTTTCCCTCGGCGTTCCGATTCACCAATTCGGCCCTGCCGTGACTGATCCCGTGCGCCTCGCCTGGCCAGCGGCAGCTCGCAAGGGGGACAGCGTGGTGGGCGAGGTGATCCATGTCGATCATTTCGGAAATTTGATTACCAATATTCAACGGGAGCTTTTGACCGGGCTGGGCGAGAATCTTGTGGTCGAGGTGGCAGGCGTCGCAGTGGAAGGAATCGCCTCATATTTTCAAGATCGGCCCTCGGGTCAACCTGGTGCTATTGTAGGGTCGATCGAGCGGCTGGAGATCTTTGTCTCCGAGGGGAGCGCGGCCGCCCACTTCAAGGCCGGCAAAGGCACTCGAGTCCGCGTTCGGGGTTCGGGGTTCGGGGTTCGGGGTTCGTGATGTTGGACTCGTTTTCGGAGATTCTAATCCCGAGCCCCGGACCCCGAACTTAGCTGCTGCTTGAGCTTTGCGATGAAGAGCCGGACGAGGGAGAACTGGACGAGGATGACGAGGTGGATTCTGAGGACGAAGGGGACGGCGTCGAAGATGGCGGCTTTTCCTTCTCCATTCCTTTCTTGCGTGCCTCTGAGGGGTAGTCGGTGACGTGCCAGCCGTTCCCTTTCAAGATAAAGGGAGCCGCGGAGAGAAGCCTGTGGACCGGGCCGGAGCAGAACTTGCAGCTGGTGATCGGGGATTCGGTGATCCTTTGGAGGACATCGTAGATCCGATGGCAGCTCTCACATTCGTACTCGTACGTCGGCACTTCCTGCACCTCCAACAATCAAACGGAGGCTCCTCGCCTCCGCCCGGCATTGAACGCTATGTGGATTGCTAAAATTTTTAACATGTTACGACCGTCTTTGTCAAATCGAGCCCCGGAATTTCTCGCGCGTTTTTCCCTTGTCGGGCTCACTGGATTCCTCTTCGCGCTCGGGGCATGCGCGACGACGAGACAGGACGTTCAGGTTCAGAAGCTCCAGGCCCGCTCATCGTTCGAGATTGGGATGGGGCACCTCAGGGAGGGCAAGCTTGGGTCGGCCCAGCCTGCGCTCGAGGAGGCGATTCGCCTTGACCCGGACCAGCCCCTGTATCTGAACTCGCTCGGCCTCGTTAACCTCGAGCTGCGCCGATTTGGGGATGCGAAGGCGTTGTTCGAGCAGGCGATCAGAATAGACCCCAATTACGCGGACGCCTATCATCACCTGGGCGTCGCCCTCGCCGAATCCGGCCGATGGAGTGAGGCCGCCCAGGCGTATCAGAGGGCCCTGGCCATTCCGGCGTATCGGAACCGGGCATCGAGCTACCACAACCTCGGGTGGGCCTATCTTAACCAGGGTCGGGACAGAGACGCGGAAGAGGCGTTCACTCAGTCGCTACAGCTTGAGCCACAGCTTGCCTCAAGCCACTACCATTTGGGGTTGGTCTATGAAAAGGCTCGGCGCCTTCCCGAGGCCCGGGAGACCTTCAAGCGCGCCGAAGCCCTGGATCCGGAGGGCCCGATCGGCCGAGCAGCCCGTGAACACCTCAAGCGGCTCGGCCCGTGAGCGAGAAAACAGGTAAAATTCGCTTGACTTGGGGAGAAAAAATGCAGTAAAAGAGTACGCGAGAATAACGCTGCCTGTCTTCGTATTCCCTGTCTGGGAGAATCCCTTGCGGGAGGAGGTGATCGTCGCCGCCCTGGCACGCGTGGTGATCAATGGTGATCAATAGAGAGAAATCAGAGTGAGCGAGTGAACGGTGCTTCGTTAGGGATCAATGAGAGTGCGAACCAAAAACTTTCAGCCAAGCGTGAGGAGGATGGTGATGATAAGACGGTTAGGTGTCAGCCTCGTCTTGAGTCTGGCCCTGCTCGGGTTTATCGGGCTCCTTGCCCCGCCCGCAGAGGCCCAGCCCAAAGTAACCATCAACGGGGTCATCCAAGTCAAAGGAAACGTCGCGGACAACGCCGGCACCTTTGACGGTGACTACGCGATCGAGACCAACGATCACTACTGGCAGAACAGCATGCGAGGAGTGTTAACCGTCACCGGCGAGATGAGCCCCAATTTGAAGGGCGTCTTCGCGTTCGAGTACGACGTCAACCTCGGTCAGATCAGGGATTGCGGTGTGAGTAACTTGGGTGGGAACCCCGCTGCGGCTGCGGCGGGTACTTGCTCGCCTGGTCGAGCTGGCATATCAGGCGGTTCGAGCCTTGGAACCGACGTCATGGGAATCCAGGAGCTCAAGCACGCGTACATCGACTTCAAAGTCCCCATGGCGCCGGCAAGGGTTAAGGCGGGACTCTTCCCTGTCTTTACCACGCTCAAGCTTGGGAATCTTCTGTTCGGTGACGTTCCCGGTGCTGACGTCAACGTTACGTTCAACGATATGCTCTCCGGGTACTTCCTGTTCGTACAGATCGAGGAGCACTTGGGCGGGGGGACCTCGGCGCCGCTTGGCGCCGCGGGTGGGGGGTTCCCTCGGGGAGACGACTACGCGATGCTGGGCAGTATGAGGATTACCCCGATGAAAGGGGTGACGATCCTCCCGTTGGTTGCCTATGAGAAGATTTCGGGGTCGACTCAAGCGGCGACTCGGACGATGGTGGGCGCGGTTCCTAACGCTGAACAGCGGTGGTACTTTGGCGTTGACGCAAGCGTGAAGATCGGCAACTTCTCCATCGACCCCACGTTTATCTACCTGGCAGGCAAGCGAGATTGGACGACGACTGTGGCGGCTGGCGCAGCAGGGAACGGCGGCGCGGCCTGTATCGCCGGTATCACTTGCAGCGACAGCGACATTCGAAGTTTCCTGGCTGATCTCCGGGGTAGCGCCCAGTTCGGCCCTCTCAGGCTGCAGGGAATCTTTCAGTATGTTCCTGGGAACAAGGCCGCCGACGTGGCCGCCAGCGCAGCTCCCAGTGCGGCTAATGGGGGCGGCTACTCAGGAGGCGGGAAGACTGTCAAGTACTTCAACAACATCTTCGTTGACCCTACTCAAAACCTGGGCTGGTCTTCGCTCATCCACCTGAGTGACCTGGGCGACAACGTTGGGGGCAACGGGTATCTTTACGCGCCTGTTGGAACCAATATGATGTGGCAGCCGAGCTACGGCCCCTGGGGTGCGATGTTTATCGCCGGGAGGGCAGACTATTCCGTAACCCCGGCTCTGATCGGGCGCCTCGTCGTTGGCGGGAGGTGGGCTGCTGAGAAGGTCGACGTCTCCTGCGGCCCTCTGGTATTCGCAGCGTGCGACGGGACAGGAGAAGAGCGCTACCTTGGGACAGAGGTGAATGTCGGGGGGCTCTATCAGATCTATCCCGGTCTTAACGTTGACGCGATCTTCGGCTACCTCTTTACTGGCGATGGCTTTGCCCACGGCTGCCCGGCCGGCGGCGGGGTCGTGGCCGCCTGCGAGCCAAAGAACGCCTGGCAGTTCGGCTACAAGCTGCTCTACAGCTTCTAACACTCAGTCGAGTATCCTGATGTAGCTCGAAGGGCACGGGGCCTTGGCCCCGTGCCCTTCGCGTGTTATCATCTCGCGTGTTATCATCGATTCCGTTACACGGTCAGGAGGCGGGAAGGCTCGATATGGCTATCGGGGTGCGGGCGCGTCGGTTTTCAGTCGAGGAGTACCACCAGATGGTCCGGACGGGGATCCTCAAAGAGGACGACCGCGTGGAGCTCATCGAGGGAGAGATCACCGAAATGACTCCAATCGGCCCTCGCCACGCCGTGTGTGTCGCCGGATTGACCGAACATCTCGTCCGGTCCTTGGCGGGGAGGGCGGTGGTCTGGAGCCAGAGCCCTATCCGCCTGGGTCCCCATTCGGAACCTCAGCCAGATGTGACCCTGGTGCAGCCGCCACGGACTCGTTACGCAGATGCGCACCCGAGACCAGAACACATTCTCCTGATCATCGAGGTAGGGGACACAACCGTTGAGGATGACCGGATGCGGAAGATCCCTCTCTATGCTCGCGCAGGAATCCTGGAGACGTGGCTCGTGAATCTTCCAGGCGAGGCGATTGAAGTCTACCGGGACCCAGCCCAGGACGGATACCGAGATGCCCGCACGGTTCGGCGTGGCCTGCCCCTTGCTCCCCTGGCGTTCCCTGACGTCACGCTGACTGCTGACGAAATCCTGGGCTAACGTCTCTCGCGCCCACCTGGCATCGGGGCTCAGGCCCAGGTTGGCCACGCGCCCTACGCGTGCTAAGATAGCGTCGCCATGCTAAGGAAAACGCCACTTCTCGTTATGATCCTTGTGACTCTGCTGACCCTTGCCTCAAATCAGGCGTGGGCTCTTGACTATGAGCTTTGGGTGGCGAACCTCCTCGAGCCGAGCCTTCTCGCCTATCTTGAGACCAACAAATCTAGCTCGGCAGAGGACGACCGCCTCGATCGCCTGAGTGAGGCGCTGGACTCTGGCAAGGTGCCCCACGCTGCATTTGTCCCTGATCGTCTGGTCTCGCCGGTGACCGGAGAGGTGGCTTCAGTGTTTGGATCGTTCTCGCTCACACCGACACGCTCTCCCTCCTCGAAGGAGAACGAATGGGAGCAGTTCCGCTGGGAAGGCCTTCCCGACAATCTGGCCGTCTTCGAGATCAAGGGATCGGGGCTGCAATGGCAGGAGCTTCGCTACATCGGCGTCTCAACGGGAAGCGGCCTGAAGGTCATCCCGATCCGGATGCTCCCGCTCAGGGACCCCAAGAGTCTTCCCGGGCTTGAGACCTCCACACTCCTCGTGGACCATCGGATCGAGCGCGGCGATGTCGGGGCATGGCTCCGCCGCGGCCTCGATCTCAGTGAAGGGATCGGCGTTGTGGTGGCTCGAAACACTGATCCTCAAGCCTCAGACCGGGTCTACGTGGTGCTGCGGATGAGCGAGACGCCCGGCCGTTTCAAGGTCGCGCTCGCGTGGCGACAGCGGATCCCCCGCGATGGTGGCGGAGTCAGGCCGAATTTTAAACAATGATCAAGGCAGTGAGCAAAATGCCAGGTGACCGGGGTCCGGGGTCAGGGGTCCGGGGTTCGCATTTCGGATCCCGAATCCCGATTGCCGAATCCCGCATTCCTAATCGCGAGCCCCGAGCCCCGAGCCCCGAACCCCGAATCCAGAACCTGAGATCCGTCATCCGACATCTCCCCATGATCGCGCTGCTTCTCCTTCCGCTTGCGGTGAGGGCGGCGGAGGCGCCGGTCCCTGCTCTCCAGCGGCTGGTCCAGGAGGTTCAGAGCTACTTTCCGCGCGTTGAAGGCGACGTCATCGAGCTGAAGGGCGACCAACTGGTCGTGAGCCTTGGGGCGAGAGATGAGATTCAGCGCGGCGCCGAGCTGCTGCTGATTCGCGAGGGGCGGGAGCTGGTCCACCCGAAGACCAAGGAACGGCTCGGACACATGGAGAGCGAGCTGGGTCGCGTGCTGATCGAGGAGGTCTCTGAGCGCTATTCAGTTGGAAGAGTGGTCGGCGCGAAAGGGGATGTGGCTCCCGCTGCGGGTGATCGGGTACGGATCAGCTCGGGGCGGGTCACGATCGAGCTCTTATCGCTGCTGGGCCCATCTATTGACCCGGAGGCCGAGCAGGGAGTGATCGACAGCGTGGCTCAGGCCTTGGAGCAGAGCGGCCGGTTTCGCGTGCGCCTGGCCGACCTCGCCAGGTATTGGATCCAGCAGGAAAAGATCTCTCCCGCAGCGCTGCTAAAAGACCCTGGCCTCCTGAGAGAGAAGGTGTCCAGTGACTATCTCCTGCTGCTCCTCTCGGAGGGGAGGGAGTCCCAGCGGATTACAGCGAGTCTGCTCTCCCTGCGCTCCTCGGCAACCAAGCTGACCCTTTCGCTCCCTCGAGAGCTTGCGCTCCCGAGGAGTCAGCCGGTGGCTTCACGGGGCGAGCCGCCGAGAGCTGGCGCATCAGCTCCAGCCTCCACGCTTTCGTTTTTCACCCCTGTTCAAAGCGGGTACTCGAAATCCGCCGGAAAGGAGCGGCGCGATGAGGAGCTGGCGAAGTTCGACCGCCTCTTCGTTTCGGTTGACCTGATCGTGCCGAAGAGCGACGGGATCGCCCGCGTGGTGGCGACTGACGGGGAGCGACTCTTCGTCTACCGCATGGAATCAGGCCGCCCGGCGGAAGAAATCCGCTACGCCCCGTGGAAGCGGGGGCAGGTCCTGAGCGTTCAGTTTGCCTCTCTCGGCTCGCCTGATGATATCCACGTGGTGGTGAACCAGCACATTCGCGATGTTGGAATGGCCTCGCTCGTGCTCGTCCTTCAGGAGAAGTCGCTCAAGCAGGTGGCCGAAGACACGACGAACATTCTCATCGCGGTCGACAGCGACGGCGACGGGCTGAGGGAGGCCCTGTGGGGGCAGCGCTATGATCCCCGGAGCTTCTTTCCACGTGGAGCGGTCAGGCGCCTCACCCTGCAAGGGAACCAACTGTCGGAGGCTGACGCGGTGGCGGTGCCTTCGATCTTCCGAGCGACCGGCGCGGCCATGGCCAACCTGGGGGATTCGAACGGGCGCGTGCTGGTCTTCATCGACTCTCAGCGCTTCCTCCAGATTGCGAGAGGGCGGGAGATTATCTGGAGCTCTCCCGAGCGGGTCGGCGGCGGGTATGTGTCGGCTGAGGTCCTCAAGTTCATGTCGGGTGGAACTCGCCAGACTGAACAGGTCAATTTCGAGCCTAACCTCTTCGTGGCTGACCTTGATGGGGACGGTGTGGACGAGGTGATTATTCCGAGGAATGTCTCGCCTTCGGCGCCTTTTCTGAACGTCGGGAGTTTGGGGAGCGGAGGAGGGGGGGAGGTTCTCGTGATCTACCGTGAGGGGGTGGGGTTCAGCCTGCGAGCGATCACTTCAAAGCTCTCCGGCCTGGTGAGCGGGGTTGGCCTGGCAAAAAAAGCCCCGCTCTCGCTCTTCGTTGCCGTCGCAAAAGCCAACACGCCGCCGTTCCCCGGAGGGAAGAGCCAGTTTCTCCTCTCAGAGAGCACGCAAACGGCTCGATAGAGTTCGTTATTGCCGCGGTCGCGTCATCCACGAAGAGTGGGGGTCCGGGGCCAGGGGCCTGGGGGCTTGCTAGATCAGCTTTGCTACCCCTGACCCCTAGCCCCTGTCCCCGGAACACTAATGCGACGCTTATCGGCGCGGCACGAGAACAGCCGGCCAGGCCTTCATCCAGTGACAGATGGCCTCGTTCGCGAACGCTCTTCAAGTCCTGAACGAAATCAAGGAGGCAGGAATAGTTCAGGATTATGCGATAGGCGGAGCGATGGCCCTTGTGTTCTGGACAGAGCCGATTCCCACCTATGATCTGGATGTTTTCGTTTTCCTCCCCTCGGAAGGCGGGATGATTGTGAGCCTCCAACGGATCTACGAGTGGACCGAGAGTCGAGGATATCGGACGGAGGCAGAGCACGTCATCATCAACGGGATACCTGTCCAGTTCCTTCCATCGCACAACGAGCTTTCAGATGAGGCGATCGAAACAGCGGTGAGTCTGGAGTATGAGGGAGCCCCCGTCCGTGTTGTGCGCCCGGAGTATTTAGTTGCGCTCTACCCTGGGCCCTCGGCGCGCACCCAAAAGCGGAGGGAGCGAGTCGCGGTCTGATAGAATCAAGTACCATAGATCGCCAGCTCCTCGAGCAATTGCTGGAACGCTATAACCTGACACTCTAGAGGGAACCCATGTCGAGAGGGAAAGAGAGAGCCAGGCCAACAACCGAATTGATAGCCAAGATCTATCAAGCGAAAGTCACCCTCCGTGAACAGCGGATGAGGATGTCGCTTAAGGAAAGAGTCCGCTGCGTGATCGAGCTCCAGCGTGCTTGCCTTCCGTTACTCAAGCGCCAGCGCCCTCTTGAAGCGTGGGAGCGTCCCTGGGATGTTGAGCCATAGCTACGCGCCATGCCGATAAGCGTCGCATCCATTCGTTCAGTGTTCCGGGGACAGGCGCTAGGGGTCAGGGGTCCGCAAAAGCCGATCTTGCTAGCCCCGGACTCCTGGTCCCAGACCCCCGAATTGAGTCGCACGGCGCGAGTGGATGTCAAAAACAGAGTCTGACGGCAACGTGCAGGCTTTCGGCGAACAACGGGTCTAGCGATGGCAGGAGAGCGGTGTGGCCATTAAAGCCGTCAGGGGCGTGAAGGACGTCTTCCCCCCCGAGATCGCCCGGTGGCAGAGGCTGGAGGGAACCGCGCGGCGCATCCTGGAACCTGCGGGGTACGGAGAGATCCGTCTTCCCATCTTCGAGCGCACTGAGCTCTTCGCCAGAGGGATCGGGGATGCGACCGACATCGTCCAGAAGGAGATGTACACCTTTGAGGATCGGAGCGGAGATTCGCTAACGCTTCGGCCTGAGGGGACGGCCTCGGTCGTTCGCGCCTATCTGGAGCACGGGATGACGGTCTGGCCCAAGCCGGTGCGGCTCTACTACCTTGGGCCGATGTTCCGCCACGAGCGCCCTCAGGCCGGCCGCTACCGTCAGTTCTACCAGATCGGCGCCGAACTGCTCGGCGCTGACGATCCGGTGGTGGACGCGGAAGTGATCGCGCTGTTAATGGAGGTGTTCAGGTCGCTGGGGTTGGCAGATCGGTTGGAGCTTCTGTTGAATTCGATCGGTGATGCGCAATGCCGTCCGGCCTACCGTGAGCGGCTTGCCGGCTACCTGCGCCTCCGTCTCAAGGACCTCTGCGAGGAGTGCCGGGACCGTGTCGAGCGGAACCCGCTTCGAGTGCTGGACTGTAAGAAGCCCGGCTGCGCGCCGGTGATCCGAGAGGCTCCCGAGATCACTCACCATCTCTGCGGCGACTGCCGCAGTCACTTTGAACGCGTGCAAGAGTACCTTGGCGCGCTGGCGGTGGGCTACACGCTCGCTCCTCGGTTGGTCCGAGGGCTCGACTACTACACGCGCACGACATTCGAAGTGCTGAGCCGCGACCTCGGAGCCCAGAACGCTGTGGCTGCCGGCGGCCGCTACGACGGCCTTGCAGAAGCCCTCGACGGCCCGCGGACTCCGGGAATCGGGTTCGCTGTGGGCGTGGAGCGGGTCGTCTCGCTCCTCTCCGAGCGTGAGGGCGACTCCCCTCTAAAACTCCTGCTGATCCCCTTGGGGGAAGAGGCGCTTCGCGCGCTTCTGCCGGTCTGGCTGGCGATCCATCGCCGAGGGCTTCCGGCTGAGATCGCCAGCGGAGGGCGGAAGCTGAAGGCCGAGCTTGAACGCGCCAACCGCATGCGCGCTTCCCACGTCGTCATCGTGGGAGCGGAGGAGCTGGGGACCAAGTCCGCGCTGCTCCGAGAGATGAAGAGCGGAACCCAGCAGCAGATCCCTCTTGATGGGTTGCACGACAAGCTGATGGAGAAGCTTGCCGGTGAGGGAAAGGCACGATGAGCGAGCCTCTCGGTGATTGGGTTCGAAGCCATCACTGCGGAGCGCTCAGGGCCGGGGACGTCGGCCGTGAAGTGACGCTGATGGGATGGATCTTCAGGCGGCGCGATCACGGCGGTCTGATCTTCATTGATCTTCGTGACCGCGAAGGAGTGACGCAGCTCGTCTTTAACCCGGCGGATGCCCCCGGGGCGCACGCCAGGGCCGAGCAGAGCCGCGGCGAATACGTCCTTGCAGTACGGGGCGTGGTCCGATCCCGCCCGCCGGGGACTGTCAACGCAAGCCTCCCGACAGGCGAGATCGAGATTGTGGCGAGTGAGGTGAAGATTGTCAACGAATCGAAGCCGCTCCCGTTTCCCATCGAGGACCACGTCGAAGTTGACGAGCTGACCCGGCTCACCTATCGGTACCTCGATCTGAGACGCCCGTCGATGTACCGGAACTTCGTGATCCGCGATGCTGTCTACCGGGCGACGCGCGACTATCTCCACCAGCACGGATTTCTGGAGGTGGAGACCCCGTTCCTGATCCGCACCACGCCTGAGGGGGCCCGCGACTTCCTCGTTCCGAGCCGGCTCAACCGCGGCAGCTTCTACGCGCTCGCACAGTCACCGCAGCTCTTCAAGCAGCTCCTCATGGTGGCGGGGTTCGAGCGCTACTTCCAAATCGTCCGCTGCTTCCGAGACGAGGACCTTCGAAAAGACCGCCAGCCCGAGTTCACACAGATCGACATCGAAACCTCCTTTCTTGACCGTGACGAGCTTCTCCCTTTGCTCGAAGGCATGGTCGCGCACATTCTTCACGCGGTGCGAGGCGTCGAGCTCCCCCGGCCATTTCCACGACTGACGTACGCGGACGCCATGGAGCGCTTTGGCTCTGACAAGCCCGATCTCCGCTTTTCGATGGAGCTGGCTGACCTGACTGATCTCTTCCGAGGCGGAGAGTTCCAGGCGTTCGCTCAGGTGGTTGCGGGAGGCGGTGTGGTGAAGGGCCTCCGCGTTCCGGGGGCCGGTGGCGTGAGCCGAAAAGAGGCCGACGATCTGGTCGCGACCGCAAAGAGCTGGGGAGCCAAAGGACTTGTGTGGGTCAAGGTCACTGGTCAGGCGCTCCAGTCGCCTGTGGCCAAATTCCTCGAGCCGATTCGTGAGGACCTGATCGGGAGGCTTGGGGCAGTGCCTGGTGATCTCCTCCTGCTCGTCGGCGACGCCAGGCTCACTGCGGCCAACCTGCTTGGCCGCTTCCGCGTTGAGCTGGCTCAGCGCTACGGCTTGATCCCATCGGATCGCTACGCGATCCTCTGGGTCGTTGATTTCCCCGCGTTCGAGTGGAGCGAAGAGGAGCGGCGCTGGCAGGCGATGCACCACCCGTTCACCGCGCCGCGTGATGAGGACCTTCCGCTCCTCGACAGCGATCCGGCGTCTGTCTTGGCGAAGGCGTATGATCTGGTTCTCGACGGCCAGGAGATCGCTGGAGGGAGCATCCGAATTTATCAACAGGGGATTCAGCAGAAGGTCTTCGACCTGCTTGGGATCACCAAAGACGAGGCGCGGGCGAAGTTTGGATTTCTGCTCGATGCGCTGGAGTTTGGTGCTCCTCCCATGGGCGGGATTGCGTTCGGCCTTGATCGCCTTGTCGCTATTCTCGCCGGCGAGGAGTCGATCCGAGACGTCATCGCGTTTCCAAAGACCCAGAAAGGAATCTGTCCGCTCACCGATGCTCCAGCCCCCGCTGACCCGAGGCAGCTTGATGAGCTGGGCATTCGGCTTGTCGAGGAGCCGTGATCTCTACCGCCGTGGCGAGAAGCGTCGCCGGCTCAGTGTTCCGGGGACAGGGGCTAGGGGCCCGGGGTCCGCAAAGGCTGATCGAGCAAGCCCCCGGCCCCTGGCCCCAGACCCCGAATTCGCTGGCTTCTCGAAACGTGCAAATGTTGGGCGAACAAGCAATCCAGTGAAATTGACAGTGAGCAGGGGGCGTGCTATTGGTAGATCGATTACGTGATCCCCCAAAAACAACGACCCATCCTCACTCCGTTCAAACGAGGCGACGCCGCGCGCGCGGGTGTACCGGAGAGTATCGCGCGTTTGTGCGAAGCCGACCTTGCGAGTGCCTGACCTGATCGTGACTCGTCGGATACTCCTCGCCCCAGCCGCTGATCAGCTCTCCCTCCTCGGCCGCAATGACGAGCACTTGAGACTGCTCGAATCCCAGCTCGGATTGAAGATCGTGGCCCGCGGCAACGAGGTAATCCTGGAGGGGAGCGATGAGCAGGTGGCGAAAGCCGAGCGCCTGCTCGGCGAGATGCAGGCGCTGGTGCAATCAGGCGCTCCGCTTGCCAATCAGGAGGTGAAGTCCGCGCTGCGCATTCTGGCCGATGACCCCCAGGCCGATCTGACAGGGATCCTTCGCGATGCGATCCAGGTCCCGTCCCGGAAAAAGCTGATCACGGCGAAGAGCGTCAACCAGAAGCGCTATCTCGACGCGATCCGCCAGAACGACATCGTCATGGCGATCGGCGTGGCTGGCACCGGGAAGTCATTCCTGGGTGTGGCCATGGCGGTGTCAGCGCTGATGAAGCGGGAGGTCTCCCGTATTGTCCTCACGCGTCCCGCCGTGGAAGCCGGGGAGCGCCTGGGATTTCTCCCAGGGGATCTCTACGAGAAGATCCACCCGTACTTGCGGCCGCTCTATGACGCCCTGTACGACATGATGGAGGCCGAGAAAGTCGCGGCGATGATCGAGAAGGGGACGATCGAGATCGCGCCGCGCATGTAGGCGAGCGGCCGCACACTGAATGACGCATTCATCATCTTGGATGAGGCTCAAAACACGACGCCCGAGCAGATGAAGATGTTCCTCACCAGGCTCGGCTTCAACTCAAAGATGGTGATCACCGGAGACATCACGCAGGTCGACCTCCCGGCAAACCGCCCCTCGGGGCTGATCGAGATCCAATCGGTGCTCAAGGGGATCAAAGGAATCAAGTTCGTCTACTTCTCAGAAAAGGACGTGGTCCGCCACGAGCTGGTCTCGGCCATCATTAAAGCCTACCAAGAGCACGATCTTCAGGGCGGCTCTCCCCTGAGAGAGTAATGCCAGGAGTGCTGATCCGAAGCCTTCCGCCTCGGGCTCGACTTCCGTTGAAACGTCTCCAGCGCACCGGCCGGCGTGCGCTTCGGGCCCTGGGGCGCGCGGGCTCGGAAGTGCATCTTACCTATGTGAACGACCGCCGGATGAAAAGCTTGAATGCCCGATTCCTCGGCAAAGAGAAACGAACTGATGTGCTCGCATTTCCCTTCGATGAGCAGGGGCCTGTTCCGCTTCTCGGCGAGGTGGTGGTCTCTTGGGAGACCGCCAAGCGACAGGCCGGCCGGCTGGGGCACTCCCTCGAGCAAGAGCTTCACCTTCTGACGATCCACGGCTTGCTCCACCTGGTCGGGTACGATGACCGTTCCCCCTTGGACGCGCAGCTCATGCATGATCGTGAGCGCTCGCTCTTCCATCAAATCGTCGGTGATTCACCCCCTAGCCTTTGGAAGGATCTCCTCTCAGCCTGACGCCATGTCTTCTCCCGAGTCCCGGCCCTCGACCCCCCCCGCGGATTTCGCGAAGCGAAATCCCAACGCGGGGGCACCCGTGTCCAGGTTTGGGTCCCCCAAACCTACGGGTGCCGAACCCCGAACCCCGAACCCCGCCCCCTCACCCTTTACCCTCTCCCCGCTGGGGAGAGGGCAGGGTGAGGGAAGTTTCCGCTCCGGCTACGTTTCTCTCGTTGGCCGCCCGAACGTAGGGAAATCTACGCTGCTGAACCGGCTGGTGGGCCAAAAGCTCGCCATCGTCTCTCCGCGTCCTCAAACAACCCGCAATCGGATCTTGGGCGTGAAGCATCTCCCTCACGCGCAGATGATCTTTATCGACACGCCCGGCCTCCATGAGCCCAGGGGGGCGTTCGGTCAGCTCATGATGAAGACCGCGCTCCGCTCCCTCGAAGAGGTCGACGTCGTCTGTTTCATCGCTGACGCCTCCGTTGATCTGGACGCCGCTGATGAGATGACGTTGAAAACTCTGGCGCCGCTCCGGGTGCCGGTGATCTGCTGCCTCAACAAGGTCGATTTGGTCGCCCATAAGGCTGAGATTCTCCCGAGAATCGCGGCCTACCGGACGCGCTATCCGTTTCAGGAGATCATCCCCATCTCTGCAATGGAGGGGACCAACGTCGACCGGCTGGAGGAGATCATTCTGGAGAAGCTCCCTGAAGGGCCACCCTACTTCCCCCCTGGAGTGACGACAGATCAGCCTGAAACGTTCTTCATTGCGGAGGTCATCCGAGAAAAGATTTTTATGCTGACCTCCCAGGAAGTGCCGTATGCGTGCGCAGTCAAAGTGGAAACGGTGGAAGAGCGAGCGGCGCCGGCGCTTCTCTACATCCGGGCGGTGATTGCCGTGGAGCAGGAGTCTCACAAGCCGATCCTGATCGGCCAGAAAGGACAGCGCCTCAAGGCGATCGGCCAAGCGGCGCGCCAAGAGCTTGAGCGGTTTTTTGGCATCCAGGTCTTCCTGGATCTCTGGGTCCAGGTGAGACGGCACTGGCGGAAGGACGAGCAGGCGCTCCGAGAGCTCGGCTTCTACCTGAGGTCATAGCACGTCATGGGGCTAGAGAAGACCCGGGCCGTCGCTGGTGGCAGCCGCCCGCTCGGCGAAGCGGACAAGCTGCTCACCTTTTACACGAGAGAGTTTGGAAAACTTCGCGGGGTTGCCAAAGGGGCCCGACGTGTACGATCGAAATTCGGGAGCGCGCTAGAGCTGTTCACGTACGGCCAGTTGGTGTTTTTTGAGCGGCCTCGGAGCGAATTAATTGCCGTCGACCACTTCGACATCATCCATCCGTTTCAGATCGTGAGAGAGGACCTCGAGCGCCTGGGACGCGGGGCGTGGATCGTCGAATGCGTGACTCACTTGACCGCGGATCGCGACCCGCAGCCTGCCCTCTTCGGGCTTCTGTTGCGCGCCCTCCGCGCGCTCGAAGGGAGGACGCGACCGGAATGGGTGACGCTCTGCTTTGCCTTACGGGCCGCCGATCTCACGGGCCATCGTCCCCGCCTGGATCGGTGCCATCGATGTGGAAAGATCCCCGGGCGGCGCGTGCGCTTCGATCCGGGCGGCGGGGGACTCCTCTGTCCTGATTGTCCTGCTGCCGGAGTCGGAACTCTTCTTCTCTCGTCCCAGGCCCTCTCGGCGTTGAGGCGGCTCCACACGCTTCGATGGGACGAGCGACTGCGCGTGCAATTCCCCCGGGCCCTAGAGCTGGAGATGCTGACGGTGGTGGAAGGATATATCCATGCCTTAATCGGGTACGCTCCGCGCGTGGATCGATTTCTTGAGCAGACTCAGCTGAAGGAAGGAGTAACGCGGGCTTCGCCAGCGCATTGATCGTGGGGAAGCGCGGGCGTGGCGGACCCAGGGCCGCGAGCAGGGCTCTGAATGCAATGGATGAGGTTCGGAAGGGGGCGTGCCCCCTCCGAGTGTTATCTGCAAACCGCGCGCGGCTCGTTCCCCGGCAGGAACGCCATGATCACCGGGTGAGTGCACACATTACCGTCGAGCTGGCCACCATCCCGGTCAACAGTCGCGAACACGACGCGCTCTGGCACCGGGAAATCCTCGGGCGGCGTGCGTGAGAGCATTTTTGTCATGTAGGCGGTCCAGATCGGGACCGCCACCCGAGCACCTGTTTCGTCAAACCCAAGGCTTCGCGGTCGATCATATCCAACCCAGACCCCCGTCACCACGCGGGGCGTATACCCGACGAACCACGCGTTTGAAAAATCGTTGGTCGTGCCGGTCTTTGCCGCGATCGGCCGGTCGAGCGCTTTGGCTGCGACCCCGGTGCCGCGTTCGACGAAACAG
>Ga0209342_10002172_pt1 | contig 21361 bp, 20 predicted proteins | sample RifCSP16_2_FD_184023 | JGI IMG/M metagenome (GOLD analysis project Ga0209342, IMG submission 184023) | Soil microbial communities from Rifle, Colorado - Rifle CSP2_sed 16_2 (SPAdes) (version 2) | ecosystem: Environmental > Terrestrial > Deep subsurface > Rock core/Sediment | place: Rifle... | reverse complement strand
TGCTCGCGGACGACGCTCAGGCGCGGGTGCTGCGGAGCCGCCTGGCGGCGGCGAGACTGCCCACCGAAGTGCTCGCCGCGGCCCCGGGCCTGATTGCGGTCGTCGAGCACCCAGAGGTGGACTGCGTGATGGCGGCGATCGTCGGCGCCGCCGGGCTTGCGCCCACGCTCGCCGCGGCGCGCGCCGGGAAAAAGCTGCTGCTTGCGAACAAGGAGGCGCTGGTGATGGCCGGGCCGATCTTCATGGCCGCGGTCCGCACCTCCGGCGCAACGCTGCTGCCGATCGATAGCGAGCACAACGCGATCTTTCAGTGCCTTCCCGAGCGCGCCCGGGGAGGCGTCGCGGGCTGCGGCGTGCGCAAGATCGTCCTGACCGGATCGGGAGGACCGTTCCGCACCCGACCGCTCGCAGGGCTCGCGCACGTGACGCCCGCCGAAGCCTGCGCGCATCCCACCTGGAGCATGGGCCGCAAGATCTCGGTCGACTCGGCGACGATGATGAACAAGGCGCTCGAGATCATCGAGGCGCACTGGCTGTTCGGGGCGCCCGCGTCGGCGATCGAGATCCTGGTGCACCCGCAGAGCGTCGTGCACTCGATGGTCGAGTATGCCGACGGCTCGGTGATCGCGCAGCTCGGCAACCCGGACATGCGCACGCCGATCGCCCAGGCGCTCGCCTACCCCGATCGGGTCGATGCCGGCGTCGCATCGCTCGACCTCGCGCGCCTTGCGGCGCTCACTTTCGAGGCGCCCGACTTCGATCGGTTCCGCGCGCTTGCGCTCGCGTACGACGTGCTGGCGGCGGGCGGCACCGCGCCGGCGATCTTCAACGCCGCGAACGAGGTTGCGGTCGGAGCGTTCCTCGCCGGAGAGCTCGCGTTCCCGCGCATCACCGAGGTGATCGAGGCGACCCTCGCGCGCATTGGCGCGGGCGCCGTGGGTCGGCTGGAGGACGTGGTCGAGGCCGACGCCAGGGCCCGCAGCGCGGCCGGCGTCGCGCTCGGTCGCGCGATCGTACGGACCGCCTGAGCGCATGGGTCTGCTGCACACCGTCGCATCGTTCCTGGTCGCGCTCGGCGTGCTGATCGTCGTGCACGAGCTCGGCCACTATCTCGTCGCGCGATTGTGCGGCGTGAAGGTGCTGCGGTTCTCGGTCGGGTTCGGCCGGCCGCTCGCCACGTGGCGCGTCGGTCCCGACCGGACCGAATGGGTCGTCGCCGCCGTGCCGCTCGGGGGGTACGTGAAGATGGTCGACGAGCGCGAGGGGGACGTGGCGCCCGCGGATCGGCCGCGCGCGTTCAACCGGCAAAGCGTGTGGCGGCGGATCGCGATCGTCGCCGCCGGGCCGGTGGCCAATTTCCTCCTCGCGATCCTGCTGTACTGGTGGCTCTTCATGTCGGGCGTGCAGGAAGCCAAACCGATCCTCGCCGCTCCGGATCCGGGGACGATCGCCGCCGAGGCGGGGGTTGCACGCGGTGACACGATCCGGGCGATCAACGGCGAGCCGGTGGCGGGCTCCCAGGAAGTCCGGTGGCGTCTCCTGCAGCTCGCGCTCGATCGAAAGAGCGCCCAGCTCGAGGTGGTCGACGCGCGCGGGACGATCGACTCGCGGACGCTGGATCTCTCCCGCGTCTCGACCGGCGACATTGAGGGAGATCTGCTGGCGAAACTCGGGCTCAAGCTCGAGCTGACGCGCGCGGTGATCGGCGACGTGCTCGCCGGAAGCGTCGCAGAGCGGGCTGGACTAGCGCCCGGCGATCGGGTCGCGGCGATCGGGGATCAGCCGATCGAGACTTGGGGCGACTTCGTGACCCGAGTCCGTGCCAGCCCCGGGCGGCCGCTCGTGATCGACATCCAGCGTGGCGGGGAGCGACGGCGAATCGAGCTCACACCTGAGACAGCAACCGAGGGCGGCAAGAGCATCGGCCGGATCGGCGCCGGCTCCGGCGCGTTCTACAAAGTGAGCTACGGACCCTTCGAGGCTGCGACGAGAGCGGTGGCGAAGACCTGGGAGATGTCGGTCTTCAGCCTGCGCATGCTCGGCAAGATGATCGTGGGCGAGATCTCGTGGCGAAACCTCTCCGGCCCGGTCACGATCGCCGACTACGCCGGACAGTCGGCGAGTCTGGGGCTCGCGCCGTATCTCTCGTTCCTCGCGCTGATCTCCATCAGCCTCGGCGTGCTGAACCTGCTGCCGATCCCGCTACTCGATGGCGGACACCTGATGTACTATACGATCGAGTTGTTGAAGGGTAGCCCGGTGTCGGAGCGCGTGATGGAACTCGGCCAGCGCGCGGGGCTCGCGGTGCTCCTCTTCTTGATGGCGTTCGCGTTCTATAACGACATCCATCGCCTACTCTCGAGCTGACGCCGCTCCGAACTGGATGACCAAGCGCCTGTTCGTGGCCCTGCTCGGGGTGCTCCTGGCTCGGTATGCGCTTGCATTCGAGCCGTTCGTCATCCGCGACATCCGCATCGAGGGCATCCAGCGGGTCGAAGCCGGCACCGTGTTCGGCTATCTGCCGGTCAAGGTCGGCGAGACCATGAGCGAAGACAAGGCGGCGCAGGCGATCCGGGCGCTGTTCGCCACCGGCCTGTTCAAGGACGTCCGCGTCGAGGTCGAGGGCGAGGTTCTGGTCGTCGTCGTCGAGGAGCGCCCGGCGATCGCCCAGATCGACTTCGTCGGGATGAAGGACCTGCCCGCCGACCAGGTGCGGAAGGCGCTGCGGGAAAACGGCATTGCCGAAGGCCGGACGTTCGACAAGGCGGTGGTCGACCAGGCCGAGCAGGAAATCAAGCGCCAATACCTCAGCCGCGGGCGCTACGGCGTCACGGTCACGACGACCGTCACGCCGCTCGATCGCAACCGCGTCGCCATCAACTTCACGGTCGACGAGGGCGAGGTCGCGCGGATCAAGAACATCAATATCGTCGGGAACCGGGCCTTCACCGAAGCGGCGCTGCTCGACCTGATCCAGCTCCAGACGTCCGGCTGGCTCAGCTGGTACACGAAGAACGACCAGTACTCGCGGCAGAAGCTCGCGGCTGATCTGGAGACGCTGCGCTCGTACTACCTCAATCGCGGCTACCTCGACTTCAACATCGAGTCGACCCAGGTGTCGATCTCCCCGGACAAGCGCGACATCTACATCACGATCAACCTCACCGAAGGCGAGAAGTACACGGTGACCGACGTCAGGCTCGGCGGCGACCTGCTCCTGCCGGAGTCCGAGCTGATGAGACTGGTGCAGGTGAAGCCGGGCGAGCCGTTCTCCCGGGAGAAGCTCGCCGAGTCCACCAAGGCGATCGCCGAGCGGCTGGGCAACGAGGGGTACGCGTTCGCCAACGCCAACGCCGTGCCCGACGTCAACAAGGAGAAACGGACCGTCGCCTTCACGATCATGATCGATCCGGGGCGGCGCGTGTACGTGCGGCGGATCAACATCGTCGGGAACACCAAGACCCGCGACGAAGTGGTTCGCCGCGAGCTGCGCCAGCTCGAGGGCGGGTACTACGACGGCCAGAAGCTGCAGGTGTCGCGCCAGCGGGTCGACAAGCTGAACTACTTCGACTCGGTGGAGCTCGAGACCGAGCCGGTGGCGGGCTCGAGCGACCAGGTCGACATCAACCTCAAGGTGAAGGAGAAGGCGACCGGGAGCCTGCTGTTCGGGGTCGGGTTCTCGAGCAGCGACGGGGTGATGCTCCAGGGCTCGCTCAGCCAGGCGAACATCTTCGGCAGCGGCAATTCGGTGACGGTCAGCGCGAACACGGGCAAGGTCAACCGCAACATCGGGTTCTCGTACGTGAATCCGTACTTCACCGTCGACGGCGTCAGCGCCGGATTCAACGTCTACGACCGCCGGTTCGACGCCGAGGCGCTCGATGTCGGCAACTACGTCACCGAGACGTACGGGGGCGGTGTGCAGTTCGGCTTCCCCACGGCCGAGTTCGATCGCGTCGCGGCCGCACTCGCGTGGGAGCAGACGAAGATCGATCTGTTTGCGGACAGCCCGCCACGGTTCGTCGACTTCGTCAATCAGACCGGCGCCGACCCGGTGTCGATGCCCCTCACGATCTCCTGGGCGCGCGACCGGCGCGACAGCGCGATCTTTCCGACGACCGGAACGTTCCAGCGCGTGTTCACCGAGGTTGCGATACCGGGGTTCGACCTGAAGTACTACAAGCTCGGCTACCAGCTCACCTGGTATATCCCGATCACTCGCGATGTGATCGGCATGCTGAACGGGCTTGTCGGCTACGGCGCGGGCTACGGCGGCCAGACGCTGCCGTTCTTCAAAGCGTACTACGCCGGAGGGCCGGGAACCGTGCGGGGGTACGACACCGCGTCCCTGGGCCCGCGCGACCCCGAGGGCGTGACCGGCGGCAGCCGGCAGGCGGTCGCCAACGCCGAGGTCACCTTCCCGTTCCCGGGAATGGGTCAGGACCGTTCCCTGCGCCTGGGGGCGTTCTTCGACGCGGGACAGGTCTGGACCGACCAGCCCGGCTTCGGCTTCGGGGACACGGGCACCGTCACGAACACCAGCACCGGGGTAACCGTCTCCTATGATCTCCGTTTGCGGTATTCTGCCGGCGCGATCATCGCCTGGAACTCGCCATTCGGACCGTTGCGACTGTTCTATGCCGTGCCGCTCAACAGCCAGCCGGGTGACCAGCTGCAGCGGTTCCAGTTCATCTTTGGCCACACGTTCTAGCGCGCGATCACCTGACCTGGGAGACGAAGTTGGCGAAGTTGCAGTGGTTGGTGGTGCTACCCCTCCTGGCGTTCGCAAGCGCCGGGCAGGCACAAGCCGAGAAGATCGGGTTCGTGAACCTCGACCGGATCCTGCGCGACGCCGCGCCGGCGGTCCGCGCGCAGAAGAAGCTGGAGGCGGAGTTCGCGAAGCGGGAGCAGGAGCTCGGCAAGCAGGCCGACCAGCTGAAGCGCATGCAGGAGGCCCTGGAGAAGGGCGCGCTGACGATGACGGAGTCGGATCGGGCCAAGCGGGAACGCGAGTTCGGCGAGCTGACGCGCGACTTCCAGCGCAAGCAGCGCGAGACCCGCGAGGACTTCAATCAGCGTCGCAACGAGGAGCTGTCGGGGATTCTCGAGCGTGCCAACCGCGCCGTGCGCCAGATCGCCGAGGCGGAGAAGTTCGACATCATCTTCCAGGAGGCGGTGTTCGCGAGTCCGCGCATCGACATCACCGAGAAGGTGATCCGGGCGCTCGAAGACACCTCGCCCGCAAAGAAGTAGGATCGATGCCGCACGGCCCGTTCCGGCTCGCCGAGATCGTCGCGAGATTCGGCGGGGAACTGGTCGGCGACCAGGATGTCGTCGTGCGCCAGGTCGGCACGCTCTCGGGCGCGGGGCCGGGCGAGCTCTCGTTCCTGACCCACCCGAAGCACCGCGGCGAGCTCGCCGCCACCCGTGCCTCCGCGGTCATCGTGCCCGAGAACGAGCGTGGCGCAACCGCGCTTCCGCGGATCGTCTGCCGCGACCCCTACGTCTACTTCGCGCGCGTATCGACGCTGTTCAATCCGCCTCCGCCGAGCGTCCCCGGGGTGCATCGGACGGCGGTCATCGCCCCGGAGGCCCACGTCGCACCATCGGCGAGCGTGGGTCCGACATGCGTCGTGGAGCGCGGCGCCCGGATCGGGGAGGGCGTTGCCCTCGAGGCCGGGTGCGTCGTTGGCGCGGAGGCAACCATCGACCGCGACAGCCGGCTGCATCCGCACGTGACGATCGGCCCGAGATGCGTGGTCGGCGCCCGCGCAATCCTTCATGCCGGGGTGGTGATCGGTGCCGACGGGTTCGGCTTCGCCCCGGAGGGCGGCGAGTGGATCAAGATCCCGCAGGTCGGCCGCGTGGTGATCGGTAGCGACGTCGAGATCGGGGCCAACACCACGATCGACCGCGGAGCAATCGACGACACGATCATCGAGGACGGCGTGAAGATCGACAACCAGGTCCAGATCGGGCACAACTGCCGGATCGGCGCCCATACGGCGATCGCGGGCTGTGCGGGGATCGCCGGCTCGACGCGGATCGGCCGGCATTGCCTGATCGGGGGTGCCGCGATGATCGGCGGGCATCTCGAGATTGCCGACCGGGTGGTGATCACCGCCTCGAGCGGCGTCAGCAAGTCGATCCCCGCGGCCGGGGTCTACAGCGGCGCGCTGCCCGCGATGGACGCGAGGGCATGGCGCCGCACCCTGGCGCTGCTGAGGAATCTCGAACGGCTCGCGGAACGGATCCGCGAGCTCGAGCGACGGCTGGCGAACCTGGAGCGACCGCGATGAGCGTGATGGACATCAAGACAGTGCTCGAGCGGCTTCCGCACCGCTACCCGTTCCTGCTCGTCGACCGCGTGCTCGAGTGCGAAGCCGGCAAACGCATCCTGGCGCTCAAGAACGTCACGATCAACGAGCCGTTCTTCCCCGGGCACTTCCCCCACCATCCGATCATGCCGGGGGTGATGCTGATCGAGGCGATGGCGCAGGCGGCCGCCATCCTCGCGTTCGAGTCGAGCAAGCTGCGCCCGGACGACAAGTCGGTGGTGTACTTCCTCGGCATCGACGAGGCGCGGTTCAAGAGTCCGGTGGTGCCGGGCGATCAGCTCATGCTCGAGGCCCGCATCGAGCGGCACCTCAAAGGGGTCTGGAAATTCGCCGCCGAGGCGCGCGTCGGCGAGCGCCTAGCCGCCGTGGCCAAGATGATGTGCGCGCTGCGCGACGCCTGAGGCCGCGCGGCACGGCGGGTGACGCTCTAGCGGCTTGCGAATGATCCATCCAACCGCGATCGTGCATCCGCACGCCGAGCTCGGCGCGAACGTGAGCGTCGGCGCCTACTCGATCATCGGCGAGCACGTCGAGATCGGCGACGGGACCGCGATCGGACCGCACACGATCATCGAGGGGCCGAGCCGCATCGGCCGCGACAACAAGATCGGCAGCTTCAACGTTCTCGGCGGGCCGCCGCAGGACAAGAAGTACGCCGGCGAGCCGACGCGGCTGGAGATCGGCGACCGCAACACGATCCGTGAGTACTGCACCCTCAGCCGAGGCACGACGAAGGACGCTCGCGTCACGCGCATCGGCGATGACAACTGGATCATGGCCTACGTCCACGTGGCCCACGATTGCCAGATCGGGAGCAACACGGTGTTCGCCAACAACGCCCAGCTCTCGGGCCACGTCCACGTCGGCGACTGGGCGATCCTGGGTGGCTTCACCGGGGTGGTGCAGTTCATTCGCATCGGCGCGCACGTCATGGTCGGCGGCGGCACCATCCTGCGCCAGGATGTACCGCCTTACGTGACGGTGGCGGGCAACCCGGCCAAGGTGTTCGGGATCAACAGCGAAGGACTCCGCCGACGGAGCTTCTCTCCGGGAGCGATCGAGGGATTGCAACGGGCCTACCGCACCCTCTATCGGAGCGGGCTGCCATTGACCGACGCGCGGATCGCCCTGGCCGAGCAGGCCGGGGCGACGCCCGAGATCGCATTGCTCGTGGACTTCCTCAAGACCGCGGCGCGCGGGATCGTTCGGTAGGCGCGGCCTTGGCTCCGCCCGTCCGCATCGCCATGGTCGCGGGGGAAGCGTCCGGAGACCTTCTCGGCAGCCGGGTGATCGAGGCGCTGCGCCGGCGGCTTCCGGAGGCGGTGTTCTGCGGCATCGGCGGCCCCCACATGGTGGCGGCGGGGTTCGACTCCTGGTTTCCCCAGGAAACGCTCGCGGTGCGAGGGTTCGTGGAGGTTCTGCGCCACCTCCCCGAAGTGCTGGCCGTGCGACGTGCGCTCGCGCAGCGGTTGAAGGCCGAGCCGCCGCAGCTCTTCGTGGGGATCGACGCCCCCGAGTTCAACCTGGGCCTGGAGCGCCGGCTCAAGCGCTCCGGCGTCGTCACCGTGCATCTCGTCAGCCCGCAGGTGTGGGCGTGGCGGCCGGGCCGGGTCGAGACCTTGCGCGCCGCAGTATCGCGAGTCCTGGTCCTGTTTCCGTTCGAGGAGGCGATCTACCGGGCCGCCGACGTCCCCGTCACCTACGTCGGCCATCCGCTCGCGGACGAGGTTCCCGAGCGCATCGATCGCGAGGCGATACGCGTCGAGCTGCGGCTGCCGGCGCTCGCGCCCGTCGTGACGGTGCTCCCGGGCAGCCGCCAGTCCGAGATCGTGATGATGGCCGCACCGTTCATCGAAACCGCCAAGCTCATCGCACGCCGGGTCCCCGAGGTGCGGTTCCTGGTCCCGCTGGTCACCCGCGAGACGCGGGCGCTGTTCGAGGAGGAGGTTTACCGGCGGGACGCCCGCGAGCTCTCCATGACGCTGCTCTTCGGCCACGCGCAGGACGCGCTCGGCGCGTGTGACGTCGCGCTGGCAGCGAGCGGCACGGTCACGCTGGAGGCCGCGCTCAACCACCGGGCGATGGTGATCGCCTATAAGGTCGCGCCGCTCTCCTGGGCGATCGCCAGCCGTCTCGTGCGCGTGCGGCACATCGGACTGCCTAACATCCTGTGCGGCGAACCGGTGGTGCCCGAGTTCCTCCAGGACGACGCCACGCCCGAGAACCTCGCGCAGGCGGTGGTGAATCTCCTGAACGACGGACCGGTGCGGCGCGCAGTCGAGCAGCGCTTCGAGCGGCTGCACGGCGAGATGCGCCGCGACGCGGCGGAGCGGGCCGCCGATGCGCTGGTGCCGCTCATCTCCGGCACGCGGGCTCGGGCGCTCCAGCCGGCATAGACGAGATGGCGCGTGCCGCAGGGCTGCTGTGCGGGGTGGACGAGGCCGGGCGCGGCCCGCTCGCCGGGCCGGTCTTCGCGGCGGCGGTGGTCCTCGATCCGGGCCGGCGGATCCGCGGCCTCGACGACTCGAAGAAGCTCCCCGAGCACACGCGGGTCGAGCTGGCAAGCCTCATCAAGGAGCGCGCGATCGCGTGGGCCGTGGCGAGCGCGTCGGTCGAGGAAATCGACGCGCTGAACATCCTCCAGGCGACCCTCCTGGCGATGCAACGGGCGATCGCGGCGCTCGGCATCGCCCCCGATCGCGTGCTGGTCGACGGCCTGCACTGCCCGCCGATCGCGCTCGAGACGAGAGCGGTCGTGGACGGGGATGCGAAAGTCAAGGCGATCTCCGCGGCGTCGATTCTCGCCAAGACCGCCCGCGACGGCGAGATGGTCCGGCTCGCGGCGGTCCATCCGCAGTACGGGTTCGACCGGCACAAGGGCTACGCGACGCTCGAGCACATCGAGTGTCTGCTCCGATTCGGACCGTGTGCCGCGCATCGACGCAGCTTCCGTCCGGTCCGGGTGCTGCTCGGCGGCGAGCAGCCCGAGCTGTTCGCGCCCGTCGAAAGGTGGCATCGCAACTCGGGAAGCTCAGCGACTTGATCAAACGCATCGCGTCCCGCGACAACGCGTCGTACAAGTCGCTCGCGAAGCTCGCGTCGTCCTCGCGCGCGCGCCGGGAGAATCGTGCGGCGCTGCTCGATGGTCCGCACCTCGTCGAGGCGTTCCGGGCGAGCGGGGATACGGCCGATACCGTCGTGGCGAGCGAGAGCGGCTATGCGCGGGAAGAAGTGCGGCGGCTCTTCGACAGCACGCCGGCCCACGCGCGAGTGCTCCTCACCGACCGGCTGTTCGACAACCTTGCACAGGTCGTAACCCCGACGGGGATCCTGGCTGTAGTCCGGACGCCCGGCACGCGCCCGCTTCCCGAGGAGCTGGACACCTGCCTGCTGCTCGAGGCCATCCAGGACCCCGGCAATCTCGGCGCGATCCTGCGCACGGCGGTTGCGGCCGGCGTCCGCCAGGTGTTCCTCGGCGGGGGCTCGGTCTTCGCCTGGTCGCCGAAGGTGCTGCGGGCAGGGCAGGGCGCCCATTTCTTCGTGTCGATCCACGAGGATGCGCCGCTCGCGGTACTCGCCGGCCGCTCCGCCGGAACGGCCGTGGCCACCGACCCGCGCGCCGAGCGCACGTTGTTCGATCTCGACCTCACGGGTCCGATTGCCTGGATCTTCGGCAGCGAAGGCGCGGGCGTCTCGGCCGATCTCGCAGCTTCGGCGAGCGCGCGCGTGAGAATCCCGATGCCGGGCCCGTCCGAGTCGCTCAACGTCGCCGCGGCAGTCGCGGTCTGCCTGTTCGAGCAGGTGCGCCAGCGTTCGGGCCGGCACCCGTTGGTCCCGGCGCCGGGCTCATAATCGGCTCCGGCAATGGGGCATACTGCCGGAGCCACGGAGCAGGGAGCGAAGATGTCAGGACCGTTGGGCGGTAAGGTCGCGCTCGTCACGGGCGCATCACGCGGCATCGGTCGCGCGATCGCGCAGAAGCTCGCCTCCGCCGGATGCGACGTGGCGATCAACTACTACAACAGCCACGAGGCGGCGGAAGCGCTGTGCGCCGAGCTCCGCGCGATGGGGCGGCGCGCGCACCCGATCCAGGCGCGCGTCGGCGAGCCGGGGAGCGTGGATGAGCTGTTCGTCGAATTCCGCAAGCACTTCGACCGGCTCGACATCCTGGTGAGCAATGCCGCAAGCGGCGTGCTCAAGCCCGCGCTCGAACTCACGCTCAAGCATTGGCGGTGGTGCCTGGAGACCAACGCGCTCGCGCTCAACCTGCTCGCCCAGCGCGCGGTTCCGCTGATGCCGGCAGGCGGCCGCATCATCGCGATGTCCAGCCTCGGCGCCCAGCGGGCGAGTCCGACTTACGGGTTCGTCGGGGCATCGAAGGCGGCCCTGGAATCGCTGGTCCGCACCTTGGCGCAGGAGCTGGGGCCACGCGGCATCCGGGTGAACGCGGTGAGCGCAGGGGTGGTCGACACCGACGCGCTGCAGTTCTTTCCCAACCGGGAGCAGATGCTCGCCGCCTTCGCGGAGCGCGCGCCGGCCGGGCCGGTGCTCACTGTCCAGGACGTCGCCGGAGCCGTCTACCTGCTCTGCTTGCCGGAGGCCGGGATGGTGACCGGACACACGCTCGTGGTGGACGGCGGGTTCGCGATCTCGGGCTGAGGCGCGCGATGCTGAGCGACTCGGGACTTGGAGGCAAGGCCGTGATCGTGACCGGCGGCAGCCGCGGCATCGGGCGCGCGATCGTCGAGCTCCTCGCCGCCGAGGGCGCGGACGTCACCTTCTTCTTCCGCGACAACGCCGCGGCTGCTGCGGAGGTCGTCGCCGGCGGGCGGGCTGCCGAGCAGCGGATTACCGCCGAGCAGGTGGACGTCCGCGATTCGGCGAGCTGCGCCGCGGCCGTCGAGCGGGTCGTCGAACGCTGCGGCCGCGTCGACGTGCTCGTCAACAATGCGGGGGTGATCCGTGATAACCTTCTCGCCCTGCTCGAGGACGAGGACGTGCGGACCGTGCTCGAGACCAACGTCGGCGGCGTGTTCAACGTGACCCGCGCGGTGGTTCCGCACATGATTGCCAAGCGCGCCGGCAAGATCATCAATTTGAGCTCGGTCGCCGGCGACAAAGGGGGCCGTGGCCAGACCAACTACGCCGCCAGCAAGGGTGCCATCAACGCGCTCACGCGCGCGCTGGCGGTCGAGCTGGCATCGCGCCGGATCACGGTGAACGCCGTGGCCCCGGGCGTCATCGAGACCGAGATGTCGCGCGAGATTCGCGAGCTCGCGGCCGACGAGGTGCGCTCGCGCATCCTGCTCCGAAGGTTCGGCACGGCGCAGGACGTCGCGCACGCGGTGTGGTTTCTCGCCTCCCGGTACGCGGACTACATCACCGGGCAGGTTCTGCACGTCGACGGCGGCTTCAAGATGGAGTGACAGGCAATGGCGCAAAGGGACATCACCAAGGAAGAGATTCAGGCCGTCTATCCGACGGTCGCCCAGATCCTGGCCGATGCGCTCGGCTGCGACGTCGACCGCGTCAAGCTGGACGCGTCGCTGATCGAAGACCTCGACGCCGAGTCGATCGACTTCCTGGATCTGGTATTCCGGCTCGAGCGGGCGTTCAAGGTGAAGATCCCGCGCGGGAAGATCGTCGAGGACGCGCGCGGGGATCTGCCCGAGTCGGACTTCGAGCAGAAAGGCCTCGTCACCGAGGTGGGGCTCAAGCGGCTGCGGGAGTTCCTGAGCGAGGTGCCACCCGAGCGCTTTCGCACGCCGATGAAGAGCGCGGACATCCCGCGCCTGTTCACCCCCGAGACGTTCTGCAAAGTCGTCGTGCGGGCGCAGCGGGCGGCTCAGGGCAGCCCTTGACGGCGTTGGGCACTCGCGACGCCGGACACCCGATGGCGGAGCACTTCAGCGCGTTCTCCTTCGTCGATCGGATCACGGAGCTCGAAGCCGGCACTCGGGCCAAGGGACAGTTCGCGGTCCCTGACGGGCTGCCGTACTTTCCCGCCTGTCTCGTCGCCGAAGCGGTGGGCCAGCTCGCGGCGTGGGTTGCCATGCACCACGCCGGGTTCCGTCGCCGGCCCGTCGCCGGCCTTGCGGGAGAGACCCGCTTCCTCGGGGAGGTGACGCCGGGACAGTGCCTCGATCTCGAGGTCGAGATCGAGAGCTGCGATGACGAAGCCGTCGCCTACGGCGGGTGCGCGCGTGTTGCGGGCGCAAAGGTGCTCGACCTCAGCCATTGCGTCGGACCCATGCTGCCCCTCGAGGACTTCGACGCCCCGGAGGCCGTGCAAGGACGGTTCCAGGTGCTCCGCGACGGCGGGGCGCCGAGCGGAGGGTTTCGCGGCGTCGTGCCGCCCGAGCTCGTCGTGATCGATCGGCGGCCGGGTGAACGGGTCCGCGCTGCGCTCCACGTGCCCGCGGCCGCGCCCTTCTTCGCCGATCACTTCCCGCGGCGCGCGGTCTTTCCGGGGACGCTCCTGCTCGACTCGCAGATCCGGTTGGCGAGGGGACTCGCGGACGAGCTGCCGCGACCGGGCGCGAGCCCGCTCGTCCCCGCGCGGGTGACGGACGTGAAGATCCGGTCGTTCATCGTTCCCGGTCAGGCCATCGAGCTCGAAGCCCAGCTGTCGCGGGTCGGCGATGTCGTCGGGGCGACCCTCACCGCACGGTCGAACGGCAAGCAGATCGCCACCGGACGCCTGGAGCTCGCGCCGCGGGAGGTGGCATGAGCGCGCCGGGCCGCCCCAAGCGCAAATCCTTGTCGCGAAGCGACAAGGTAGTCCAATGAGCCCGCCGGGCCGTCCCAAGGGCGAATCCCGAGGCGCGCGAGCCGCGAGGGTAGTCCAATGAGCCAGGGGCGCCGCCGGGTCGCGGTTACCGGGCTGGGGCTCGTGACGCCGATCGGGTGCGATGTCGCGACGACCTGGGACGCGCTGCTCGCCGGGCGCAGCGGCGTCGCGCCGATCACCCTGTTCGATGCGAGCGGCTTTCCCGTGCGGATCGCCGCCGAGGTGAAGGGCTTTCGCGACGCCGACGCGATCGACGACCGGAAGCTCCTCAAGTTCGCGAATCGCTCCCACCGCTTCGCGCTCGCCGCCGCCGAGCAGGCGATTCTGGACGCCGGGGTCCGCCCCACGCCAGACACTGCCGGGCGCTGGGGCTGCACCGTCGGGGCCGGCATGATGGGCGTGGGCTTCGAGGAACTGTCGGACGTCCAACGCCGGTACGCAGCCGACGGCGACCTGCATACGGAGCTTCTCCCGCGCGCCGAGGGCTCCGTGGCCGATCCCATCGCGTTCAGCCGCAGCGTGGCCAACGCGGGGCTGAGCCTGTTGCTGCGTCGATTCGGCATCCGCGGGTACGCGACCGCAGTGCACACGGCGTGCGCCTCCGGCGGGCAGGCCGTGGGAACCGCGATGAAGCTGATCCGGCGCGGGAGCGTCGACCGGGTGCTCGCCGGCGGGTTCGACTCGATGATCAGTCCGGTCGGCCTCGGCGGGTTCTGCCTCCTCAACGCGCTCTCGACCGACAACGACACGCCTGAGCGCGCCAGCCGCCCGTTCGACGCGACCCGGAACGGCTTCGTTCTCGGCGAGGGGGCGGGATTCCTGGTGCTCGAGGAATGGGCGTCGGCCCGGGCCCGCGGCGCCCGAATCTACGCGGAGCTTGCCGGTGACGGCAACTCGCTCAGCAGCTATCGCATCACCGACTCGCACCCGTCCGGGGACGGACCGATCCAGGCGATGCGTCAGGCGCTGGCGGACGCCGGCGCGACGCCGGACGAAGTCGACTATCTGAACGCGCACGGCACCTCGACACCCATGAACGATCGGAGCGAATGCGCCGCGACCCGCGCCGTCTTCGGTCCCGGCATCGGCAGCGTCGCGGTGAGCTCGACGAAGAGCGTCATGGGGCATCTCATCGCGGCTGCCGGCGCGGTGGAGGCGGCGGTCTGCGCGCTCGCGATCCACCACGGGGTGATGCCAATCAACGCCAACCTCACGGAGCCCGACCCCGACTGCGACCTGGACATCGTCCGGGGTGAGCCGCGGCGACGGCGGATCAGGGTCGCGCTGTCGAACTCGCTGGGCTTCGGCGGCTCGAACAGCTGCATCGCGCTCCGCAATCCCGACGAGGTCGACGGGGGCGCGGCGCGGGCCGGCTGAGCGCGCCCGCGAAAACGCCGATGGCGGCCACTCGAGTTCTCATCACCGGCACCGGGGCCGTCTGCGGCGCCGGCCGGACGCCGGACGAGATTCTGGACGCGGTGCAGGCCGGCCGCTCCGTGATTTCGCCTATCCGGCAGTGGGACACGACGGGGTGGCCCGTTCGGGTGGCAGCCGAGATCGCGGACTACAACCCGAACACGCTGGTCGAGGACCGCAAGCTGCACAAGCTGATCCGGCGCACCGATCTCCTCGGTCTGTACGCTGCCGGACGGGCGATCGGAGGCTCCGGGTTCATCGGCTACCGCGAGACTATTCTGGTACGCGCCGCCACCGCGGCCAACGACCGGATGGGGGTCTACGTCGGGTCGGGCGGCGGCGCGTACCAGAATATGTACGACTTCTTCCCGCTGCTGACGGCAGCCGAGGGCGACATCGAGACGTTCGGTCGCGAGCTCGGCGCGACGGTGAACCCGATGTGGTTGCTGCGGACGCTGCCGAACAACGTGCTGTGTCACGTCGGCATCCGCTACGGGCTCAAAGGGTCGAACGCCTGCGTGACGAATCACGTGGTCGGCGGCACGCTGGCGGTCATCGAGGCCATGGCGGCGCTGCGCGCGGGCGAGGCGGATCGCGCCGTCGCGATCGGGCACGACGCGCCGATCGAGCCGCAGATGGTCTTCTATTACCACCGTGTCGGTCTCATTGCGACCGACGCGGTGCGACCGTTCGACGCCGGGCGAGACGGCAGCCTGTTTGGCGAGGGCGCCGGGGCACTGGTCGTGGAGACCGAGACCGCGGCCGCGAGCCGCGGCGCTACCGTCCTCGGCGAGATCCTCGGCAGCGGGTGCGCCACCGAGGCGGAGGGCCTGTTCGCGATCCGGGACGACGGCGACGGGCTCGCGCGCGCGATCAGGCTCGCGCTGGAGGACGCCGGCATCCGCGCGGCCGACGTCGGGATGATCTCGGCCCACGGCAACGGCACCCGTCAGTCGGACGCTTCCGAGGCGGCCGCCATCCGGGGCGTTTTCGGGTCGGCGCCCCCGCCCGTCACCGCGTTCAAATGGGCATTCGGGCATCTCATCGCCGCGTCAGGCCCCGTCGAGACCGTGGTGACGCTGACGGCGCTGCGGCGAGGCACGGTTCCGGGCGTTGCCACCTTGCGCCGGCTCGACCCGGCATGCGCCGGGCTCCCGGTTTCGGCGCAGCCACAGACGCCCCGCAGCGATGTGGGGCTCGTCCTGAGCCGGGGCTTCGGAGGAATCAACGCCGCGCTCCTCGTGCGCGCTGCGGCCGGCAAGACGCGTTGATGACCGAAGGCGCCGGGTTGCCGCCCCGTTGCGGGATCGACACGGTCGCGATCGCGCGCATCGAGCGCCTCCTCCGCGAGACACCCGAGGACGACCTCCGAAGTCTCTTCTCCCCCGCGGAGCTGGGCGATAGCGGGGAGGGCCCGGGCCGCGCGGCGAGCCTCGCGGCACGCTTTGCCGCGAAGGAGGCGTGCCTCAAGCTGTTTCCGCGCGAAGCGACGCTCGGGCTCCTCGGGCCGGCGGACTTCTCGGTCGTGCGCGACGGCTATGGGGCGCCGCGCGTGGAGTGCAGTCCGGCGGCGCACGACGTCCTCGGCCGCCACCGCGTCCGATCGATCGCGCTGTCGCTCTCGCACGACCGAACGACTGCGTCGGCGGTGGCGATGACCGAGGCGGCCGAAACGGCGGTCCCGTTCATCGGCAAGCTCGTCTACCACCTGCTCCCGATCCGCCGGGGCGTGATTCTCGCCAACTTGCGGCGCGTCTTCGGGAGCACCGCCACCGAGGCCGAGATCAAGCGGCTCGCGCAAGCTCATTACGCTCACCTCGCGCGGCTAGTGGGAGAGTTTCTCTGGTACCCGTGGCTCTCGAAGGCGAGGCGAGCGGCCGTCGTCCGGGTCGACAACGTCGCGGCGATCGACGCCGAGCTGGAGCGCGGCACGGGGGCGATCGTGATCACCGGCCACTTCGGCAACTGGGAGGTCGCGACCGCTGCAGCGATCAGCTCCAGCAGGTTTGCCTATGCTCGCGGCCGTTTCCAGTTCGTGCGCCGCGCGTTGAAGCCCCGCTGGCTCGACGCGCTGGTGACACGGCGATTCCGCCGCGCGGGGTTCGGCACCCTCCCCAAGCGCGGGGCGCTCGACGCCATCGTCCAATGCCTGGAGAAGGGCGATATGGTCGTCTTCCCCTTCGACCAGCACGCCGGCGGGAGGGATGCCATCCAGGTGGAGTTCTTCGGGCATCCGGCCGGGACCTTCCGCAGCGTGGCGCTCATCGCCATGGCCACCGGCGCTCCAGTGCTCCCGGCGGCGAGCTGGCGCGAGCCCGACGGCTGCCATGTCCTCCGTTTCGAGGATCCGTTGCCGATGATCGAAAGCGACGACGTGGACGAGGGGATCCGCCGGAACACCCGCGCCTACAACGCCGCCCTGGAGCGCCTGATCCTGCGCCACCCCGAGCAGTGGTGGTGGGTGCACCGGCGCTGGAAAGGGGCGCCGCGCCCGCCCGATCAGGGCGTCAGTACACCCGACGCTCGAGCTTGACCTCCTGGAGGATCTTCGCGGCGATCTCCTCGATGGAGCGGGTCGTCGAGTTCAGCCACGGGACGCCGAAGTGACGCATCAGCCGCTCGGCCTGCTCGACTTCGTAGCGGCAGTTCTCGAGGCGCGCGTAGCGGCTGTCGGGACGTCGCTGGTTGCGAATCTCGGCCAGCCGGTCCGGGGCGATCGTGAGCCCGTAGAGCTTCTTCAGGTGCGGCTCGAGCGCGCCGGGCAGCGTGCCGCGATCGAAGTCATCGGGAGTGAGCGGCACGTTCGCCGCCTTGATGCCGAACTGCAGCGCGAGGTACAGGCAGGTCGGCGTCTTGCCGCTGCGCGAGACGCCCACCAGGACGACGTCGGCCTTGCCGAGCTCCTGGTTGCCGAGACCGTCGTCGTGCGCGAGCGCGAAGTTGATCGCCTCGATCCGATCCAGGTACTCCTTGTTGTTCGCCGCGCTGTGCGAGCGCCCGACGGCGTGGGTCGAGCGGGTGCCGAGCTCCGCCTCCAGCGGATTGAGGAAGCCCTGGAAAAAATCCAGCACCAGCGCATCCGCTGCGCGCAGCGCGTTTCGGACTTCGTCGTTCACCAGCGTGCAGAAGACGATGGGCCGCACTCCCGAGCGCAGCCTCGCTTCCTCGATGCGCGCGACGGACTCGTGCGCCTTGGCCACGGAATCCACGAACGGCAGGACCGTCTGGGTGAACTCGATGTCCTCGAACTGCGTGAGCAGGCTATGGCCGAGCGTCTCCGCCGAGATGCCCGTCCCGTCGGAGACGAAGAAGACTGTGCGGCGGCGATGAGACATGCGCGGTACGGGGTGATGCCCGCGCCGGTAAAATATCCGTTTCCTGCGCATGCGGCAACTTGGCGGACCGGACATGGTGAGTGACTACGTGGTGCGATTCGAGGATCTGCGCATCGGCGACGTCCCGCGCGTCGGCGGCAAGAACGCGTCGCTCGGCGAGATGATCGGCAACCTCGCGTCGCGGGGGATCCGGGTGCCCGGCGGGTTCGCGACGACGGCCGCGGCGTATCGGGGGTTTCTCGACGGCGCCGGCCTCGCGCGGCGGATCGCGGACCGGCTCCGGGCGCTCGACCCGGACGACGTCGAGGCGCTGGTGCGGTGCGGCGCCGAGATCCGGCGGTGGATCGTCGATGCGCCGCTCCCGCCCGGCCTGGAAACGGGGATCGCCGCCGCCTATCGTGCGCTCATGGCGGAGGGCGATTCGCCGGTGGCGGTGCGCTCGAGCGCAACCGCGGAGGACCTGCCCGATGCCTCCTTCGCCGGCCAGCAGGAGACGTTCCTCAACGTCTCGGGCCTCGCCGACGTGCTGGTCGCGATCCGGCACGTGTTCGCTTCGCTGTACAACGACCGCGCGATCTCGTACCGAGCGCACAAGGGCTTCGCCCACGGCGAGGTCGCGCTCTCGGCGGGCGTGCAACGGATGGTCCGCAGCGATCTCGCTTCGAGCGGCGTGATGTTCACGCTCGACACCGAGTCGGGGTTCCGCGGCGTGGTCTTCATCACCGCGTCCTACGGGCTCGGCGAGACCATCGTTCAAGGTGCGGTGAACCCCGACGAGTTCTACGTGCACAAGCCGATGCTGGCAGCCGGGAAGTTTCCCGTCATCCGGCGCAGCCTCGGGTCGAAGCTCGTCAAGCTGGTGTACGCGCCCGACGGCGATGCGCGCTCGACGGTGATGGCGGAAGTCCCGGAACCGGATCGCCATCGCTTCTCCATCACCGATGCCGACGCGATCGAGCTCGCGCGCTTCGCCGTGGAGATCGAGCGGCACTACGACCGCCCGATGGACATCGAGTGGGGAAAGGACGGTGTCGACGGCAAGATCTACGTCCTGCAGGCGCGGCCGGAGACGGTCGAAGCCCAGGCCGGTCACGGGGCCCAGGAGCACTACCGGCTGAAAGCGCGCTCGCGCGTGCTGGTGTCGGGGCGGGCGATCGGCCACAAGATCGGCGTCGGTCCGGTGCGCGTCGTGCCGGACGCCTCGAGCATGGCAGCGGTCCAGGCCGGCGACGTGCTGGTCACCGACATGACCGACCCTAACTGGGAGCCGGTGATGAAGCGCGCGGCGGCGATCGTGACCAACCGCGGCGGGCGAACCTGCCACGCTGCGATCATCGCGCGCGAGCTGGGGATCCCGGCCGTGGTCGGATGCGGAGACGCGACAAAGCGGCTCGCCGACCGCGCATCGGTAACCGTTTCATGCGCTGAAGGCGACACGGGCAACGTGTATGAAGGCGCCCTGGCGGTCGAGGTGACCAGGCAGCGTGTGACGGAGATGCCGCGCATCCCGGTCAAGATCAGCATGAACGTCGGCAACCCGCAGCTCGCGTTCGATCTCCAGGGGCTGCCGAACGCCGGCGTCGGGCTGGCGCGCCTCGAGTTCGTGATCAACAACATGATCGGCATCCATCCGAAGGCAGTCCTGGAGTATCCGGACCTGCCGGACGAGCTGAAGCGGGTGGTCGAATCGGCCGCGCGCGGGTACTCGAGCCCGCGGGCGTTCTATGTCGAGAAGCTTGCCGAAGGGGTGGCCACCATCGCGGCCGCCTTCTGGCCGAAGCCGGTGATCGTCCGCCTCTCGGACTTCAAGTCGAACGAGTACCGCAAGCTCGTCGGCGGCACGCGCTACGAGCCGGAAGAGGAGAACCCGATGCTCGGGTTCCGCGGCGCGTCGCGCTACGTGGCCGAGTCGTTCCGCGACTGCTTCGCCCTCGAGTGCGAGGCGATGACGCGGGTGCGCGACGGGATGGGGCTGACCAACGTCGAGCTCATGGTGCCGTTCGTGCGCACCGTCGACGAGGCGCGCCGAGTGGTGGCACTGCTCGCGAGCCAGGGCCTGAGGCGCGGGCAGAACGGCCTCCGGATCGTCATGATGTGCGAGCTGCCCTCGAACGCGCTGCTCGCCGACCAGTTTCTCGAGCACTTCGACGGCTTCTCGATCGGCTCGAACGACCTCACCCAGCTCACGCTCGGGCTGGATCGCGACTCGGGCCTGGTCGCGGAGTCCTTCGACGAGCGCGATCCGGCGGTCCTGGCGCTGCTCCGGATGGCGATCCAGGCGTGCCGTCGGCAGGGGAAGTACGTGGGCATCTGCGGGCAAGGGCCTTCGGACCATCCGGACCTCGCGCGCTGGCTGGCGCAGGAGGGGATCGAAAGCCTGTCGCTCAACCCTGACACCGTCGTCGACACGTGGCTCGAGCTCGCCAGGGCCGCATAGCGGCCCGCCCGAATCGCGGTCGCTACAGCTTCACCCGCAGCAGCCGCTGCTTCTCGCGATTCCATTCGCGCTCTTTCTCGGCCGCGCGCTTGTCGTACTGCTTCTTGCCGCGCGCGAGCCCGATCTCGAGCTTGATGCGGCCTTTCGAATAGTGGAGATCGAGCGGCACCAGCGCGTAGCCCGCGCGGTCGACCTTGCCGATCAGGCGGCGAATCTCCTCGGCGCGCAGCAGGAGCTTGCGGGTGCGGGTGGGGTCGGGCTGCACGTGCGTCGAAGCGGTGACGAGGGGACTCACGTGCGCGCCGACGAGGAACACCTCCCCGTCCTTGAGCACGACGTAGGCCTCCTTCAGCTGTGCCCGTCCGGCGCGGATCGCCTTGACCTCCCAGCCCGCGAGCGCGATTCCGGCCTCGTAGCGCTCCTCGACGAAGAAGTCGTGAAAGGCCTTGCGATTCTCGACGATGCTCACGGTGGCAGGATGGCGCGGCTGGATAGACTCGAACGATTGTAGTCGAGTCGGCACGCCTCACCCCGCGGATGGTTGTCGTCGAACGCCAAGCCCTCGTCCCTCACAGCGCGGCGCGAATGTACGCACTGGTGGAGGACGTCGAGTCCTACCCGCGCTTCCTCCCCTGGTGCAGCGGCGCGGACGTCGCGTTCCGGGACGCGCAGCGGACCGTCGCCACGCTTCACGTCGAGTACCGCGGCGTGCGGCAGCAGTTCACCACGGAGAACCGGAAGCGGCCTGGCGAGCAGATCGAGCTGGCGCTCGTCCGCGGCCCGTTTCACAGCTTGCGCGGCGAGTGGCGGTTCGTGGCGCTCGCGGAAGACGCCTGTCGGGTGGAACTGTCGCTCGCCTACCAGCTCGGGAGCCCGCTCCTCGACCGGCTGCTCGGTCCGGCGTTCGACCACATCGCCAACACCTTCGTCGACGCCTTCGTCCGGCGGGCGGATGCGGTCGCGGCCGCGCGGCGATGCTGAAGATCGAGGTCGTCTACGCGACGCCTGACCGGCAGGTGCGTTACATGCTCGAGCTCAGCATCGC